>UMHG01063949.1_pt1 | contig 41094 bp, 65 predicted proteins | sample 1965471 | NCBI WGS metagenome assembly UMHG01 (sample SAMEA4836092, study PRJEB28245) | human gut metagenome | biome: gut microbiome; material: fecal sample | place: Denmark | collected 2008
GGCTTCGGCACCAAAACAAAACATTCCATCGAAGCCAAGCCGCCGACGCCAGCCGCTCACGTCGAACGACACGAAAGACGAAAACGACCAAGTCTTTTCGATTCGATTCGCGACTCATCGCAGCATCAAGCGAGTCAAACAAAAAAACGTTGCAAAACAAACGGAAGCAAACCGTCAAAACACCCACGGGGATACCCCCTAACAGTTTGGGTGACGGAACCGCCGGAGAGCTGTCTCCGAGGTGCGGAGAGTTCAAAAGTTTCAGAGGGGGCGGGCGAAAGGCCCTGCATCCCACAGCGAAGGAACGGCGCAAGGCCGTCCGACGATGGAGGAGCCATGCCAAGAGGAGGAAAACGCGTCAGGTCTGGCCCGATGCCAGATCCGTCGAGCGGTGCCAGCGAACGCAGGGGATACACCCTGCGCAGCCTGCCGAACACCGAATACAAGGGCCGTCCGCCGAAGTTCCCACTTCCGCCGTATGTGCTCCGTGATTTCGACAAGGACTCGCAGGAATGGGTCGAGGACAGGGCCGGTTCGGAATCGTGGAACGAGCGTGAGTCTGAGCTGTGGGGGCAGTTGTGGCGGCTGCCGCAGGCGCGCGCGTGGAAACAGCCACAGCTGAAGTATCTGCATTACCAGATCGCCTCGTATGTCCGCGAATGCGTGGTGTGCGAGAGCCCGTCGGCCAAGGCGGCTGACGTGGCTGTGAAGATCAGGCTCGAGGACCGGATAGGCCTGTCCGAGGCCGGATTGCAGGCGCTCGGCTGGAAGATCTCCGAGGACAACGTCGACATGGCCGCCCACGAGGTGCCGGCCACGGACGCGGAGGCATCCGAGAGCGGCATGGACACCAAGATCGTGCAGTTCCCGCGCCGTTTGAGGGCGTGACATGGCCGACGATTGGATCATCGACTTCCCGACGCTCGCAGACCTGCAGGATGCGTGGGTTCGGCGTCATGTGCGCCAGCCGGACGGTATTCTCCGCGGCAAGCCCTTCTGCTGGTCAGATTGGCAGTTCTGGTACGCCGCACACCGCTGGAGGGTGCGCGAGGACGCGGAATTCATCCCGCCCGAAGAGGTCACGGTGGACAATCCACTGGTTCTCAACCAAGCCTTCCAATATCGTCTGACCGGCTGCATTGGCCCGCAGAAGACAGGCAAGGGGCCGACCGAAGCCTCATGCGCCATCCTCGAAGCCTGCGGTCCCGTCGTGTTCGCCGGTTGGGCGAAGCCCGGCGACGTGTACCGCTGCTCCGACAACGGCTGCCCTTGCGGATGGGTCTACCATTACAATCCGGGCGAGCCGAAGGGCATGCGCCATCCATCGCCGCTGATACAGCTGACCGCGAACTCCGAGGACCAGGTGCGCAACGCCTACCGGCCGTTGGTCGCGATGATCCGGCTTGGACCATTGAAGCAGCTGCTCAAGGTGCGCGAGGGGTTCATCCGCATCCTGCGTCCTGGAATCAATCTGGACGATGACGATCTTGACCTAGACCGCATCGATGTGGTGACGGCCTCGGCGACTTCACGCCTGGGCAATCCAATTTCGGATGCCGAGCAGGACGAGGCCGGCCTGTACACCAAGTCGAATGGCATGCTCGACGTTGCCGACACGCAACGCCGTGGCGCGGCTGGTATGGGTGGGCGCACGCACTTCTGGACAAACGCATACGATCCCGGCGAGAACTCCTACGCGCAACAGCAGTTCGAGACATCGGCATCAGATGTTTGGATCTTCTACCGCAACCCCGATTTGAACCCGGACCTGCGGCACAAGGACGGCACGCCATACAGCTTCAACAACCGGCGCGAACGTCGCCGGATCCTCGAATGGGTCTACGCCGGAAGCCCGTGGGTGCCTTTGGATTCCGTCGAGGCGGAGGCTGAGGCGCTGATGGAGAAGGATCCCGCGCAGGCGGAACGCTTCTTCGGCAACCGAATGGTGCAGGGCGGTGGAGCATGGCTCGATGATGGACTCTGGGAGAGCTGCTATGCAGGAACATGAGCTTTGGCTTGAGAACCCGCCGAAAGGCACCGAGGTGTGTCTTGGATTCGACGGATCTGAGAACGACGATTGGACGTGCATCAAGGCCGAGACGCGCGAGGGTTTTATCTTCACGCCACGGTACGGCGAGGATCGCCGTCCGACGATTTGGAATCCTAAAACGTGGGGAGGGCGCATTCCTCGCAGCGAGGTCAATGCCGCCATGGACGAGCTCAACGAACGATACAAGGTTATTCGCGCCTATTGCGATCCGGGTTTCCGCGACGAGGTGTCGTGGGAATCGCAGATCGAGGCGTGGGACACGAGGTACGGTCCGAAGAAATTCATTCCCTGGGCGATGAGCGGGTCGAGCCGCATCACCGCGGTTTGGGAGGCGTTGAAACGCTTCGAATCCGACCTGCAGCATCATGCGATCGCGCATGACGGGTGTCCGATCACTATCACACACATGCGCAATGCGCGCAGATTCGCCAAATCGGGCGAGCGTTACGGTTTGGGCAAGCCGAAGCAGACAAGGAAAATCGATGCGGCTGTGACAAGCGTGCTCGCCCATGAGGCGGCTTGCGACGCGCGTGCCGCTGGCTGGGGCAGGAAACGCAAGGCGTACCTGCTTACAGGCTCCACCACGAGGGGGTTCTAGAGATGATTCGTACCGCCGATGACGTGAATCGCATGGCGAATCTGCTCGCTCTGAAGATCGAGAACCGTCGGCCGGACATCAGGAAGCATACGGATTACGTGCGCGGCAAACGCGGCACCTTGAAGTTCGCGTCCGACGAGTTCAAACGCTATATGGCCGACCGGTTCAGCGGCTTCGCCGACAACTGGTGTCTGCCGGTCGCGCAGGCACCGGTCGAGCGCATTCATTTCAGGGGATTCATTCCGTATGATGATCGCGAATTGGATTCGCATGTGATGCGGGTGTGGGAACGGAACGACTGCGACCGCAAACTGCAGGAGACGGCGCTGATGATGACCACGACCGGACGTGCGTTCGGCCTGGTCACGTCGATGCCGGACAACAGGGCGCGCATCAGCTTCGAGCATCCGGACAGCGCGGCAGTGCACTACGACCCGCTCACTGGCGAGGTCGATGCGGGGCTGCTGGTCCGATACGACGAGGAGCACGAGTTCGGCACTTTGCTGCTGCCGGACATGGTCTTCGATGTGGTGCGGGTTCGTGCGGGCGGCGACGATGAGAGGAATCGTCTGCCGCCCGGCGTGGATGGCTGGCGGTTCGTGCCGGACTCCGCGCGCGTGAATCCTCTCGGTCGAGTCCCGTTGGTTGAATTCCGCAATCAGATGCTTTTGGACGATCTGCCGATCAGCGATGTGGAGCAGGTCGAATCGATGCAGGACGCCGTCAACGTCTGCTGGGCGTATACGCTCAACGCCTTGGATTTCGCGTCCATGCCCGCGAGGGTGATCCTCGGCGGTGATTCGTTGTCCGAGCCGGTCTTCGATAAGGTTACCGGCGAGCAGGTAGGCGAACGCCCAGCGAACCTGGACAAGCAGGTCATGGAGCGCATCATGCAGATCACCGGCGATAATGTGTCGATTGGCGAGTGGACCGCCAGCAACCTGCAGGCTTTTCTGCCGATCATCCAGAAGGCCGTCGAGCACATCGCGGCCGAAACCCGTACGCCCGGGCATTACCTGCTGACGAACGCCGAGGTGCCGGCCACCGGCTACGAGGTCGCCGAAGCTGGATTGGTGAGCAAGACGCTGGAGCGCATCAGCTTCATGCGCCAGCCGGTGCGCGAACTGTGCGAGATGGCCATGATGCTCGAGGACGACGAGGAATCCGCCCGGATCCTCGATGATTCGAAAGTCGTGTTCGCCACACCGCAATACCGCAGCGAGGCATTGATGGCCGACGCGATGCTCAAATACAAGCAGCTCGGCTATCCATTGCAGTGGATAGCCGAGCAGATGGGCCAGAGCCCGGAGGACATCAAACGCATCATGCGCATGGTGGACGACGAGAGCCATGACCCTGAGATGGCCGAGATAGCACGCAGCCTAAAGGTCGGAGGTGCATCTGATGACGGTGACGCTGGAGAGCCTGTCGGACAGCCGGAACACTTTGGCCAGACTATGCCTGCTGGCCGTGAGGGCGGCGGACAAGGCATGGAAGGGCGTGGATCCGCTGCGGGTGCGTGACAGCTGGAATCGGACAAACGCCGATTTCCTCACGCTCTTCGCCACACTGCAGACCCGCGCCGCGAGCGATGCGATGGACTCGTCCACGTTGATGCTCGCCGAACAGGGCGACTACGTGCGCCCTGACGGTATTGCGAATCCACTCGCCTTCGGGGCAGGTTTCGCACCGAGCGGCATCGACCTCGAATCATATTTCGACATTCCGGTCACGCACACATTGTCGGCCATCAAATCAGGACTTGACCCGATAGACGCCATGCGGTCCGGACGCCGGACGCTCCGCCAGATGGCCATGCAGGCCATCGAGGACACATCCATCAGCGCGATGGGCGTCAGCATCACCCAGCGTTCCGGCGTCGGCTACGTGCGCGTCGAATCACCCGACTGCTGCCCACGATGCGCCATCCTCGCCGGAAAATACTTCCGGCATAGCCAGAACTTCCTGCGGCATCCGAAATGCCATGGAACGACCATCCCCTGCAAGGGCAGGGACAAGGCCGAGAAGCAAGGCTGGATCACTGATCCGATGGACCGCTTCAACCGCATGAGCGAGGCGGAGCAGGACGAGCTCTTCGGACACGCCGACGCGCAGGCCATCAGAGACGGCGCCGACATCTACCAGGTCGTCAACGCGCACCGAGGCATGCGGCCGGTCGGACGCGGCAACATCAGTATGACCACATCCGAAGGCACCAGTCGATACGGCTGGAGCCGCATGATCCGAAAATACGAATATGGCCAGAAGCAACGGCGCAGGCTCACGCCGGAAGGCATCTACAGCTTCAACCTCCCGCGCGAGCAGACCATCGAGCTGCTGAAACGCGAGGGCTACATCCTGCCGGACAAATGGCGAGAGCGGGTGCCGGAGCTTCGCCGCAGCCAATGGCTTCACAACAACGACTACCGCCAAGGGCGGCATGAGGAGCTGACCGCGGCGCAGAAGCGTCTGCTCAATGCGCGGCTCCGCTATGAGGCAGCTTTGGACGGCCGCAATCCCTACCAGTCTGGCAAGCCGGTCACGCCGGACGTGTTGGCAAAGGCCGAGAACTCGTATCGCCGGTGGCTCTCCAGCAACGGCGAAAAATACACCGAATGAAAGGAAACACCATGTCAGATGGACAGCAGCAGGATCCGAACACCAATGCCCAGGGCGCACAGGAGCCGCCAATCGACTGGCACGACAAGTTCCTCGGCCAGAAGAAGGTCAACACCGACCTCGAAGCGAAGCTCAAGGCCGCCCGTGAGAAGGCCGACCGAGTGGACGACCTTGAGAAGCAGGTGGCCGACTGGGAGCAGCGCGGCAAGGAATTCGACTCCGCGCAGGCTACCATCGCCGGCCTGCAGAAGCGGGTGCTCCAGGCGAACGTCACCGCCGTGGCGACCGGCAAGCTCATCAATCCAAGCGACGCATTGAAGCTCATCGACTTCTCCGACCTGACCACGGACGATCAGGGAGGATACGACCAGCAGGCGATCGGCGAGAAGATCGACGCCCTGGTCACGGCACACCCGTATCTCGCGCAAGGCGGGAACAATGCTGGCCTGGCGGGAATCATCCCACCGTCGGGCGTCCGCGATGGCGATCATCAGACGGGACAGCTGACCAGGGACGATCTGAAGAACATGACCCCGAAGCAGATTGACGAGGCGCGCCGCAAGGGCCGTTTGAATGATCTGCTCGCAGGCCGCAGTAAGTAAGGAGGCCAGCAATGGCAATCACCAATTTCATCCCCGAGGTATGGTCCGCCGCCATCCTCGAAGCCCTGCGCGCGAAGCTCGTCTTCCCGAGCCTGTGCAACCGCGATTACGAGGGCGACATCCGTGAGGCCGGTGACACCGTGCACATCACCGGATACAACGACGTGACAGTGCACGAGTACGTGCGCGGCAAAGCGATTACCGTCGATGACGTCACGGATAAGGAAGCCGCCGTGCTCAAGATCGACAAGTCCGACTATTTCGCTTTCAAGGTCAATGACCTCGACAAGACTCAGGCCAAGGCCGATCTGACCGGAAAGTTCACAAATTCCGCCGCCTACAACATGATGAAGAACGTGGAGACCTATATCTCCAATCTCATGGACACGGCCGTCGGCACCCCGGCGAAGACCGTGGCCGTCGGCACCCCTGCAGACGCGTATCTCGCCGTCGTGGAAGCCGGACGCAAGCTCGACGTGCAGAACGTTCCCGATGAGGGCCGCTGGCTCGTCGTCAGCCCAGACTTCTACGCCTTGCTGCTGCAGGACTCCCGCTTCATCGAAGGCACCGAAGCTGGCCATAATACTCTGCTCAACGGCGTGGTCGGACAGGTGCGCGGCTTCACCGTAGTGAAGTCCAACAATGTGCCGCGCAAGTCCGCCAGTCCGGACACCCAGTCCATTCTCGCCGGCACGAACGCGGCCGTGACCTTCGCGCAGCAGGTCAGCAAGGTGGAGGCGATGCGCATGCAGACCGACTTCGCCGACATGGTGCGCGGCCTCGACCTGTACGGCGCCAAGGTCATCCGTCCAGAGTGCCTGACCAAGATCACACTGAACCTCTCCACCTCCACCGGTCGTTCTATGCAGGATGACCCGCAGGCCGTCGTGGACGAAACGTCCGACACCGCTGGTGATGATGCCGATAAGGCAGACACCGGCAAGAAGGGCAAGTGACCGTCTGATCGGAGGCTGACATGACCGCCTTGGCCACACTGCAGGACCTGCGGAAGTACGGCATCGACGTGCCGGACAACACCGTCGCGCTCAGCCTGCTCGACTCCGTATCCGCCGCCGTGCGCGACGCCGCCGGCTGTCCGATCACCATGGGCGAATGGACCGTCGACCTGCCCGGCGAACAGTCGAGGAAACTTGACCTGCCATGCAGGGCGGTGCGAGCCGTGTCCAAAGTACTGGTCGATGGTCGGCCGATCGAAGACTGGAGGCTCTTCGGCTCATCGCTTTACCGGGCGGAGCCGTGGAGCCCCTTTGGCGGCATCCCGTCGACTGTGACGGTCACCTTCCAAGGTGGCTGGGATCCCGTGCCGGAGGACATCGTCAGACTGGTCTGCTCGTATGTCGCCGCCGGATTGCATCAGCTCGCGGATGGTGGCCCCGGCGCCCACTCCGGCATCGCCTACGAGAGGCTTGATGACGCGCAGGTCGGATATACGCATGATGGCACCCAGATCGACGCGGCCGAATTGCCGGAAGCGACCAGACGCAGCCTGCGCAATCGCTTCGGTGCGAACGTCAGTTCGATTGGAGTGTTCCGATGAGAATCAGCGCATCCTTTCTCGCAAAGGCCAGAGCCAACGCGGAATGCCTGATGGCCGACCGATGCGTCGTCACCCGCCCCGGAGTCACCACAACGGATCCGGACACGGGACTGACGACCACCGGCAAGGAGAAGGTGTACGAAGGCAGCTGCAAGGTGCAGACCAGCGGCGGCCTCGCCAGCGAGCAGACCGAAGGCACCGCGGCCCAAGCCATGGGCGCAGTCTCGTTGGTCTGGTCTTTGTATGTGCATTTTCCATATGGCACTCCGGGCCTTCGCGCCGGTGACGTGGTGGAAGTCACGGAATCCGCTAATCCGCTGCTCGTCGGCAGGCGGTTCAGGCTTGTCTCGCCTCAAAGCGAGAAGACGCACGCCACCGCCTGCCGTTGGAATGTGAAGGAGGACTCATGAGCGGACTGTTCGACGCTTCGCAGTTGACGGCCTTCGGCGATGCGATGCTCGCCAGGGGAGTGGCTCGCCGCGCTTTGATCTCCGCAGCGGTGAAGAAGGGCGCGCAGAACGTCAAGAACTCAATTCGCGACGACCTGAACGGTTCCGGCAATGCCGCATTCAGGCGTATCCCGATCAGCTACACGCTGCAGGAATCCGCTGGACGCATCACCGCCGAGATCGGCCCGACGAAAGGCGGAGCGGGTTCGCTCGCGAACATCGCGTTCTTCGGCACCGCGAAGGGCGGTGGAACGCACCGATTCTACGAGCATGGTGAGGAAGAATTGCCGAAGCTCGCGGAATATGTGGCGCGTGCCGCCGTGGAGGTGGTCTGAATGAAGTCGATCATGACGTTGACCGACACGATTCTCGACCATATTCCGAAGCCGGCGACGGGCTGGGCCGTGTACCGGCAGACGGCTCCTAAGCCTACGGAGAAGCCGCCGTGGGTGATCGAAACGGTCACGACCAACGGTCATATCGTCGGCGAAACGCAGCATGTGCATTGCGGTATCGGCACTCTGCTGGTGCGTATCGTGAGCACTACGGCCGATTCCGTCAACGTGCTGGCCGATGACCTCATGATTCCAGGACTTGCTGGCAAAAGGTTCGTCGCGCAGGGTTTCGACACCGGCTGTCTGACGCTGTTCTCCGATTCCGGCGCCTATGCGGCCGGACTTACCGCAGAGGACACGGCGCTGCTTTACCAGTGCCGTCTTCTGACTTTCAAATTCAACTGGTCACGCATGTGACCCAAATATTAAGGAGGAGTCATGGTTTTGACTCTGGGAACCGAAGTTCCTTCCACACCGGCGGACGGTCTGGTCAACACGATCTGGGTGCCGTCTATCAAAAACATCCAGAAGCCGACCGCTGCGGAGATCAACGCTGGAACAGACCTGTCCAACTACGTTACCCTAGGCGGGTGGAGCTGCACTCCGTCGCAGGAGTCCATCTCCGACCAGCGCGAGAACAGCGCGCAGGATTACGAGAATCCCGGACGCAAGAAGATCAGTGGCCCGAGCATCGAGGTCATCGACAACACCAACACTTCGCATTCCACGCAGAACGCTGCAATGGAGACGCTTGCCGAGGGCGTGGAAGGCTATTTCGTGCGCCGCTACGGCAAGCAGACGGATAAGACTTTTGTCGCCGGCGACATCGTGAACGTGTACGCGGTCCGCATCGGCATGAGCGCCAAGATGGCGATCGCCGCGAACAGCGTGCTGCGCAGCAAGGTCAATTTCTCCGTCCGCGCTCCAGGCTGGGCGGAGAACGTGAAGGTCGCCTGATTGATTCTTCCCGCATCGGACTTTCGTCCCTTTCGCCGGTGCGGGACCCTCTTTTCTTTTTTCCGGTAAAGGAGCACGAATATTAGAGCGAAGGAACAACAATGCTTAAAGTCGTCAGGCGCACGCGCGAGGTCGATGTCATCCTCAACCAGCAGATCGCCGAGGACATCGCCAGATTGGGTGATGCGCTGGCCGAGGAGACCACGCGTGAACAGATTACGGAGGCTGGTACGAACCGGCAGGCGAAGGCCACCGCGCGGCGCATCGAAGAGCTGCGCGAACAGGCGGATGCGGAGACGTTGAAGCTCACGTTGCGAGCATTGCCGGTAAGCAAGTGGGCGCAGGCATTGGCCGCGCACCGCAATGACAACGGCACGAACGACATGTTCGGCACCGCCGCCGCGGCACTGCCGCTCATGCTTGATTCCGCGACCATCGGCGGCAAGCCGGTGTCCGACGAGGACAAGACCGAACAGGCGTGGCGCAATCTGTTCGACGAACTCACCGATGGCCAGTTCACGCCGATCTGGCAGGCCATCGCCGAACTGAACGGCACAGCAGCGGACCCAAAAGCGGCATTCGACCTCGCCTCGCAGGTTCTCCGCAACTAGTCGAGGATCTTAAGATCTGCCGCCAGCTCGGCATCAGCTATAAGCGTTTCATGGGCTGGCGCCCGAGTGATGGCGATGAGGTCGAATGGGATGAGACGGAACGCAATTGGATGCGCTCGTTGGCTGAATACGAACGGTCATTATGCCCCTTGTGCGGTTTGCCTCGCTCGATCTGCCAAGACCCGAAGGGTGAACTTACATTGCATGCCGAAACCAGCGTCTGCTGGGCCACTGCGCACATGCAGCAGGCCATGAAACGGTGGACTGATGCGAATGGCAGGGACAATCCGGCCGCGAACGCCTTGGTGGCGCATTTGACCTGACATTTTGGAGGATGCTTTGGCGGAGAACAAGAACATCGTCATCCGGTTGATGGCGGACACCGCCTCATATGAGGCGGCGATGACCCGCGCCGGAAGCACCGCGAAAACGGTTGCTTCGGGCATGGAGAACACCGGCCGCAAGTCCGCGCTCATCGCCAGCGGCATGACCGCCGCAGGACTGGCCGTGGCCGCGTTCGGCGTGGCTGCGGTCAAGATGGCCGCAGACTTCGACCAGCAGATGAGCACCGTGCAGGCGAACACCGGCGCGACCAGCGCCCAAATGGACCAGCTGCGTGCCGCAGCAATCGAGGCAGGCGCGAGCACCGTCTATTCCGCTACGGATTCCGCCGACGCGATCAACGATCTCGGCAAGGCCGGCATGAGCGTCACGGATATTCTCACCGGCGGCTTGTCTGGCGCTTTGAATCTGGCCGCCTCCGACGGAATGGCCGTGGGGGATGCCGCCGAATACATGGCCAACGCGTTGAGCATGTTCCACCTGAAAGGCTCTCAGGCCTCGCAGGTGGCCGATACTTTGGCGGCTGGCGCCGGCAAGGCCGTCGGCAATGTCTCCGATTTCGGCGAGGCGTTGAACAATTGCGGCGCCCAGGCTAACAGTTTCGGCATGAACGTGCAGGAGACCACCGGCGTGCTCGCCCTGTTCGCGCAGAACGGCACCATCGGCGCCGAGGCCGGCACCCAGCTGAACAGCATGCTGATGAAGCTGGCCGCACCGTCCGCCGAAGCGTCCAACACGATGAAGGAACTCGGCATCAGCGCCTACGATGCGCAACATCATTTCGTCGGCATGGCGAACTTCGCAGGGCAACTGCAGAAGGCCGAAAAAGGCTTGACCGACGAGCAGCGCAACCAGGCGAACGCGACCATCTTCGGAAGCTATGCCATCAAGGCCGCGAATTATCTTTACGAGGCGGGCGAATCCGGCGTCAACAAGTGGACGAAGGCCGTGTCCGAAAGCGGCTACGCCGCCGAGCAGGCTGCTGCGAAGAACAACAATCTCAAAGGTGATCTGGAGAATCTTGGCGGCTCCATGGAGTCTCTGATGATTTCCGTCGGCGAAGGCGCTCAGGGGCCTTTGCGCAAGATGGTGCAGGGGTTGGATACGCTGGTTGACGCGTTCGCCGGTTTGCCGTCAGGCGTGCAGCAGACGCTCGTGGTCATGGCATCACTTGCGGGCGTGTTCGGAGCCGTGCACAAGGCCGCAGGCAATCTCAACGGCAGCACCAGCACGATGGCCAACAATATCGGCTTGGCCATCGACCCGATCCAACGCGTCAAGACCGCTTTGGCTTCCGCGCAGACCGCTTTCCAGATGTTCCGCGCGAGCGGTCAGAGCGCGCAGGAGCAGTTGGAATCGTTCGGCACTGCGGAGGATTCCGCCACGCTCCGATCCAAGGGGTTCCACAGTGTTGCCGACGGACTCATCTCACTTATGGGAGGTCCGTGGGGCATCGCCCTGGGCATTGCCACGACGGCGCTCACTGGTTTCATGACGGCCGCGCAGAATACCAAGCAGGCGGTGCAGGAAGTGCAGTCAGCCGCAGCCAATGGAGCCAGCGCTATCCACGAGGCGCTGGTCAACCAGCTGCAGAATATGGATGTCGGCACCTTCCATGGCGAACCGGGATGGCTCAGTGCGATCGAGCAGGGCATCACCGGATCGAAGAAGCTGACCGACGTGATGAGCGAGGCCGGCATCAGCATCACCACCATGACCAAGGCCGCCGAAGGCAACAAGACGGCCATCAAGCAGGTCAACTCGGCGGCGGACAAGCTCGGCTCCAGCCTTGGCAGCGGGTCACATAAGGCCACCGCGCTGCGCGACGGCCTTTCCGCCCTGACCACCGCCTACCAGCAGGGCACGAAAGGCGCCAAAGACAAGTCCAAGGCGTTGGACGAACTCGATGGCAAAACCAATAGTGCGGCGAAATCCACGAAGGAAGCTGCCGGCGCGAACAAAGAGCTTGGCTCTTCCGCTTCGGACGCGTCAAGCCAAATCGATGATCTTGTCCAGGCGTTGTTTGGTTTGGAGTCGGGCAATCTGACTGCAGACCAGGCGGTCGACCAGCTCAATCAGAAGATCGGCGAACTGTCAAAAACATGCGAGGATAACGGCGTCGTCTTCGACCAGTCCGGTAATCTGCTTGACCGTTTTTCCGAGGAGGGCACGAAGACCAAGCAGGCTTTGGAGGACATCGCCAGCAGCGCCCAGAATGCTGCGGAGAAGATTCTCAAGCAGGGTGAGAGCACCGGTTTTAGCAGCGGCGAGATCGAGCGTGCGAACGGCGTGCTGCAGGATGCTCGTGACGCGATCATCCGGCAGGCCGAAGCCTCGGGCATGAGCGAACAGGCCGCTAACGCCTTGGCCGACCGTTGGGGTCTGAGTTCCGACAGCATCAAGGCTTCCATCGACAATATCAGGATGACCGCCGACAACAACAAGGCGAAGCTTGACGTTGACGATTCCAAGGCCAAGTCGAAGACCAAAGGCGCGGAAACCAACCTCGACAAATTCAACAAGAAGATAGCGAAGGCCAAGCTCGACGCAGACGCCAAGAAGGCCACAGCCAGCGCCAAGAAGGCGCAGAAGATGATGGACGACTTCAACAAGAAGCACGTCAACGCCACCATCGACGCGACCGACAAGGCATCCAAGAAGGCGAACGCCGCCTCCAAGAACATCGGAAAGCTCAACGGAAAGAAAGCCACAGCCAGACTCGACGCGAAGGACAACGCCTCGCCGAAGGTAGACAAGGCCAACGCGAAGAAACTGTCAAACAAGCGCAACACCTTGGACTCGACCGACAAGGCCGGACCGAAGGTCGACGCCGTCAACCGCAAGAAGCTGAACGACAAGAAGAGCTCCGCATCGGTCAACGACCAGGCGACTCCGGTGCTCCGCTCCATCAACAACTTCAAGATCGCGGACAAGAGCTTCACCGTCACGGAGAAGACGAAGAAGGTGGGCGGCTACACCGGTGGAATGTTCACTGACGGCGCCTTCCAGCAGTTCGCCGGAGGTGGCATGTTCTCCGGCTACGTGGATCCGGCATGGGCGCCCGGCAATGGTTTGAGCGACAGCGTGTATCTGCTCAACGCTCGTCTCGCTGCGGGCGAGTACACGCACAATGCTGCGGCCACGGCCTATTACGGCGTCGATACCATGCGCCTGCTGAACGAGCGGAAGATTCCACGTGAAGTGTTTGCCACAGCCAATCAGATGACAGGCAATCAGGTCAGCGTACAGGTTGATACCGCTTCCGTGGTGGCGGCGATAACCAGCCTGCACAACGATCTTGGCGCGATTATCAGCGCCGCGTCCGATGATTCGACAGTCAGCGACCGCGACTTGGGGAGGTTGATCCGAAAATATGCGCGAGCTTAAATACACGTCGCATGATGGCACGGTCATCGACCTCAACGCCGATGATCTGTGGGTGGCTGACCTGCAGGAAATGCGAGGGTACGCATGGACGTACACGCTAGCCACGCGCGGCATCAAATCGGTGAGCAGAAACGCTTCGACGGCGAAAATGACCGTCCGCACCACGGATCCGTCAAGATTGGACATGGTGCAGACGGCTTTCGATTCGGACGTGCAGGCCGTTACGCCAGGCATGTTGACCGTCGATGGCGAATGGTTCCAGCGGGCGTATGTCGTCGGCTCATCGCTTGGTCTGGTGCCTTGGCCGGCCTATGCGCAGACTGACTACACGGTCGTATTGTGCGATGGCGTCTGGCGTCGTGCGCTGCCGGTGCAGCATTTCTTTCCGATGACGGCAGGCACCGGCTCGCAGATTGACCTTCCACTGGACTTGCCGACCGATTTGGCTCCATCACGCATCGCTTTGACGGTGCATAATCCGACCGGCAAGGCCGCTGAGTTCGCTGCGGTCATTTTCGGCCCTTGCGTCAACCCGTCTTTTCGGATTGGCGGCAACACTTACGCGGTTGATGTGACAGTGCCGGAAGGCGGTCATGTGTCGCTGTCGGCCACTGGATTGCGGAAGTCGATAACGTTGACAGCTGAAAACGGCGACGTTTCGGATGTTTTCGACAAGGGCGTTCGCGGGAACGGCAGTGGAAGCGGCTCGTATGTTTTCGAGCCGATACCGGCCGGAGATTCGCTGTTGACGGTTCCCGGCAATTATGGCATCGATTTGACCATGTTCGACGTTTATGGAGGTGTGCCTTGGCTGACGTTATCCTCGCCGACGGCAAGCTGACGCCACATGCGAGCGTATCGCAGGTGACGCTGGATTGGGCTTGCGGCACGGACGAAAACGACTTCGAATTGACCATCGATGACGTACTCGCGCCGAACATTTCACAAGGCTGGTATTTTTGGCTCGATGGAAGTGATGTTGGAGGCCGAATAGTCGATCGTCGCGTGTCCGTCGCCGGAGGAACTTCCACGACAACCTGGATAGGTCAATCGTGGACTGGCATGTTGGCGGCGAAGATATTGCAGCCGGATGCGAATCAGGATTACCTGACAGTCTCCGGCAAGCTGCCTGACATCCTCAAAAACCTTTTGAAGCGCATCGGCTTGGATACGGTTTTCACTGTCGATTCCTCCGATGCTTCCATTTTGTCGAATTGGATGTTTCAGAATCCACGTTATGTGGACGCCTACACCGGATTGCGAACATTGCTTGCATCATGTGGCCGCAGGCTTGATTTCAAGGTGTCCAGTAACAAGATCCTGCTTGGTATCGTGCCGGTGCAGACCATCATGAACACGATCGATTCCGACTTGGTGGATTTCAAGGCCGAAACCAACCGTCGCGCGGTGAATCATCTTATCGGCCTTGGCTCGCAGGAGCTCAAGGACCGTCTGGTGGTTAATTATTTCGCGGATGCGACCGGCGTGGTGAGTCAGACGCAGACATTCGTTGGTGCCGATGAAGTATGCGCCACATACGACTATTCCAACGCGGATTTGTCCACGCTGCAATCCGAGACGAAGAAGCATTTGCAGGAATTGCAGACCGGTGGCTCGGTCGAGGTGACGTTGTCCGATGAGGTCGGCGATGGTCTGCGTGTGGATGACAAGATTGTTGCGGCGGATCAGTCTTCCGGTGTCAACGTCACCGCCGTGGTGACGAAGCGGATCGTGAAAATCGATTCCGGGATTTTGACTTCGACGTTCGAGGTCGGACTGCCGGTGCAGTCGGCGAATGCGAACTATTCCGGTTCTTCCTCTTCGTCTTCCGGTGGTTCGGCTGGTGGTGGCGTGTCTTTGACGGCTGGCCGTGGACTGTCGATTTCTGGCGGCACGATCAGCGCGGAGGTCGCTTCCGAGGATTTGGATGCCGTCAGGCAGGTCGCCGAGTCGGCGGACAGGACGGCTTCCGGTTTCGCGGCGCAGATCGGCAAGGCGAATCAGACCGCCGAGGATGCGAAGAACGTCGCCGATGCGGCCAAGAGCGTGGCCGACAATGCCAAATCGGGCATGATGACCGATTCCGAACGGTCGAAGCTCGCTTCGGTCGAACGGGGCGCGAACGCCTACACGCTGCCGAAGGCGTCCACGGACGTGCTGGGCGGCGTGAGGGTGGACGGCAGCACGATAGTCTCCGTTGACGGTGTGATCAGCGCTCATGTCGGTGACGGCGCTTCCGGGAGGGTCGTGTTTCCGGTCGGCTATGTGGTTCAGAACACGACTGGTGTCAACCCTTCCGTTGATTTCGGCGGGACTTGGCGGCAGTTGCCTTCGCTCGGTTGTTTCACGTTTGAAAGGATTGGATAGTGAAATCTGACGGTTACTCGAAGTACGTGTGCGACAAGTGCGGCAAGACCGCTTATGTCGCCGCTGGCGATACGGAGGCGCGTGAATGGTTCACCGTGCGCCGCTATTCGGCTGGCAAGGCGACCCGCATCGCGGATGACGTGGCCCCTGACATTTACGAATTGTGCTCCAAATGCAATACGTCTTTCATGGCGTTCATGCAGAAGGATGACGCTTCGTTTGAAGCATGGTTGAAGGAGGTTGAACAGTGACCATCGAACTGGTTGACGGCAAGGCCGGAGTTGCACACATCTCAAGCGAGGACAAGGCGATCATCCATCAGGCCAAGTTCTCGAAGTCCGACGTGGTGTACGACTGGGGCGACGTGTTCAAGTGCTCGATGAGTTCGTCCAACAGGGCGACGATCGGCACCGGCTGCGCGTCGATCCAGGGCTTGGACTGGCATATCACGGCGGCGGAATCGGTGACGATCTCCAACGGGTCGCAGGGCATGAAACGCAATGACATCATCTGCGCACACTACCATCGAGATTCCAAGACCGGTAATGAGAATGTGGCATTGACCGTGTTGAAGGGTTCGCCGAATGCGACTGCCGCCGCCGACCCGACCATTCCGTCAGGGAAGATATTGTCCGGCGCGGTTGATGCATACATGCCGTTGTGGCGTATCCCGCTTAATGGCATCACGGTCGGCACGCCGGTACGCCTGTTCACGCCGAGAGGGGCTTTGTGGGATTCCGTATTCCGGTGCGGCCTATACAAAGGGCCTACTGATGGTAACGGTTTTCTGCGTGTCGATAACCCATTCAAAGAGTCTGCTAACGTGTTCGCGTTCTGCGAATTGAGTCCGAATGGCATGACAGACGCTGCTGGCAAACTTTTCAACGCTTATGTTTGGGGCATCGCAGCCGATAAAATCACATTTCGTATCCGGCGCGAAGATATGCATACATGGGTGGATGTGCAGCCGGTGAACATGCTATGGGTTGCAATCAAACAGTCGGCATAGCTTTCCGTATCCCCGATTGAGGATCAGGTCTTCGATGGCTTCGCCATCGTGGGCGTGGCTCGGGGTAGCAGCGTGACGATCCAAATGAATGGCCTCAATGTGCACACGACGGTAAAAGACACGAAGGTCGGCTCCGTCAAGGCAGCCTTCAGGCCCGCTGTGCCCGTCCGCGCGCTCTTCGGCATGCAAGGAACCTCGTGGGGCATCGTCTCGATCAACACGGACGGCTCGATAAACTTAATCCACCGGTATGGCGCAGACTCGCTAACCTGGAGCATTGTCGATATTTCTTTGACATACACAATCTAGACGGCATTCCGTAACCCAGACGCTTATCACCTGCCAGTATGGCAAGGTGACGGGCGTGAAAGCCGGGAACGTGGCGCAAATCCTCGTGGAATGGAAGAGCGCCGCCACGGCATCATGGGATACCGGCAATTTCGGCGTCCTGCCGGCTGGCTGGCGTCCATTGATTACGACGAGGTGGGCGTACAGTGGGCGTGACGGTAGCAGCCAACGAGATTTCACCATACTGCCGGACGGCAAATTCACCTACAGGAATCTTGGTGGCAGCCAGAACGGAGAAGGTTTCATCACATCCGCCTCGTACATCACGGCCTAAACCGTCGTCACCGGAAACGATACGCTGCCGGCATGCCATGTGTTTGCAGGGACGGTCACATCATATGATGTGCGGAAGGAAACCGTGTTTCCCACGGCGTACAGAAAACGATTCTGCATCTGACTGCCCTGAAAACTGTCCATGAAAACGCTGAACCCCTCCAGCTTGGCATTCACGTCCATGCTTGCCAAAGGCACACCATCCCACGCCTTCTTCTGGAATTGGCCTTTGTTGACCCACCGGCAGTAGACGGTCGCCAAACCATTGACGACGCATCCGCTGATCGTGAATTCCGGGTCGGAGGTCAGTTTCGTGAAATGAATCGGGGTTACGGAAAACTATTCCGTCATCCAACAGCCATGCGCCGTGGAGTAGGCTGATTTCGGGTCGCCCAGCATCTGCACTGTCCCGTCACGCATGACAAGCAGACTGAAACCGCAGGACGGGAACGATATGATGCTCATGTCGGCGAGCGGACGGAACGCTTCTGGGATGGTCTCCAACGCCGTCGAGTAGTTCTGCTGTCCACTGCCGGTGAACTTGACGTTGCTGTTGACCGTGACGATGCGTCCGACGCGACACAGAGTGAGGCTGTCGTTCGTGTATGGCGGTTTCCATTGCTGGGTTACGGAAAGCTATTTCACCGGCCAGCAGCCGCAGACGCGGAAATAGTATCCGCTGTTCATGCTGCCGCTGATTGTGACCTTGCCGTCAGAGTCGAATGACAAGGCTCCATGCTGCCCGTTCACACCTTCCAGCAGTATCGTGCCTTGTCCTTCCGGCAGGAAACCGGCATCCATCGTCTCATTCACGGTCTGGCCGTTGGAATTGATGTCGTATGTGAAGGACGTGTTGCCAAAAGCGAACGCCATCATGCCGACCTTGGCAAGACGCACCGTCATGCCGTAAGGCCCATGCCAGATTTGCCGTTCAAGGGTTACGGAATGCTATCAGCAGGTCAATATGAGTTTCTGCCATGCTTTCTGCATGTCCTTGAGGACGCTCAGATCAGGCTTGAGGTAATACCGTGCGGTGGTTTGGATGTCGGAGTGTCCGAGCTGCCGTGCGACCACTGAGATGTCGGCGCCGGCGGCAATCGCCAGTGTTCCGAAGGTGTGGCGCAGGTTGCGTGGCGGCACGCAGGGGAGTTTCATCCGCCGGCACCATGCCATGTAGTGTGAGGCGACCTGGTTAGCGTTCAGGTCTCCGGCCAGCCGTCCGCTCCTGCCGTGTTTCAACTGCGCGAGCCTTTTGACTGCGAATCGGGGAAGTGCCACGGTTCGTCTGCTCTGGTCGGTTTTCGGGTCGGTGACCGTCTCATGGCCGGCGACCCATTGTACGGAACGTTTGACGGTGACCGTGCCTCGCTTCAAGTCCAGGTCGGACCATTCGATGCCGACGGACTCGCATCGTCTCAATCCGGCGCATACGGAGACCAGCAGCCACGCCTCCAACGCGTGGCCATAGAAGCCTTTCAGCAGGCGGCGCACCTGGCGTGCGTCCAATACCCGCGGCTCGTAACGGCGGAGATGCGGCAAACGGATCTCCCTTCTGGTCACGTCATTGTCGGCCAAACCGCGTTTGAACGCGAGGCGCAGTATCGCGCGGAACACCGCGTAGGCCTTGCGTGCCGCTCCCGGCTTGTCGAAGGAGTCCAACCATGATTCGATGTCCGCCACGCTGATCGCGTCCATGTCCCTTCCGCTCCATTGCGGGAGGATATGGCAGTTCAGGGTGCTTTCGTAGCCTACTTTGGTGCATTCGCGGAGTTTCGCACATGAGGGTTTCCAAACGGTGGTTGCGAATGTGTCGAAAAGCATTGGTTCCTTTCCAATTCTGTTGAATAATCCCACACATCGTCGTGTTGTTGTTGGACGGGCGTGTGTGTGGGTTTTCTCATTGTTCCATATCCCTGTTTTTTAGGAGGATATTTTGACTCAGATCAAATTCGATTTCGGATATCCAAGCGCGGATGGCATAGCGGACTTGGCTGGCGAGAAGATTCATGTGGTTCCGACCGAACGGTTCAGGAGCGGCAGTCGTATCGTCGTACGCGACTCGTTCGAGGTGCGTTTGGACGAGCATGGCACGGCGACCGTCACCGTTCCGCCGACCGACAACACCTTCTGCTACGAGGTCACCATCGGACTGGACACGGACCTGTGGAAGTTCCGACGCTACGTGACCGTGCCTGACAGCGCGACGGCCGTGGAGTTCGCGGACCTGGTCGATGTGGACTCGGATACTTTGGCTCCGGCGCTTAACAATGGTGCGGCCTTGACCTACCTGCTGGCGTCCAGCTTGCAGGAGGCGCAGGCCATGTCGAAGGCGAATCCTGGTCAGATGGTGTTTTATCCGGAGGGTCAGGCTAAGACTGTCGCTTCGCAGATTCTGGAGGATTTGACTGATGCGCGTGCCGTGGTGGAGTCGCAGTCGGCTGCGGCTGCTCAGGCGGCTAATGCGGCGCAGGCTTCGGCTGCCGGTGCGCAGGAGGCGAGCGTGCAGGCTGCGGATGCCGTGCAGTCTGTGTCGGAGCAGACGGCTCAGGTGTCGGCCAACGCCGCCGCGGTGCAGTCTGTCGCCGATAGCATTAGCGAGTCCAAGGCCGTGGTGGAATCCCATGCAAATGAGGCTCTGACGGCGATTGACGAGGCGGTGAAGAGCGTGCAGGACAAGGCTTCGGATGCGACCGGCGATGACAAGGCCGAGACCACGGGCGAATCCACGCCCGATGCCACGGAAAAGGCCGACACCACGGATGCCGCAGCCGACGGTTCGCAGGAGGCCTGACAATGGGCGTGCTATTGAACGGCGCGAGAGTGGGCGAACCCGTCATCGACGTGGACGCGGACGGCCAGCCGGTCTTCTGGAACGCTCTCTACAACGGCGTGCAGGTATGGCCGCCCGCCGCCGAAACGCTCGTGGACGTATGGCTCAAACCGGTGGACTTCCAGGCTCAGCCGCTTTACGCCGACCATCCGGAAGTCAGTGTGGCCGCTCAGAAGGTCTATGCCGACGGTCACATCGAGGATGCCAGTCTGACGCTCACCATCGCCGATCCCGCGGTGGCATCGATCTCGAACGGCACGGTGAGCTTCGTTAGCGACGCTTCGAATTTCCTCACCGTCCTCAAAAAGGACGCTTTCAACGCCTGTCACATGTCGATTGGCGAAGGCGGCAAGGCTTTGGGCGCCAAGCAGATCCTCGTCCAGCCCGACCGGCCTTCGACCGCTCCCACTGGCAGCTTGTGGTGCCGCACCGAGAAACTGCATAACGGGCTGAAATACTACACCGGCGCAGTCGGCGACGATGCGAACGTGATGTGCTTCCTGCTCGACCGTATCCGCGAGGTGTGGCGCAGGGAATGGGATGGTTGGAAGCTTTTGACGGGAAAGGAATTGGAGAATCATGCAGAGGATTAACTTGTATCCGTCACCATTGACACCATTGGTCAATGATGGGACAGGCGACATCACGCACGGCGATTATGATGTCGTAACCGACAATGTTGAGGCTGGCACTTATGCCTTCGCGGCTGACATCCAAAACAGCAAGACTCAAACCGGCATTAATGTAATGCTGTTCGATTCTGGCTGGAACCCCCTTTTCTCTTCCGACAAGATTGGTCACGTCCAGACGACTTTCACACTCAAAAAGTCAGACCGTGTTCGCATTCGGCCAAACCAGACCGGTGTGACAATCAGCAATGTCATCGTGGAGCGCGCCGACACGTACGCTCTCGCTTCGGGGGGGGGGGCTTCCAAGCTTCTTCACCGCGCAGACCGCACCGTACTAGTCCCGTCAAGGCGGGTGGTCGGCGATGATCGTGCGGAATCCGGCGAAAACCACCAAGACCATCCTGTCGAACGGCAATTCATTCCCCGGCACCGTGGAAGGGCAGACCTACACGGCGACCGAGGACAATCAGCTCTTGCGGTTGTGGGGCAACATCGTCCTTCCACCGCTGACGGGCGGATACATATGTTCGGCTGTCATCGAGGATGTGCAGGGGCGTGTGGAGCCGACGAGCGACGGTGTCACGTTCAGCGGCGGTCTGGCGATCACGGAGAACAAAAACCTGTGGACCAAAGGATTGCTCATGGGAGCCGGTGCGAAGGTCCTGCTCGCATGCCGAGGAATCTTCTCCGCCGACGATTGGACTGTCCTCCAGGCGGTCGGCGTCAACTGCTTCGACAAGGATACGGCAATCTACTAGCCCTCGGTCTGGGGGTGGCCGCGTGAGAATCAAGAATCTCTACAATCCACCGACCCTGAAGGACCGTGAGGCGGTCGCCCCGTGGGTTCCTACTGGTATGACCGCCTCGTCGAAGATCGCCGACGAGGGCTGTGAGATAACCGTCACCGGCGAAGATACTGGCTGGTTGTATCCGCCAAAACCACAGCCTGATGGACTGGCTAACGTCGTGTGGCAGCAGAATGACGGCTCGTATCCCATCGGCATCAGGAACAACTTGACTGTGCCGATTCCTGTTGGCGTGACGGTGTTGACCCGCCTGTGTGGTTTCGATGACGGTTCGCTCATAACCCTGCTGCAAAATGCCGGATTGCCGCTCGTGTTCGCCGCCGAGGACCACCCGTATTAAACAAACCAAAGCCCCGCCACGTGCGGGGCTTTCCTGTAAGGAGATGTAATGTGCTGCAGAATTTTCTAGCCGGTTTCGGGGGAGTGGGTGGCGCGTGCGCGCTCATCACCTTGCTGCTCAAGCTCTGGCCGGGCGCGTTGGACGCGTTGGCGACCGGCCTGTATTCGCACGTGCAGCCGGAACGCCTGCCATACGATTCGCCGCTCTCGCAGCATTTCACCAAGACCCGACAGCTCGGCGAACGTACCGAGAAATTCGACGAGCGCATGGACGAACTCTGCCGCGACACGATCAAAAACACGTTGATCTCACTGATGTACGGCGACCGCACGACCGACCATAGCGAGGCCGTCCGGTACGAGTTGGCGAAGCTTGAAAAATTGGACGCGCAATGCTGGATCGTCAACGCCGCCGAAAAATACTTGGAGGACCGGCAATGACGGCCAGCATGCTCGCTTTGACGTTCGCGGCTGTCATGTTCGTCGCGCTGCTGCTTGCGGTGGCGTGGCTGCTGTGGCGCGGTCGCGACGTGCCGGTCTGGCTCACCTGTGTCGTGACGCTGCTTTTGGCCGCGTTCACGCTCGTCTGCGTCGTCCTGCTCATGCTGCCGCTCCTGCGACTGCTGGAGATGGCCGTCATGATATGGACGCTCATCTTCGCGTAAAACCATCAAAAAAGGAGGAAACATATGAAATCATGGGAGAATCTGGAGGCTGACGAGAATCTCATCCTCTCCACGCACATGACCAAGGGACGCCAGGGATGCAAGGTCGACAAGATCGTCCTGCACCATAATGGCGGCAACCTGACCGGCAAGGGCTGCTACGACGTGTGGCAGACCCGTGAAGCTTCCGCGCACTATCAGGTGGCGGCGGACGGCAGGATCACGCAGCTCGTCTGGGATACCGATACGGCATGGCATTCGGGTGACTGGAATGCGAACCTCACGTCCATCGGCGTGGAGCATGCGGACATTTCGGCCGACCCGTGGATGTTGAGCGAGGCGACGTTGGACAACGGCGCGCACCTCGTGGCCGCGCTCTGCAAGCATTACGGCCTCGGACGTCCTCAGTGGGGCGTCAACGTGTTCCCGCACAGCCATTTCTCCGCGACCGCCTGCCCCGCATCCATCGCCGGAAGCCAGAACGCCGCCTACATGGCTCGCGCCCAGGCATGGTACGACAGGATGACCGGCGCGACTGCGCCGACGCAGTCCGCCACGGCATCGTCCGCCGCAAACGTGCTGCCGGGCACGTACCGTGTGGCCGTGGACGGGCTCAACGTGCGCGACCGTCCGAGTGTTTCCGGCAATGTGGTCGCCACCTATTCCAACGGACAGACCGTGAACCTCGATCATTGGGGAACGGTCGCGGACGGCTACATCTGGGGCCGCTACACGGCTTATAGCGGAGCCGTGCGCTACATCGCGCTGGCACCGGAGGACAAGTCAGCCTGGTATCTCGTCAAAGCCTGAAAGAAAGGTGGAATTAAATGGCAGAACATGCAGCACCATCCACTTTGGAGACCACCATCGCCAATCTCACCGACGAACGCGAGGACGGCACCGACAACACGCAGCCCGACAGCGCGTACACGCCCGTATTCTCGAAGCAGGTGCGTACCGTCGTCTACGTGTTGGGCCTGATCGCTTCGTGCGTCGGCCTTGGCTTCATGACCTTCGGTGACGCTGCGGTCGGCGGCTACATCTCGACCGTGGCCGGCTTCATCGCCAGCGGTCTTGGCGTCGCCTACAACCCGCTGCGCAACGCGTGATTAATTTTCTGGCGTGAGACTCAAACTCGCGCCGGAAACTCAAACTCGGGTGTGGAAAAATTTGCGGCACTGTAGTGTCCGTGGAATTTTTTACACCCTGTTTTTAAATTTACCCCTTCTCCATCATGGAGGAGGGGCTTTATTTTTAGGACTTTCAAAATGGGCATCAGACAACAGACGATTGACGATTACGGCGCGTTCGTGGAGAAATTCAAACCGAAGAAGACCACGGACGACTGCTACACCCCCCCCGCAGTGTATGAGACGATAAAGGACTGGGCATGCCGTGAGTTTGGCATCGACCCCAGCAAGGTGGTGCGCCCGTTCTATCCGGGCGGCGACTACGAGAGTTTTGACTATTCTGGTGGCAAGGTGGTGGTGGACAATCCACCTTTCTCGATTCTGTCGAAGATATGCACGTTCTACCGTGACAACCATATTCCTTTCTTCTTGTTCGCACCGTATCTCACGATCTTCTCCAGCACGTCGCGCAACGGAGCGCGCATGATCGTCACGGATTCGACCATCGAATACGCGAACGGCGCGCAGGTCAACACCAGCTTCGTGACGAGTTTCGGCGATGATCTGATCCGCACAGCGCCGGATCTGGCCAACGCGATAGACGAGACCGTGAAGCGAGTCAGGAAAGAGCAGCGCAGGCATCCGCCGAAATACGCGTATCCGCGTGAGTTGCTTACCGTGAGCAGGCTCGGGAAGATCAGCAAGCAGGTCGAGTTCCGCGTCAGGGCTTCGGATGTGGCGTTTACACGGGCGCTTGATTCGCAGAAGGCCGTGAAGAAGGCCATCTTCGGCGGCGGCTATCTGATGAGCGAAGCCAAGGCCGCGGAACTGAAGGCCGCGGAACTGAAGAAGGCCGCGGAGGACGTGACCATATGGCCGCTCAGCGAAAACGAGAAGCGGATCATCGAAAACCTCGCATGAAAATTCGTGCGGTTTGATTCCTGTTGGAATATTTTGCACCCTTATGCAACATCGCCCCTCTCTCAGCATTGCTGGGGGAGGGGCTTTTCTTGTTATTCGGCGTGTTTGCGTGGTCGTCCGCCGCCGTCGCGGCGGCCCGGTGGTTTTGTGCGAATACCGTCTGGATCACGCTCACGGCGAGACGAATGTCCGCCGTCATGGGGTATCGTTGCAATCGAACTTGAGACCCGGACCTGCTTTGCTGGTGGGCAGGGTTTCGGGTTCGAAGCGTGTGGCTGGCTGCCGCAGGCATCCGATGGCGAGTCGATGCGCCATCAGCGAGAGCTGGATGTCTCGCCCAACGGCTGGGCCAGACGGTTGAGACCAACCGGAGCCGTGACCCTTCCCGCGCAAACGGGACGCTAGTCATGCAGAAGACTGTAAAAAGATCAGCCACACGGCTTCGGAGGGGCGCTTGGTCGGTGCCCCTCTTTTAATTTTCTGGGAGGATTCCGGGCGTGAACGTGACCGAGGCGAAGCGGCGGATGCTTGGCGAGGCCCGAAAGGCAGCCCGACTATATGCCAATCTCGTCGGAACGATCACGAGAATCGCGTGCGACGACGGGATGACGCTGGACATCCAATGGAAGGCCTCGAACTTCGCCCACCTATGCGGCCTGGAATACTACGCCGACGACAACCGCACCCGCAGACTTCCCGCCCGACGCCTGTACACTGACCTCCTGTCCGGCCATGGGATCTCGGTGAAAAGGGTCGCGCCCACCGGAGACGCGCGATGGCTCGCGAGGAAGACCGACGTGATAGCCAGCGCATTCGCACTGAACGACGCATCCATGGTGGTCGAATCAGGCAACAGCCGGATACGCCTCTACATGGGAAACACAGTCTGGTGCATCGGCCTCGGAAGAAGCGGAGAGGACGGCCCCTACTATCCGCAATCCCTACGCAAGGGGAACGCGGCCAAGGAAAAAATGCCAGGAACCCAGATCCACCATGTAGTCTCGATCAAATACCTGAACACGGCACAGTGCCACCCATCGATCCAAGACTGACAACATCCAACCTCCAACAACAAAACCGCCCCGGCGCTCGCGGATGAGCGCCGGGGCGGACGTCACTCCGCCGGATGCTTGCGCGGCCTGCCACCGCCGACTCCGCGTCCGGGGCGTTGCGCGTTCCATTGGTCGATGGTCTCTGGCAGCCAGCCGCGCGTGCGTCCGATGGTGGCGTCTGGTTGTGGTAGCTTGTAGGCGCTGACGGCGGCGGTGCTGATGCCGAGGCGCTTGGCCACGTCTGTGACGCTCAGGTATTCGACGGTCATCGGCCGCTCCATCCGGCGAAGAATCCGGCAATGCCTGCCGCGACGGCGAATCCCGCCGCCATGATGTGCATGCCGCCGAACGTGCTCGTGGCCGAGACGACGGCGAACAGCATGGATGTGATGGCAAGTTTTCTTTGTTTGCTCATGATGCTCATGGAACCCTTTGATACGATTGGATGGGGTTCCGGCTAGTTGGGATAGCCGGAACCTTTTTTACTTGCGCTTGCGGTGCCTGCCTTCTGGTGGCGGGTCGTCGCGCAGGCCAAGCCAGATGGTCACCGCTATCGAGACCCAGCTGGTGATTAGCTGCAGCCAGTCCTTGGGTTCCATGTTCACCTCCTTTCCTTGATATAAACTATATTAGCATAGTAAATAAAGTATTGCAAGTCGAAACACAAAAAACAGAGAAAAAATCAACGGATTGATAGACTTGATGCCACGCAAACGAAGGGGCGAGCATGGCCTACACGATCAGACAATACGCCACCAAAGCCGGAAAAAGATACGAAGTCAGATACCGCAAGCCGGACGGCACGCCGACCGGCAAAAGAGGATTCCGCCGCAAAATGGACGCCGAGGCGTGGGGAGACCAGCACGTCAACGCCGCCAAAAGGGACGGCAGCTTCGTGGACCAGTCAGCCGGCCGCACGTTGGTGTCTGACATCTACGCCGAGTGGATGGATTCACGGCGTCCGATCCTCAAGCCAAACACCATCCGCACCGACGAAGCCACTTGGAAGACGCATGTGGAGCCGGAATACGCCGCACGGCATAGGGAACCATGTGGCGGCCTTCATAGACATAACCGCAATCAGCAATCTCAGGAAAACCCAATCAAGCAGGTACAACCCTAATAATCTTCTTTATGTGGATTGCATCATCATGTTGACCGAACACGAGGACATTCGACCATCGTGGTCGAAAACGCGGTCATAAAACGGTCAAAAAAGGTCGAATGGCACAACCGTCATCATGGCCGAATCAGACGCCAAGGCACTCCCTGGCCCATCGTTCCACTGCGGCATTCTCCGCATCGTCGCCCAGTAGGAGCAGAAACCCAGCGTTCTTACCAAGCGAAGCAGGTTCGATGGTCTTGATGATGCCGCGATCACGCAGGAACACCCAAGCGTCACTGATGCTTTTCTGGATGCTGTTCTCGCGGGTCTTCATCTTCGCCTCCGCATTGCCACCCATCGCCTGTTCGGGAGTAAGCATCACCATTCCAAGCGAGTCTGAGATAGCACGCCATCCAAGCGTGTAGTAGCGGCATGGCACTTTCTTATCCATGAGCTTCTTTGGAGGACAATTGTTCTCACTATCCCAATCGTAGGTTTGCGAAGCCATGAACATGAGGACGAGTTCGGCGTTCTTGTTGAGGGTCATGTTATCGCCACGTCGAATCGCCATGCGACCGGCACGGTTGACGTCGTATACGGCTTGCATGTTCTTGTAGCCCATATTTTCCACGTGTCTTTCCCTCCATGCCTAGCGCTATGCTGATGCACGGAGAATCTATGCAAACTGGTTTTCCGATTGCCCTTGTCGCTGTTCGAGAGCGGCAAGGGCTTTTTGCTACTTTCGCCTATAACTCTAACTCTACACATGGACATAATTACAACTACTGTCGGGTAGTAGCTACTGATAGTTTGTCGGTGTAGCTCCAGTTACATGTATATAAGTATGTACATGGTTATACATTCTTCTTACATTGTGCGTTTGCCATGATTTTGCCAATTAAAAAGCGCAAACGGTCAGAAAAAGGGCATGAAAAACCCGCCTGCAACAAAACAGACGGGCACGAGAAAAACATGATTCACATAGGACTGCTGGCGAGAGTGATAATCATAGTCAGGAAGCATACGCCGACAGCGACTCCAATCACAATCCAACAATTTCGCACATGAATGGAATTACGCGACTCGATATAGTCCAGAGCCTTCGCCCTCACATTCCGCTCGATGGCATCTGGTGCGGAATCGGTCTTGGCCGTAATCTCATACAATTCATGCAATGTCGGCTTGCCGCCGTCCACATCGTCGATGCGTTCCAACTCATACTGGGTACGCCAGTCAATCAACCCGGACATGCGAATGCCGTTTCTCACCGCCGTCTGGATCAGCAGAACGAACGCGGCCATACCGATGGCGATGCCGGCGATAACGCATATAATTTCCATGATGTCCTCCTTGCTTTCCTGCAATATGTCTCAACAAGGATTATCTCCCCAATTGACGGCTGATGAATCATGGACGTTTCTCGAACAGGCCATCCTTGAGAATCTGCCTGTAATCCGCGAGAACCTGCATGGTCACGTCCAGCTCCGCCGCCATATGCCAGGTGTCGCCGTCCCACAGCTCTTCGGCCATGGCGAACTCGACCGGGCTTATCAGCATCAACGCCGTCTCGCGACGCGCCCTACGCTCGCACTTCACGCCGAACCGCGTGCCGCAGCCAAGATCACGATACTTCGCGTGCACAAGCTCATGGCATAGGGTGCAGAGCCTCTGCCGGTCGTTCAACCAGTCGGCAAGCCATATCGTCCGCAGCCGGTCGCAGTACAGGCCGCAGGTAGTGCCTGGAATATCGGATTCCAAAACCTTCAAACCCATGTGCTCGGCCTGACATTCCAAAACGTCGATGGTGATTCGAGACATTGTTCCCTTCGTATTATTAGGCGGCGGCATCATGATTGAATACCGCCGCCATATTCGTTGATGTCGTCAGTCTTCCGGTGTTTCGGCTTCGAGTCTCGCGTTCGGATCGTCGTTCGCGGCCATGTCGAATTCTTCACGGTAGATGATCGGACTGTTCACCCAGTCGGCGTCAGCGTTTTCCTTGAGACGGCGTGCGAGTTCCTGGAGCAGCTCGTCATTCGAAGCGTCATGCAGTCTTGCGACGGTCCTTCCGTTAGCCATCTCGTCGGCTCTTATATATCCGAACTCAACCAGAGCCTCTACGGGATTTTCGCTATATGCTCTAGCGATGATGATTACCGACTCGGCGCTGAACTCGCATCCTTTGTTGTATTGACGCCAGAGGGTTGAGACGCTGAGTCCGGTCTTGTTGCTGATTTCATTGATCGCCGCATCATGCGTTAGCTGTGCGAAATATGTTTTCTTATCCATGTATTTCATTATGAAATAAAAAGTCTTTCATGTCAACACGCCGAAAAGGTGTTTCGACTTGAAAAATCTCTTTTCACTGTGGTATATTACTTTTCAAGTTGAAAAACAAAATGCTTCACAATGAAAGGAATCACTGATGGCTGAATACAAAATGCAGTTCCGAGACGGCTTCCTAGACCGAACCAAACAAATGAGCGGCCTCAAAACGGACGAAGCCTTCGCCGGAGCAATAGGAGTCAGCGAAAGCGTCCTAGCCAGAGCCAAAAAAACAAACGAATGCACACCACTCATGCTCATAGGACTCTACAAAGCATTCGGCTTCCAACCCGGAGAAATCGCCCAAATCAAACAAACTGCCTAACCACACCACACAACGCCAACGAGCAAAAGGACAACCAATGAAAATCACCACACCACACGCCACTCTCGACGGACGAAATCGAAAAAGCGGCATCCATGCTCGACATGGAACCTGAAAACCTCGTCATGCTCCTCATCCAGCCAATCGACAGCATCAAACAATTCAAAGCCTGAAATCCACACCAAAGGAGCATCCGATGGACAGCAAGACCTACAACAAAGACCTGCGCAAGACCTGCGTGGAAGCCGTCTTCGACGAATTCGCCGAGCATGGCGACATGATTCGCCCGCAATACGCGGAACAGTGGGATGAAATCGACGCGAGCCGGTTCCTCGGCCACATCACCGGACCGATGGACATCGACGTGCCCGATCTCGTGGACGTCATCATCGACACGATCGTCAAGGAAGCGCAGAAATGACCAGCCAACTACTCAACCCGCCAAAACCGCCGACGCTCCACGAGACAGGAAGCCTGCTGCTCGCATCAAGCGGCTTCTACATCCGCTTCCATGAGGATGGCAGCGCCAGTCTCGTGGACGGCATCCAAGACGTCACCCTCGCTGACTTCACGCCAGCGGAAATCGAAGGCATCGCCTACAACCTCTCCAACAAGATCGGAGCGACAAGATGACCAACCACGGCAGCAACCACGAAGTCAGGAAGCCGAACTACACGCTCCGACGCATCAAGACCTTGCTCGCCATCATCGCCTGCACCGCATCGGCGACCCTGCTGTTCACTTGGCGGACGGCGGATTCGCAGGCCGCGACCATCCTCGTGAGCGTCATCTACATTCTGACCGGCCTATGGCTGACCGTGCGGTTCGCCCCACGCGACTAAAGACTTCCCACCAGCCGACAGTCCAACAAAACAAACCAATTAGGGACGTTTTTCGCGGACATCCACGTTCACCATGTCGGCTGGCGGGAACACATATAACTGAATATCGACAAACAACAAATTCGCCACGGCGTTTACATGCACATCACTCTGTCGTGGCTTCGGCTGGACGACGGTTCGCCCGTCCACGGATTCCAATCTTCTTCTCTCTAACTATCAAGAAGCAGGCATTCCGGTGCTTGCAAACCCCTTCAAGTCCGCCTGACGGCTTCCATCGCCGTCGGCCACGCCACCGACCGCGAACACGTTCAGGTCTGTGTTCCAACAGTCAAAGGGGCGCTCGGAATCCAAGGACGGCATCGGTTCGACTCCGACGCCAGCCACTCAGCCCCATCCACTCGTCATGGTGGGGCACACAACGGCAACAAGCAAAGGAAAAACAATGAGCACTGAAATCCAGCGATTCGAGTTCAAGGGCGCGGCACTGCGCACCCTGACCGACGAGGCGAGCGAACCATGGTTCGTCGCCAAGGACGCATGCGACATCCTCGGTATTGACACAAATCATCTCCGCGAAGCTCTTGATGATGACGAAATCACAAACCTCCGTAATTCGGAGGTTTGGAATCAGCCAGGGCGTGCGCCTCTCATCATCTCTGAGCCCGGCCTGTACAAGCTCATCATGCGTTCGCGGAAGCCGGAAGCCAAGGAGTTTCAGCGTTGGGTGACGCATGAGGTGCTGCCGCAGATCCGCAAGACCGGCGGCTACATTCCCACCACGGACGCGGACGATGACATGACCATCCTGGCGAAGGCCGTGATGATCGGCCAACGCACCATGGAGGAGCAGAAGCGACGCATCGCCGAACAGTCCGAGCATATCAAGGCGTTGGAGCCGAAAGCACGGTTCGCGGACGCCGTGGCCGCGTCGGACGGTACGTGCCTGATCGGAGAACTGGCGAAGATGTTACGCCAGAACGGTTTGGACATCGGCCAGAACCGCCTTTTCGAGATTCTCCGACAGGACGGCTACTTGGGCAAGACCGGCTCGAACCGCAACGTGCCGACCCAGAAGGCCATGGACTTGGGACTGTTCCGAATCAAGGAAACCGCCATCACCCATTCGGACGGCCACGTGACCATCAACCGCACCGCGAAGGTCACCGGCAAAGGCCAGACGTACTTCATCAGCCGCTACTGCCCATCCGATGACGATGAGTGACGATCTGCTCACGCCAACCGAACTGGCCGCCATGCTCGGCATGAGCGTACGCACCCTCGCAAACTGGCGCAGCACAGGCAAAGGCCCGCCATATCTGAAAATCGGCGTGGAACCGCCGGAAGGACATCAGGACAGGCGCAAAGTCAGATACCAACGCGCCGTGGCCGAACGGTGGGCTTCGGCGCACGAATACCGGAGGACGGTGGCGAGATGAAAAAACGGCATGCTCGTTCCGGCTCACGGGTTACAAGCAGTCCGACCGTCACAAGCGACGGGAAAGCACGCGTCGACACCGGCAAACCGACCCTCACACAGCGGGGAATCGACGTGGACGCTTTCATCCGCAAAAACAGGCGATTGATCGAAAAACTCAGGAAAGGAACACGTTGAAACACGAATACACAGCCGACGAGCTCGCCGAACTGAAGAGAATCTACGACGAATCGGGCGAAGCGGGACTCAATATCCACGAAATGCGGGCGTTACGCAAGGCCGGACTCCTCACGCAGAGTCTACCGGAGAAACCGGCGGAACCGTCAAAACGCGATCTCATTCTCGCGCACTGCAGGAAACGCATCGACCAAGGCCAAACGTTCGACGGCAAGGAAACCGCCGAATCGCTCAACCTAAGCCAGAAAACGGTCGGCAACATTCTCGGCCAACTCCGCAAGGAAGGACTATTGCCGGCCTACGACAAGCGTTCACCACGCAAGACAACACGGAAAACAACCACAACCGGAAAGAAGAAAGAAACCATGACCACCACATCGAAAATCACAGCGGACAACGTCACCGAATCGAAAATCGCAGCAACCGACATCATCACAGCGAAACTCCCCACTGCGGAGATGGCACCGGAAAAAGAGCGCGAGCATACACGCGCCGCCATCACGGACGCGCTGGTCTACATCTACGACGCCATCAGCGCTCTGCAGAAAACCGCGTTCCAAACCAACGACAAAGTCGTCTACGGATTCGCCACGAAACTCCTCAACGGCGAACTCATGGACTTGAAAGCCAACTACAGCAAGGACGTGGCGAAATGAGACTCAATTTCGACAGCAAGGATGGCGTTTTCGCCATCAAAGCCGAAAGCGAAGAGGAAAAAACCGCGCTCAAAATGTCGGCACCTGCCATCTGCGATCTCATCATCGATTTTTTTAACGGTGAAGTCCAGGAAATGAAGGTGGCGAAGGAATGAAACGCATCCCACTCAAGGACACGGAACGTTACACGATCGAACGGTTCCGGCAGTGCAAGAAGACGGAACGTCATCTCGCATGGCTGAAGAGCCGTAAGGCGGGTGTGGGCGGTTCCGACATGAGCACGATCCTCGGCCTGAATTCCTTCAAGACACCGTATGAGCTGTGGCTTGAGAAGACAGGCCGTGTGGAACCGGAGGACATCTCCGACAAGTGGGCTGTCATCCGTGGCAATGCCTTGGAGAACGAGCTTCGCAAGCGTTTCCGTGCCAACCATCCGGAAATGCTGGTCACGGACGGCACCGACAAGCAGTTCATCAGCCGCGAAAAGCCCTATCTGAGGGCTTCCCTTGACGGCATCCTGCAAGGGGAGGACGGAAGTTTCGGAATCCTCGAAATCAAAACTGCGAGCAACCGTCGAGCGGGGGACTGGCATGACGAGGACGGCAACCTCCGAATTCCACCTTACTATCTCGCTCAAGTCGAGTTCTATGCGCTCGTCACTGGATGGACGTGGGGAGTCGTGTACGCGGCCATCGGGGACGACGAGCCAATAGAGATCCCGTTCCAGGCCGACGTGGAGGATACAGCCGCGATAGACAAGGCCGCAGCCGACTTCTGGCGTTTCGTCACTTCCGGCACTCCACCGCAGTTGACCGGCGGTGACGTGCAGAAGGCGTTCCCCGAGCCGACGCCGGACATCGTGGACGAAAGCGCCGACGATGACCTCTACGACCTGCTCGCACGATACGAGAGCACGGACAACCGCGAGAAGGAACTGAAAAACGAGCAGAAGGAATTGCAGGAGCAGATCATCCTGCGCATCGGCTCGCATACGGGCGTGCGCTGCGGCAACCTCCAAGCCACCTACAAGCCGACGACCCGCAAGGAATACGTCGTCAAAGCCGCCACATACCGCAAATTCGCATTCAAAGCCACCGAAAAGGAGCAATAATCATGGGACAGATCGCACAGCAGGCGCAAGGCCGGCAGATGGTCGAAATGACGCCGAAAAAGAACCTCCAGATGCTGATGAAGAAGAGCTGGCCGCGCATCGCCAGCGTCGTCGGCAACAACATCAGCCCCGACCGCCTCTACCAGATGTGCGTGTCAGCTATCAACAAGACACCGAAACTGGCTGAATGCTCGCCGCAAAGCGTGCTCTCCTGCTTCATGACCTGCAGTGCGCTCGGATTGGAACCGTCCAACGTGGACGGATTGGGACGAGCCTACGTGCTTCCCTTCTACAACAAGAAATCCGGAGGAATGGAAGCCACGTTCATCATGGGCTACCGTGGCATGATCGACTTGGCGCGACGTAGCGGCCAGCTCGTGGACATCAGCGCCCGAGCAGTACACCAGGGAGACGAATTCTCGTACTCGTATGGTCTGAACGAGGAGCTGCACCACGTGCCATGCGCCAACCCCGGCGAACTGACCCACGTGTACATGGTCGCGCATTTCAAGGACGGCGGACACTACTTCCTCGTCCTTAACCGTCAGGAGATCGAGCAGGCGAGGGCACGCAGCAAGAGCGGCAATTTCGGCCCGTGGAAGACCGATTACGAGGCCATGGCGAAGAAGACCGCCATCCGTCGTGCCGCCCCGTACCTGCCTTTGACCGTGCAGGCGCAGACCGCCGTCGCCGCCGATGACATCACGCCTGACTACGGCGACGTGTTCCAACCTGTGCTCGATGACGATAGCGTCGACGAAGCCGATGACGTGACCGCCGAAGTCATGGAAGCGGATACGCCGGAGGATACCGAAGCCGACGCGAAGGAGGCCGAGTGATGGCAGTGGAGAAGAACCGATGCCACGATGACATCGTAAATCGGCTCAGAATGGCGCGTGAGCTTGAAGATGATTGTCTGAAGCAGCTTGTCGATGCCGAGCCCGACGAGGACGGCATCTACCGTGACGCGCAAGGCGCTTTATGGGTGCACTGCATCGATTCGTGGAAGCAGCTTTTGTTCGACTATGACACAGGAACCCTCGATTTGGGCCTAGGCAGGACTTGGGAGTCTCTCGTGGACCGCGAGCCGACTAAAAGAATGCCGTTTCGTTTCATCACGCCGCTTACCGAGGAAGAGGAGAACTTCTGATGGCTGGAGAAACCGTTATCACGATTGTCGGTAATCTGACCGCCGACCCGGAATTGCGCACGACGTCCGCTGGCGCGCAGGTCGCGTCGTTCACGATCGCCAGCACGCCGCGTTCCTGGAACCGCAGTACGAACCAGTTCGAGGACGGTCAGGCTTTGTTCATGCGCTGCTCCGCGTGGCGTGACATGGCTGAGCATTGCGTCCGCTCCCTCGCCAAGGGCATGCGTGTGATCGCGCAGGGTCGTTTGCAGCAGCGTTCCTACCAGGCGCAGGACGGTTCCAACCGCACGGTCGTGGAATTGCAGGTGGACGAGATCGGGCCAAGCCTGCGTTATGCGGCGGCTCAGGTGCAGAAGATGCAGTCGGGCGGATACCAGGGCGGCAATGCCAACGGTGGCGGCTATCAGCAGCCGCAGCAGGCACAACAGCAGTCGCAGGCTCCGGCCGATGATCCGTGGGGCGCGCCAGCCGGAGAGCCTGACTTCTGATGCGCGAATGGATTGAACCGCCGGACGTGGAAACCACATGTCCGATACATGGGTGCGCGCTGTATCCGGCGCGCACCATCCCATGCCCCGAATGCGAGATCGAAGCCGAGGAAGAGGAGGCCGACCATTATGAGCGAGATTGACATCGCGATCAGCAGGCAACTGTGGTGGACGCAGAACCGTCGAAGCCGCAGCTGGGCGGTGCCATACCAGCGGAAGAAGAAGGTCAAGGCCGCCGCCCACATCACCTTCCGCAGTCTCATCAACGCCGGCAGACTCACGCGCCCGACGCATTGGCCGGTGCACGTGACAGCCATCATCCACCCGCTCACCCACGGACGGTTCGACCCCGAGAACGCGGCCCCCATGGTCAAGGCGATACTCGACGGCATCACCCAGTCAGGCTACTGGCCCGACGACAACGCCATATACGTGACAGGCCCCGACTACCGGCTCGGCCAGCCCAGCACGCAGAAGGGAGTCTACCACATCACCATAAGAATCGAGGACACGAAATGAGCTGTCAATACAAGGTTTTCCCGGTGTTTTGGACTGGCAGTGGCATTAATCGTTGCTTATCCAATATGGAGTTGCTTGAAAAAGCTCTGAATGATGGTTGGAAGATTGTACGAATGGACACCATCCCGCCACTGGAAGTCCCATGTGCCGCACTCAGCGCCACGAACGTCTACATTCTCGAAAAAGGAAAGCGAGGACGCGAAATGAACGGCGTGCTAGACCTTCTCCCGCATGACATGGGTCTGCGCGTGGAACTTGATACGAACGAAACATACTACCTGAAAAGCGGATGGGCGGAACGCTGGGACGGGATTTATGGGATTGCTTGCGGATACGTGGATTGTTCTGAAGTCATTACGTGGTTTGAAGGTCCTGGTCGCATCGCAATCATGAAGAGCCACGTGAAGCTAGCAGTCCCATTCGATGAACATGAAACCGAAACCACCAAGCAAAACGAGGATACGAACATGAAGGATACAAACCGATGAACGGCGATAAGCAGCATGCGGTGTGGCGTGAAAGCATCGAAAAATACGGCAAAGAGACACAAAGCATCGTCTGCATGGAGGAATGCGGCGAACTCATCCAAGCCATCAGCAAGCGCCTACGCGGCAAGCCCGGTGCTATCGACAATCTTGCGGAGGAAATGGCCGACGTGACCATCTGCCTGTACCTGCTCAAGGAAATGTACGGCATCACCGACGAGCAGTTGGAAGAATGGATCACACGCAAGACGGCAAGGCAATACGAGCGAATGCAGGCCGATGACCCATTCCTGGAAGGCGAGGACGCGGAATGAGCGTCGCGGATGATGAAGCTGAGAAGGCGTATCCGACCCGCTATTGGAATGGAACGCATGTCAAGGAACAGTTTTACTGCGACACGGACGATTTGCAGGAAGCGTACCTGCGCGGCCGCGCAGCACCACCGGCTGACGCCGAAGTGGAGGCCGTGGCGAAAAAACTGATCTGGTGGGACATGGCGCCAGCCTGGGAAGACGTCATGCCCAGTGAGGACTGCTTCTGGACTCTGGCCGAGCCGGAGATGCGAGCCAATTATCTCAGGGACGCTCGGGAAATGCTCGAAATCGCACGGAAGGCGGTAAGCGAATGAGCAAGGCAATCCGATATGTCGAGTGCGCCCACTGCGGTGAGACTGTCGGCACATACTACGTCACATGCCCGTACTGCGGATACCGCCTGGTGTCCGCTCAGCAGGCGGTCATGGATGGCTTGGCATGGTGACGCTCGACCCGGAACCCGACATCGTGGAAATCGCCGAAGCCCTGGACGCGATGGCGAAACCACACGTGGGAAGCGGCTGGAAGAACACCAACTACACCGACCTGCCCTGCACCACGCCACGTCAGGAAGCAATCTGGATGGAATACAACGGCATCACAAGAGGAGATTGAATGAAATGGGCTATTTCCAGATTCCGGTCTCATGGTATCGAGACGAAACAATGTTGGAACTCATGAGAAAGAGTCCGGCATCAATTGGCCTCTACGTGATGATGATTTCCTGGTGTTCCGACAACAGGAGCTACGGTGATATTCCATACACTGTCATCCGGTACGTTCTCGATGGCGAAGACGATGAATTACAGGCGATTATCGACGCGGGTTTCCTGACGAAGACAGACAAGATTCGTCTGCGCGAACCCGTCTACCACATCAAGAGCTTCAGGCGCTTCGACCCGCGATCAAGGGAGCCGATCAGCAATAAGCTTCGCAAGGCCGTGTATGAGCGTGACCATTGCCGTTGCGTCGAATGTGGAGCCGCCGATCATCTGAGCCTTGACCACATCATTCCGTGGAGTCTTGGCGGCGAGGACACCATGGAGAATCTTCAGACCATGTGCCGTTCATGCAATTCAAGGAAGGGGAACAGGGGCGATGTGGTTCAAGGTGGATGATTCGTTCTTCTCGAACCCGAAGACCGCGATGCTGTCGGACGGGGCTACCGCATTGTGGCTCCGTTCCGGCTCATGGTCGGCACAGCAATTGACGGGCGGGTTCGTGCCAGCCCGCATGGTGACGATGTTCCGTGGCTCCGATGATTCCGTGCGCGAACTGTGCGATGTCGGATTGTGGGAGCGTGACGATGAACGGGATGGCTATTGGTTCCACGATTGGAGCGACTACCAGCCGGACGGGGAGGAAGTGGACGCTCTGCGCCGGAAGCGGAGCGAAGCGGGCAAGAGGGGCGCGGACCGTCGTTGGAAACGGAAAACCGTTGACGAAAATGGCAAAAATGGCAAAACCGATGGCAAATGCCATGGCAAACCTATGGCAAACGCATGGCAAACCGATGGCAAGTCGATGGCAAACTCATGCCCCGTTCCCGTACCCGTACCCGATAAGAAAGAGAAAGAAGAATATTCTTCTTCTTTCTCCAAAGAAAGCGTGAAGGATTTCGGTGAATCGCGGGAGTGCGGCGAAACCGACAAGACGCTAGCCGTGGAATATCCGAACCTCGACCTCGAATCCGCATGGCTCGCATTCGCAGACCGTCACCAAGACGAAACACGCTCCGTCAACGACTGGACACGACTATGGAAGGGCTGGTGCCAACGCCGCGCCAACATGAGTGGCATACCACCGTCGAAACGCCACGTGCACACGTGGCAGTGCGAACACGTGCTGCAAGCGCTCGGACGAAACAGGGAAACCGCCACGCCAGACCAACGAGCCTGCCAGATGGCGAAACAACTCAACAAGGAGCAATGAAATGAACAGCAGAACCACCAGTCATCCAACACCCGAAGAACTAGCCAAAGCATGGCGAGAAGGCTACGCCGCAGGCTGGAAAGACCAGGAATGCGACTTTCCGCCACACACAAGCGAAAACCCATACAAGGAGACCATCGAATGAAACACAACCCGTTTGAAATCGCGTTCGGCATCGTATTGACCGTCTGCCTGTGCGTCGCCCCGATCATCATATTCACGATCAGTTAAGGAGTTCCAAAAATGAGTGACAACGTCAACCGCCAGACAAGGAAGGAAACACTCGAAATGAGAAAACGCAAACCACTCGCGCTCGCCGGCATCGGCCCTACCGCCATCACCATGCTCCTGCTCACGCCGGTATTCCTCCTCGCGCTCGCGGGATGCGGAAGCGCGTCCAAGACGTCGGCCCCGGCCCACGCCATCGCCGCCACCGGCACCACATGCTCCAAAAGGTCCAGCGACAGCATCAAGGAATGCATCGTCACACTGTCCGACACGAGGCAAGTGGTCTGCGTCGTCTACGCGGGCTACCAGAGGGGCGGCATGTCATGCGACTGGAGCCATGTGAGCGGCGCGGACAAGGAGCCGGCAAGATGAGCTACAACGTCGTCACCCGGCAAGGCGTCAGAACGTTCGAGAACATCGACGATGCCGGCGACTACGCGCAGGCCGTGTCCTTGAGGACTGGCGAGCCGGTCAAGGTGTTCAATGCCGAGACCGGACTGGCCGCATTCACAACCAGAACAAGGAAGGAAACGAAATGAAAGTGAAGAAAACCCTTATGGACATGATCGTCAAGTGGCATCAGGCCGGCTATGCGATCGACGAAATCGCGCCGCTCGTGCCGCAAGTCCCGAAAGCTGAAGTCGCCGCCATAATCCACCAGTACGACAAGGAGGCCCGACTTTGACCGACTGCCAGCACTGCGGCAAACCCGCCAGCGGCACGCTCTGCGCCAAATGCACCGCCGACTACTGGGCCATGATTTACCAGCTCGGACACATCCAGCTACCGACCCTGCGCAGCATCATGCTCCGTCAGGCGCACATCGGCACCCCGGCACACACGCCGAACAAAGGCACCGCGCCACTGCCCATCGATACCCATGCGCAGGACCTCATCGCAGACAGCGAGGCATGGTTGGCCGAACAGGCAGGCAAAATACGCGCCGCATACGCCGCATACGATTGGCGTAAAGCATGGTATGCCATCATCAGCAACAAACACACCATATTGGACATGCCAACCGCCGCCGACGACTACACCGCCCTGGAACACATCATCCGGCGCAACGAACAAGCCCTGACACCGGAAGACGAGCTCATAATCCTCGGCACCTGCCCAAAATGCGACAGTATGCTCACCGGCACGCCGGAAGCCGAGTCGGTCACATGCCAAGGCTGCCGCCGTGAATGGGCCGCGCCAGCAATCAAAGCAGCCCGAGACGAAAGACTATGGCAAATGCAAATCACCGGCACACCCAGCGATGCGGCCAAGGAGCTGAAACGATATGGTTTGACCGTATCACGCAACCTCATCAGCCAATGGCTCAAACGTGGCAAACTGTCGCACGCCACGCCGACGGAACACAAGCGGCAGTACACGTTCAACCTCGGCGAGTTGGCCGCACTACTTGACTGTCACCGTTGAAATGCTATACTATCGTACAGTAGTAAAATGGTTCAGCCGGAAACGGTTGGACCATTATTCATATCCAGCTGCATTCGCTATAATCATCTCTGTCCGGCATGGAGCCACTAGCAACCCTTGGAGCCGTCGCACCGAAGGACGCCGACCATGGCGGCGACACCCGTTGTGTCGGTAGCCCATGAATCGGGGGTGGCCAGCTGGGGGACCTTCGCGGGAGACGTACCCCAGACATGCCGGACACTTCTTACCGATGTGGGGAGTGGATTGATGTACAAGGTATGCTCCACCTCCGGTTGCCCCCACCTGGTTTCCTCCGGCTCGCTGTGCGACGAATGTAGGAAAGCCAAAGACAAGCGCCGGACACGAGGCCGCAATCCATACACGTCGAAAGCGCATCGCCTCGCACGCGCCCGCGTGCTGGCAAGGGATCCGCGGTGCGTCTGTCCCGGCGACGGGCCGGACGGATGCGGAAGGCACCATGGCCTATGCGGTGCCCCCAGCACCATAGCCGACCATTGGCCGATCGAACGCATCGAGCTCGTCGAAGCAGGCTTGGACCCCAACGACCCGCAACGCATGCGCGGCCTGTGCAAGCGCTGCCACGACAGCAAGACCGCAAGGACGAAACCTTCGGGCTTCAACAACAGACAAAACCTCAGCTGACACACACAGGCTTCGGCACCAAAACAAAACATTCCAT
>UMHG01050562.1_pt1 | contig 41036 bp, 37 predicted proteins | sample 1965471 | NCBI WGS metagenome assembly UMHG01 (sample SAMEA4836092, study PRJEB28245) | human gut metagenome | biome: gut microbiome; material: fecal sample | place: Denmark | collected 2008
GCGCCTCCTCGGGCGTGAGCGGCGGCAGGATCGTCGGCAGTCGCCGCGCCAACATCGTCTTTCCCGAGCCGGGCGACCCGACGAGAATGACGTTGTGGCCGCCCGCCGCAGCGATCTCCAGCGCCCGCTTGGCATGTCCCTGCCCCTTCACGTCGGCGAAATCCTCGCCGTAACACGTCCCGGGGAACGCGGCGTCCTCCCCCGCTGCGGGACGGGCCGGCGCGATCTCCGTCACGCCGTTCAGGCAGTCGATCACCTCGCGCAGCGACTCCGCGCCGAGCACCTCGACGCCCTCCACCACGGCCGCCTCAGCGGCGTTGTCCGCCGGCAGCACGATCCGCCGCAGCCCGGCGTCGCGAGCACGGATCGCCAACGGCAGCACGCCCCGCACGGGCTTGAGCGACCCGTCGAGCGACAGCTCCCCGACGAACATCGTATCGGCCACGGCACCGGCCGCCACGCGCTCCATCGCCGCGAGAATCCCCACGGCGATCGGCAGGTCGAAGCCCGAACCCTCCTTGCGCAGGTCGGCCGGCGCAAGGTTCACGACCACCTTGCGACCCGACATGCGCTCCCCGGAGTTCCCGAAGGCCGCCCGGATGCGCTGTTCGCTCTCCTTCACGGCGTTGTCGGGCAACCCCACGAGGTACATGCCCAGACCGCCGCCCGTAATATCGACCTCGACGGAGACCGCCACGGCGTCGATTCCGGAAATGGCTCCGGCATAGGTACGAACGAACATATCCGTATCGTTTATGCGTTGTCGCGCCGGAACGGGACCGCCCCGCCCGGCGCTGAAAATTTCCGTCAGAACGGCGCCTCCTCGTCGAGCGAGCGGGGCGTCAGGTCGAACTCCGAGCTCCCGGCCGAACCCAGCCCGCCGCCGAAGCCGGTCCCGGGAGCACCGCCGAATCCCGTTCCCGGCACGGAGTTCGAACCGCTGGCGTAGTCGTCGTAAGCCTGCCGCGCGTCGGCCGCCTGCGCGGGCGGCAGCATCGAATCCTCCAGATCGGCGAAGCGCGCCTGCTCCTTGAGGAAGCGCAGGTTCACGTCGCACACCGCGCCGTTGCGGTGCTTGGCCAGGATGATCTCGGCCATGCCCGCCGTGGGCATTCCGTTCTCGTCCTGATTGATGCCGTAATACTCGGGACGGTGGATGAAGGCGACGATGTCGGCGTCCTGCTCGATGGCCCCCGACTCGCGGAGGTCCGACAGCTGGGGCCGCTTCGACCCGCCGCGCATCTCGGTGGCGCGGCTCAGCTGCGAGAGGGCGATCACCGGCACGTTCAGCTCCTTGGCGATGGCCTTGAGCGTGCGCGAAATGAAGGCCACCTCCTGCTCGCGGTTGCCTTTCGTGTCCTGGTTGCCGGTCATCAGCTGGAGGTAGTCGATGATGATGATCTTGATGTCGTTGTGAATCTTCAGCCGCCGGGCCTTCGAGCGGAACTCGAAGACCGACAGCGCCGGCGTGTCGTCGATATAGAGCGGTGCGGCGCCCAGCGGCTTGGTGGCCGATTCGAGATGGCGCCACTGCTCGGGCGTCAGGCGGCCCGACTTGACGTCGTTGCCCGAAAGCCCCGTCTCGGCGATGATGAGTCGCATCATCAGCTGCACGGCCGACATTTCGAGCGAGAAGAACGCCACGCCCTGCTCGTGGTCCACGGCCATGTTGCGGGCCATCGAGAGCACGAAGGCCGTCTTGCCCATCGACGGACGCGCGGCGACGATGATGAGGTCCGACAGCTGCCAGCCGAGCGTCACGCGGTCGAGGGCCATGAAGCCCGACGGCACGCCGTTGAAGGCGCTCGTGTTCTTCGACGCCTCCTCGATCTGCATGAGCGCGCGGGCCAGGATGTCCTTCGACGACTGCACCGAACGCTTGACGTGCCCCTCGGCGACCTTGAATATCTCGCCCTCGGCGAATCCGATCAGGTCCGTCACGTCGGTCGATTCGTCGTAGGAGCGTTTCTGGATTTCGGTGGCCGAACGGATCAGCTCGCGCTGCACGTATTTCTGGGCGATGATCTTGGCGTGGAACTCGACGTTCGCGGCCGAGCCGACCTTCTGCGTCAACTGCGCCAGGTACGACGCGCCGCCCACCTTCTTAAGCTCCTTCTTGACCTTCAGCCGCTCGGTCACCGTGTAGAGGTCGATCGGCTTGAGCTCCATCGACAGCTCCTCGATGGCCTTGTAGATCAGCCGGTGCTCCTCCGTGTAGAAGGCTTCGGGCGTGATGAACTCCTGGACGGCGATGATACTGTCCTTTTCGAGCATCAACGCGCCCAGCACGGCCTCCTCCAGCTCGACGGCCTGGGGAGGGACGTTGCCGGCCGTATCGGTCAGCGCCGCAAACGCCTCCCGGTTGCGGGAGGAGGGGGTAAAATCTTTCGCCATGAAGTTATCGGAATCTTTCGAAGGTCAAAAGTAGCGATTCGGGCGGACATATCAAAACGGCGCGCCCGGAGTTTTTCCGAAAAAGGTCCGTTTCGCCCCGCCGCGGACCGCTACTCCTTCACCCCCAGCTCGCGGCGCGAGACGGCCAGGGCCGCGATGCTGACGCGGCAGCCGGGCGCGGCGCGCAGCATCTCGGCGGCGCACGACAGGAGCGTGCTGCCCGTGGTCATCACGTCGTCCACCAGCAGCACGTGCCGCCCGGCCAGCCGCTCGGGACGGCGGACGGCAAAGGCCCCTTCGACGTTCGCGGCCCGCTCGCGGCGGGACTTGAGGGCCTGGCTGGCCGTATTGCGCTTCCGGCCGACGCTCCGGCGGTCCACCTCCACGCCCAGCTGCCCGGCGATTCCCTCGGCGATGTATTCCGACTGGTTGTATCCTCTCCGGCAGCGCTTGAAGGGGTGCAGCGGAAGAGGCACGACCGCCTCCACGTCGTCGTACAGCCCGCTCTCCTTCAGGCAGCGGCCGTACCAGGCGCCCATCTCGCGGGCCGCGCGCCATGCCCCGCGGTACTTGAAGGCATGGATCAGCCGCCGCCACCCGCTGCCGCGGACGAAAAAGAGGAAACCCGAGGCCCGCTCCACGGGGACCAGTCCCCAGCACTTGCGGAACACCGGGTTGTCGGCCTCGCGCCAGTAGCCCGTCAGCGGCGCCGTCGCGCGGCACAGCGTGCAGACCGTGCGCTCCCCGCGGGCGAGAGGCTCCCCGCAGACGGCGCACCGCCGCGGAAAGAGCAGCGACGCCGCATCGCCGAACAATTCACTGAGGATCGACATTGACGACGACGGTAACGGATTTGTATTCGGCCTGCCGGGAGAACGATTTCAACTCCTCCGCGAGGATCTCCCGCGCACGGGCCGACGAAGCGCCGCTCTCGACCTTGAGCAGCAGCCCCACGAGGTATTCGCCGCGGATGCGGTCCACGGGCGGGGCCATCGGCCCCAGCACGCGGCGGCCGAAGCGCGCGCGCAGCCGGGCGGCCAGTTCCAGCACGCCCCGCCGCAGCAGCATGGGGTCGCGGTGGCGGAGCGTGAGGGCCGTCAGCCGGGCATAGGGCGGATAGAAGAAGGCTTCGCGCTCGGCGAGCTGCGCGAGGGCCATCGCCTCGTAATCGCCGGAGGCGACCTGTCGGATGACGGGATGCCCCGGCTCGGAGGTCTGGATCACCACCTCGCCCGGCTCGGAACGCCGCCCGGCCCGGCCCGCCACCTGCGTCATCAACTGGAAGGCCCGCTCGGCAGCCCGGAAGTCGGGATTGTTGAGCAGGTTGTCGGCGTTGAGAATCCCCACCAGCGAAACCCCCTCGAAATCGAAACCCTTGGTTATCATCTGCGTGCCGACCAGAATATCGGTCCTGCGGGCCGCGAAGTCGGCGACGATGGCGTTGAAGGCCCGCTCGGAGGTCACGCTGTCGCGGTCCAGCCGCGCGACGCGGGCTCCGGGAAAGATCCGGACCACCTCCTCCTCGATCTTCTCCGTGCCGAAACCCACCGGCACGACATCCGTCACGCGGCACGACGGGCATTTCGCCGGAACCCCCTCCGTATGGCCGCAGTAGTGGCAGACGAGCTTTTCGCCGCCCTTGTGGTAGGTCAGCGTCACGTTGCAGTGGGGACAGCGCGCCGTCCAGCCGCACCCCGTGCATTCGACATAGGGCGAAAAGCCGCGGCGGTTCTGGAACAGCATCGCCTGCCCGCCCCGGGCGAGCGTCTCGCCGATACGATCCAGCAGCAGCTTGTTGAAATGGGCGTGCCGCTCGCCGCGGCGCGCGGCGCGCAGCGTGTCCGAAATCAGCACTTCGGGCGGCCGGGCGCCGCCGTAACGCTCCCCCAGCACGGCGCGGCCGTACTTCCCACTCCGGGCGTTGAGCCACGTCTCGAGCGAGGGCGTGGCGCTTCCGAGCAGCGTGCGGCCTCCGAACAGGCGGGCCGTCACCACGGCGCAGTCGCGGGCGTTGTAGCGCGGCGCGGGATCGGACTGCTTGTAGCTGGCGTCGTGCTCCTCGTCCACGACGACGAGCTGCAACCGTTTGAGCGGCAGAAAGATCGCCGAACGCGCCCCGACGACGAACTCGCCCCCCTCGGAGCGGCCGAGCCGCAGGAAGGTCTCCGTACGGCGGCGGGGCGTGAGTTTCGAATGATAGGGGGTGACGCGGCTGCCGAAGATGCGCTCCATGCGCTCGATGAGCTGCGCCGTGAGGGCGATCTCGGGAACCAGCAGCAGTACGTCGCCGCCCCGCGCCAGCACCTCGGCGATCAGGTGGATGTAGATTTCGGTCTTGCCCGACCCGGTGACGCCCTGCAGCAGGGCCGTGGTCTTTCCGGCGGCGAACTGTCCGCGCAGGGATTCCAGCGCCGTCTGCTGGTGCACCGTCAGCTCCGGAAGGCGGAAGACCGCGCCGCTGCGCTCGACCGAACGTTCGCGCCGGGTGCAGACGACGTATTTCTTGCGCCGGAGGGCGTCCAGCACGGCATGATCGGCCCGGAGCAGACGGCGGGCCACCTCGCCCGTCGCAATGCGCGTCTCATCGCCGGCCGCGGCCAGTTCGAGCAGCGCTTCGTACTGTTTCGGGGCGCGCCGTTCGATTTTCTCGCAGATTTCGTGAAAACGGCCCTCGTCGCGGAGTTCCGCGGCCAGCGACACGTAACACTCGGTACGGGGACGGAACTCGTCGTCGGAGAACTCCTCCTCCGTGTCGCCCGAGGGCTTCATCAGGGCGGGCAGCGCCACGCGCATCACCTCCCCCAGGGAGCACATGTAGTACGAGGCGATCCACTCCCACAGGGCCATCTGCTCCGGCGAGAGCAGCCGCATGCCGCCGTAAAGCACGCGGGAGACGGATTTGACGGTCCTGAAATCGGGACGGCGGTCATGCACCCGCCACACGATCCCCGTATAGATCCTTCTGCGGCCGAACTGCACCGCCACGGCCTCGCCCCCGGCGACGGTCACGCCTTCCGGCAGGGCGAACGTGTAGGCGGGCTGCGCCAGCGGAAGAACTATGTCGGCATAGCGGGGCATCAGGGTTTGCTGATGGCCTGGAATCCCTTGCCGTAGACGCCCATGACCGAACCGACGGACATGAAGGCGTTGGGGTCGATGGTCTTGACGAACTTGAGGATCGTGGCCGTCTCGCGCTTGCGGCAGACGACCATCACCACCTTCGACCGCTCCTTGGTGTACCACCCCTGCGAATCGAGCAGCGTCACGCCGCGGTGGATGTTCTGCACGATGGCGTCGGCCATCTTCTCGTAGTCGTGCGTCACGATGAGCACCTGGCTCGACTGCTGGTTGCCGGCCATGATCATATCGACCGTATAGCCCACGACGGCGGTCATGACGTAACCGTAGATCACCGTGTCGATGTTGAAGCCCACCAGCAGCGACGACCCGATGATGATGAAGTCCGAGAAGATGAGAATCTTGCCGTAGCTGATCGTGCGGTACCTGTTGATAATCATGGCCACGATGTCCGTGCCGCCCGTCGAGCCGCCCTGCGCGAAGCACATGGCGATGCCGATGCCGGCCAGGATGCCGCCCAGAATGACGGCCAGGATGCGTTCCAGATGAAGGAAATCCCCCTCGGGCAGCACGTCCTGCCAGAAATTCATGCCCAGCGAAATGACCACCACGCAGAAGATCGTCTTCACGCCGAAGTTCCACCCCACGATGAAGCCCGCCACGAGCAGCAGGATGGCGTTCAGCACGAAGACCATCGTACCGATCTGGATGTCCACGCCGATCTGCTCGAGCGCGCTGCACACCACGAGCGAAAGGCCCGCCGCACCGCCGCCCGTTCCCTTGACGGGCAGGATGCAGCCGATCCAGCCGAACGAATAGAGCATCATGCCCACGGTCATCAGGAAATACTCCTTGACGCTCTTCAGAACGGTCTCCATAGTAAGCGTTTTCATAGCCGACGCGCAATTTAACGATTATGCCACAAAGGTATAAAAATTTCGCCTTGATAGGCGTTCCGCTCCTCCAATCTTTTTTCGAGCATCGCCCACAGTTGCTCGTTGCGCACCAGCCCCCAGTTGCGGCCGTAATGGTAGCGCGGCGGAGCCTCCGAAGCGAAGCGCTCGACGACCAGATCGGGCCGCAGGCGGCGGAGGATTTCGACGATCAGATCGAGGTACTCGCCGATCTCCCAGAAACGGAACCGCGCGGGGTCGGCGTCGTACTCGGCGGCCATCGGCGTCCCCCGGAAGATCTGCAACTGGTGGAACTTCACGGTCGTCAGCGGCAGGGCGTTGATCCGTTCGGTCTGTCCGACGAGCTGCTCGTCCGTCTCGCCCGGAAATCCGAGGATGAAATGCGCGCCGACGGGAAGCCCCCGCGCCGCGGTCCGCTCGACGGCCCGGCGGGCGCAGTCGAAATCGTGGCCGCGGTTCACGGCCCGCAGCGTCCGGTCCGAGGTGGACTCGATGCCGTACTCCACGGCCACGTAACGGTCGCGCGCGATGTCGCACAGCAGGTCGAGCGTCGCCCCGTCCATGCAGTCGGGGCGCGTGCCGACGACGATGCCCGCCACGTCGGGGTGCGCGAGCGCCTCGCCGTAGAGCGCGCGGAGCCGTCCGGGCGGCGCGTAGGTGTTGGAATAGGACTGGAAATAGACCAGGTAGCGCTGCGCCGTGCGGTAGCGGTTGCGGTGGAAGTCGATCCCCTCGGCGATCTGCCGCGCGACGCTCTTCCCGCCGCCGCAGTAGGAGGGCGTGAAGGCCCCGTTGTCGCAGAACGTGCAGCCGCCCCGCCCCACCGTGCCGTCGCGGTTGGGGCACGTGAAGCCCGCATCGACCGAGAGTTTCTGCACCCGGCCGCCGAACAGCCGACGGAAATAGCCCGCATAGGAGTTGAACCGCCGCGTATCGCCCCACGGGTAGATCGTCCGCTGCGCCACTACTCCCGGTTTTTGGAGTCCATCCAGATCGTGACGGGCCCGTCGTTCACCAGCGCGACCTGCATGTCGGCCCCGAAGCGGCCCGTAGCCACGGGGCGCCCCGACAGCTCGGCCACACGGGCCGCGAAACGTTCGTAAAGCGGGCGCGACACCGGCTCGGGAGCGGCCCGGACGTAACTCGGGCGGTTGCCCTTGCGGGTCGAGGCCAGCAGGGTGAACTGGCTCACCACGAGCACCTCGCCCCCGGCCTGCACGACGTCGCGGTTCATCACCCCCGCCTCGTCGTCGAAGATGCGCAGCCGCACGAGCTTGCCCGCCAGCCACTCCACGTCCTCCCCGCCGTCGTCGGGCCCCACGCCGACGAAGACCAGCAGTCCGGCCCCGATCCGGGACCACGCAGCGCCCCCGATTTCGACGGAGGCTCCCTTCACGCGTTGAATGAGCAGTCGCATGGCGTCACGGATTTTCGAAATGGGCCCAGAGGTTGTCCCCGGCCGGCACGGGAGCCGTGACCGACACCGGGCTGCGGCGCACGGGGTGTTCGAACTCCACGCGGCGCGAATGGAGCGAAATGCCGCCGCCGGGCAGCGACCGCTTCGCGCCGTACTTCAGATCGCCGCGGATCGGGCAGCCGATCTTCGACAACTGCGCCCGGATCTGGTGGTGGCGGCCCGTGATGAGCTCGACCTCGACGAGCGTGTAGCGCGTGCCGACGCCGAGCGTCGCATAGCGCAGGCGCGCCTGCTTGGCGTCGCCCTTCGGAGCGTCGAAGGCCCGCGAACGGTTGGTCCGCCCGTCGCGCAGGATGTAGTGGAGCAGCTCGCCGCTCTCGGGATCGGGCGTGCGTTCGGTCAGCGCCCAGTAGGTCTTGCGGATGCGCCCTTCGCGGATCATCTCGTTGAGCCGCACGAGGGCCTTCGAGGTCTTGGCGAAGAGCACCGCGCCGCTCACGGGGCGGTCGATGCGGTGCACCACGCCGAGGAACACCGCACCGGGCTTCGCATCGCGGCGCTTGATGAATGCCTTGATCTGGTCTTCGAGGGCGCTTTCGCCCGAGGGGTCGGGCTGCACCAGATCGCCCGCATGCTTATTGACCACCAGCAGGTGGTTGTCTTCGTAGAGAATATCGTTCGGGTCAAACATAGACAGGAATCAAGAGGCGGAGGCACGGCCGGCCGCGCCCCCGGGATGAACCGTATCAGAGGACGAAGGCGAAAGGCAGCAGCCTCGCGGCCGAATCGACCGCCGAAGCCGACCCGCCGCCGCTCATCACCACACGCATGGGCACGCCCTGCCGCCGCTCGACATCGACCATCACCTGCCGGCACTGCCCGCAGGGATAGCACTCCCGCGCCGAGGGGTCCGACGCGATGGCCAGCGTCTCGACCGGATCGTCGGGGTAGTTGGCCTGGGCGTAGAAGAGCAGCGAACGTTCGGCGCAGAGTCCCGCGGGATAGACCTCGCTTTCGAAATTGCTGCCGCAGAGAATCCTGCCGCTGCGCAGGCGCGCGGCGGCTCCCACGCGGAATTTCGAGTAGGGCGCATGGGCGTTGGCCGTGGCCCGTTCGGCCTCGGCGACCAGCCTGCGGTCGGCTTCGGGAAGCTCCGCGAGCGTCGCATAGTGTTCGTAGTCGAAACTGAATCGCTTTTCCATAACTCTCCTGTTTTAACGGGTTTTAACGGGGCGAAGCAAGCAAAGATAGTGCGAATATTCGGGTTTTCCGAATTTCGGTCCGTTTTTCTCCGTCCGGAACCGGAAAGAGGACGCCTTGCGGGCGTCCTCTCCATCCGGCACGGGCCCGGGGACCCGGTTATTCGAGAACGAACTTCGCCTGCACGCCGTATTCGAGCCTGATGGTCTTGAAGTCGAGCGGCTCGTCGGCCGAAGCGGCCTCACCGGCCGCGGCCCCGAAGGCCTTGGCGCTGCGCATGACGATCATGTTGTCGTAATAGGTCGGCATCACGTTGTTGTTCGAATCGTAGATATAGAAGCATTTGCCGATGCTCTGCCCGATGGCTTCGGCCATTTCGCAGGCGCTCTGCCGCGCGTTGCGCATCGCCGCGAGCCGTACCTCCTGCTTGTAGGCCTCCAGTTTCGAATGCGAGACCTTCAGAATCGAGACGTTCGAAATCCCCAGGGCGTCGAGCGCCTGCCAGACTTTCGCCACCTCGGCCGCGGAGCCCAACTGCAACTGGTACTTGGCCGTGGCCACCGAGGTGTTCTTCTTGAAGAATTCGCTCGAGAGGTTGGCCACCTTGAGCTGCTTCTCGACATCGACGCCCAGCTTCCTGAGCGCGGCGATCATGTCGCGCTGCTGGCTCTCGACCGAAATCCGGCCCTTCGAGTCGCGCTCGTTGATGACCACCTGAAGGTAGAACTCGTCGGGAGTGATCTCCTTCTCGGCCCGGCCGTTCACCTGGATATAGCTGGGGTACGCCTCCTGCATCTGCGCCATCGCGGGGAACGCCATCAGGGCGGCCGCCGCCAATACGATCAATCGTTTCATAACTTTTCGTCTTTTAGGTTTTCGGAAAATTCCTTTGCAAATAAAACGCCGGAACCGGAAGGATACTGCATCCGCGGCGGGTCGTTTCACCCGCCGATCCGGCCGTTTCGCCCCGGCGGTCAGCGCCGCACGAGTTTGACGACATTCTCCACGTGGTGCGTATGGGGGAACATATCGACCGGCTGCACCGCCTCGACGCGGTAGGCGCCGTCCATGAGCGCCAGGTCGCGCGCCTGCGTGGCGGGATTGCAGCTCACATAGACGATACGCTGCGGCGCGGCGCGCAGGATGACTTCGATGACCGGTTCGTCCACGCCCGCCCGCGGCGGGTCGAGGATGACGACGTCGGGGCGGCCGTTCGCCGCGATGAAATCGTCGTCGAGCACCGCCTTCATGTCTCCGGCGTAGAAGACCGTATTGGCGATGCCGTTCACCTCGGAATTGATCCGCGCGTCGGCGATCGCTTCGGGCACGTACTCCACGCCCACGACCTTGCGGCAGTGCGCGGCGCAGAAGTTCGCGATGGTCCCCGTGCCCGTGTAGAGGTCGTAGAGCACGTCGCCGGGCCCGAGCGCCGCGAAGTCGCGCGCCACCTTGTAGAGTTCGTAGGCCTGCTCCGAATTGGTCTGGTAGAAGGACTTGGGGCCCACCTTGAATTGCAGCCCCTCCATCCGTTCCACGATATGATCCTTACCGCACCAGAGCACCGGGTCGAGGTCGCCCACCGAGTCGTTGAGCTTCGTATTGACCACGTAGAAGAGCGAGGTGATCTGCGGGAAGGAAGCGACGAGGTGCTCCATGAGGGCCCCGATCCGCGGACGGTCGTCGGCGCCGAAGACCACGACGACCATCACCTCGCCCGTCGAGGCCGTGCGCACGATCATGTTGCGCATGAGGCCCGTATGCGTGCGGGCGTTGTGGAACGTATAGCCGTGTTCCATGCAGAACCGTTTGGTTTCCAGCCGAATCGGATTCGACGGATCGGGCTGCAACCAGCAGCGGCGGATATCGAGCACCTTGTCGAACATGCCCGGGATGTGGAATCCCGCGGCGGGCGCGGCGCCGATCTCGCCGCCCGCCCCGATCTCCTCGCGCGTGAGCCAGCGGCGGTCGGCGAAGGTGAATTCGAGTTTGTTGCGGTAGAACTGCGTGCGGGCCGAGCCCAGACACGGCGCGATTTCGGGCAGCGCGATCCTGCCGATGCGCGTCAGCTGGTCGCGGACCTGTTCGGTCTTGAAGCGCAGCTGCTCCCCGTAGGGCAGGTTCTGCCACTTGCAACCGCCGCAGACGCCGAAATGCTCGCAGAAGGGCTCCTCGCGCAGCGGCGACCGCTTCACGTAACGCACGACGAAACCTTCCATGTAGCGGCGGCGTTTCGACCGGATCTGCACGTCCACGACGTCGCCCGGCACGGTCATCGGCACGAAGACCACCACGTCCTGCCAACGCCCCATCGCCTTGCCTTCGGCGGCGAGCGTCGTTATCTCGAGCCCCTCGATCAGGGGGTAATTCGCTTTCTTTCTTGCCATTTCGATTTATGCTTTGCACCGCAAAGTTAGAAACAATTCGGATTCCGGCCGCCGGAAACGGGAATTTTCCGCTCCGTCACCCCGCCAGAAACTCCCGCGCGAGGGCGACGGCGCGGCGGAAGGCGCGCTCCTGCCCCGGCACGGTGACGAAGAGATGGACCGCTCCAGCCAGCTCCTCGCGCCGAACCGCCACGCCCAGCCGCAGCAACCGCTCCGCGAAGGCCTCCCCCTGGTCGCGGAGAATATCCCGCCCGGCCGCCACGAGCAGCAGCGGCGGCAGCCCGGCCAGTTCGGCGTCGGAGGCCGCGGCGGGCGAGACGAGCGGAAACTCCTCCCGGCCGGATGCATAGGCCAAGGAGAAGGTCTCCATCAACGTCCCGTCGAGCGCTGCGCCCTGCCCGTAACGCTTCCACGAGGCCGATCCGTCGGCCCGGGCCGTCACCACGGGGTAGAACAGCACCAGCGACCGCAGCGGCGGCAGGCCCTCGGCACGGCGGCGCAACGCAACGGCCAACGCGAGGTTTCCGCCCGAGCTGTCGCCCCCGACGGAGACCCGCTCCGGCGAACCGCCCCATTCGGAGGCGCGCCGCAGGGCCGTCTCCACGGCCCGCATGCAGTCGTCCAACCCCTGCGGAAAAGGGTGTTCGGGCGCCAGCCTGTAATCCGCGGCCAGCACCAGCACATGCCCCGCAGCCGCCAGTTCGGCGCAGAAACGGGCGCAACTGCCGATTCCTCCCAGCACCCAGCCGCCGCCGTGGAAATAGACCAGCAGCGGCAGCGGCCCGGAAGCGGAAGCGGCATGCGCGGCGGAAGAGACGGGAACGACGGAGGTAACGGACGCAGAAGGCGCGGCGGGGACGTAAAGCATCATACGGGGAGCGATCCGGACCGCCCGGACCCCTTCCGGCAGCGGCGGCATTCCGTTCCGCGAACGCCGCACCTCCGCAAGGGCTCTTCCGTCGCCCGCGGCCGCCTGCCGGACGGCCCGGCGCCAGCGCTCCTGCCATCCGGCGGGCAGGGAGGCCAGGAACGCATCGGCCTCGCGGCGGAAAACCTCCTCGCCGGCTGCGCAAACATCCGGCCGCATCATGCCTCCGGATGTTTGCGCAGCTTCGCCCGCTGCCGCACGCCCCCGAGCCAGAAGCCCAGCGCGAAGGGGCCGCCGAGCAGCACCGCGAGCGCCAGCACGACATACAGCAGCACCCGGCCCACCAGCCCCGGCACGGCGTCGAAGGCCGTCGAGAGCAGGTCCTCGCCCGTGGTGCGAAGCTGCTCCACGAGCGCCTCGCGCTCGCGCGAGACATACGACTGCAACTCCATCCGCTGCCGGTCGAAGCCCGAGAAGGCGTTGTCCACCGAGATGTCCATCGTCCAGAGCAGCTGCGTCGCCTGTTCGTTGAGCTCCTCCAGCACGCGGTCCGAAATCTCGGGCAGGTGCTCGGCGACGGCCACCATGCGGCGAAAATTGCGGTCGAGCGAATCGAGCTGCGCACCGATCCGGTCGCGCAGGCTGTCCTGCGCGAGCCGCATCTCGATCAGGTCCTTCGACCAGCCGACACTGTTCGAGAGCTGCTGCGTCTGGCCGCTCACGCGGTCGTTCACGTCGGCCAGCACCTCGGCGATCGACCCCACGGCATAGGCCGGCTCGACACCGTTCTCCCGGAGGAACTCGAGCCACGCGAGGGTCGTGTTGTCGGCCCCGTCGCTCTCCGCGACGGGGTTGTCGCGCATGAATTCATCGACGAACCGCTCCATGAGCGCATACCGCTCCGCAGGGAGCAGCCGCCCGGCCAGCCGTGCGGCCCGGCGGTCGAGCCGTGCGGCCGTCTCCCGCGCGATGTCGCTCTGCGCTCCGAACAGCAGCGAGTCGGGGGTCGCGGCGAAGCCCTCGTTCATGCGGCGGCAGAGAATCCAGAGGTCGGCCATCGCCACGTCGGGAATGCTCTGCATGGCGGCCGTCACTCCGGCGCGCGTGGCCCGTATCTTCCACCGCACGGCGGCCGTGCGGACCTCCAGACGGTCCGACGCCCCGATGATCGAGTCGGCGGCCCGCGCCACCTCGCCCGCCATGTCGTAGTAGAACCCGCGGGTCATCGTCCTTACGTTCATCTCCTCCTTCGAGAGGGGATCTCCCGTGGCCACCGCCACCTTCAGCAGCGAACAGCCCGTCGAGGCCGCCGCGAAAAGCGCGAGCGGCAGGCCCCATAGCATCCGTTTCACATTCATCGTCCGTTCCGTATTTTATCGCACCGCCCGCGGATGTAGCGCACGGCGGCGGGATGGCCCGCCTGGGGCATGTTGCCGTGGTCGTAGCCGTCGAATTCGAGCAGCCGGACGTCGGGATGGCCCGCGATGCGCAGCATCCGCCAAAAGTAAGCGTTCTCCTCGTAGCGGCCCAGCATCTCCAGCTCCCTGTCTCCCGAGAGGAGCAGCATCGGCGGGGCGTCGGCCCGCACGTGGAAAAGCGGGGCCATGTCGTCCACGAGCGGCTGCCCGGCGGGCATCCCCAGTTCGGCGCGGCGCGTGAAGTGCGTGACCGCCTGCCCGCTGTAAGGAATCACGGCCGCCACGGCCCGGTCGGGATCGAGTCCCTGCGCCGCGAGCCAGCGCTTGTCCAGCCCGAGCATCGAGACGAGGTAGCCGCCCGCGGAGTGCCCCGCCAGAAAAATCAGTTCCGGATCGCCGCCGTAGGAGGCGATATGCCGCACGACCCATGCCACGGCGGCCGCGGCGTCTTCGAGACAGCCGGCCACCGGGGTCTGCGGCGAGAGGCGGTACTCCACCCCCGCGACGGCGAACCCTCCGGCGAGCAGCTCCTCGGGAATCTCGCGGCGGCCGCCCGTCAGACCGCCGCCGTGAAACCAGACGACCGTCGGAAAGCCCTCCGCTCCGGCGGGGCAGACCAGATCGAGCCGGCACATCGGATCGTCGCGGAGCGAATCCCCCGCCTCCCGGTAAGGCACGTCGCGCACCGTGCGGCACTCCTCCGGCTGCGCGACGCAGAAGAGCGGCAAAAGCAGGGCCGAAACCCAGCATCCCAGCAATCGTTTCATCCGTTACCTAATTATTATCGAAAGCCCGCCGCACACGGCGTCGTCCGCATTCCGCGGCCGCTCCTCCGGCCCGGCCGATACAAAGATACGAAATTAAATCCGGAGCGGTGCGGAAAACGGACGAACGAAAGCGGCGAAATCCCGTTTCAGGCCGCAAAATGTTCCGTTCGGCCCGGCGACCGGCGCGGAAAGGCTTCCGGACACGTTAATATCGGTTTACCAAAACCGAGGGGGGGGGCAATTTTCACGATCCTGACAATCAGCCGTTTTACGACATACCCCATTTACTATTTCCCTTACTTTGGCCGTCACAGGCTTGAATAACTCCCGCGAGTTGAGTTACTTTGTGTACCGAAAACTTCCCGGCGGAAAAACCATCCGGCGGAACCTGAAAAACCGATGAACCCGACTTATCCGACTTCGGAAAAACCGACTCCGAAATCCATGCGCCCGTATGCAGGCGGCAGGCCTCCGGTTCCTGCCGCCGCGATGCGTTCCGCCCCTTTCCGTCCCCGCCCCGAAGGGCGCGTCCGCACGGGAGGGACGGCTTTCCGCGACAGGACGCCGGAGCGGCCGATCACATAAAACGCCCGAACACCGACCATTCACTCAAACTTATCATTAACCTAATAACCCAAGTACATGAAAAATTTCTACCGCAAATGCCGCCTGCACGTGTGGCTCGCCTGTCTGACGGCAGGTCTGGGGCTGCTGTCGTGCTCCGACGACGAGGGGGGGGGGAAATTCGGGCTACCGGCCCGATCAGCCCATCGTACTCGAATCGTTCTACCCTAAAACCGGCTCGATAGCCACCCAGGTCATCATCGAGGGCCGGAACTTCGGCACCGACGCCAAAGCCCTCAACGTCTATTTCAACGAGAAACGGGCCGCCGTCATCTCCTCGACGGGAAACCGCATGCTCGTCCTCGCGCCCAAGCTCCCGGGCGAAGAGTGCGTCATCTCCGTCTCCATGGGCGAGAACGAGGAGAACAAGGCGCAGTTCGACGAAATCTTCGAATACATCATCCAGACCAACGTCTCGACCGTCGCAGGCGGCGAGAAGGGAACCGACATGCCGGCGGGAACCTCGTCGCTGACCGGATCGTACTTCGCGCAGAAACCCGAATCGGGCATCGCCGTAGATGAGAACGACAACCTCTACGTGCGTTTCAAGACCGACGACGACGGAGGCACGCACCGCGTCTATATGATGAGCGAGGAGGCCAACAGCATCAAGGTCCTCAACGACTTCGGCATCCTGGTGACGGGCATCCTGCTGGGAACCGACCTCGCCACGGGCGACGTTTACTGGTATCACGCCAACATCGGCAACAAGGAATACGGCTATTTCGACCCCGCGGCCGACTACGCCAACACGAAGATGGGCGACATCAAGTGGGACCACGACCTGTTCTACACGGACGGCAACTTCGCTCCCGTATGGAACGCCATCCAGACCTTCACGATGAGCCCCGCCGACCACAAGTTCTACTTCTACACCAACGAGGGCGTGGTGGCCCGCTGGGACCCCGCCACCGGAGCCGGCGAGAACCTCACGCCGTCCGAGCGGTTCATCGACTCGCAGGGCGACATCAAGGGCGTCGTCTTCGACCCGAGGGACCCCAACATCGTCTATTTCTCCAACAAGGACCACCACTGCATCTACCGGCACGACATCGCCGCCGGAACCATCGAGGTATGGGCCGGCCGGAAAAACACGTCGGGCTATCTGGACGGACCGCTCGCCGAGGCGCAGTTCAACCAGCCCGGACAGATGGCCGTCGATCCCGAAGGGGAGGCCATCTACGTGACCGACACGGAGAACCACTGCATCCGCAAGATCACCCTGTCGAACGGGTACGTCTCGACCTTCGCCGGAACCCCCAAATCGTCGGGCTACCAGAACGGTCCCGCCGACATGGCCAAATTCAACAAGCCGATCGGGCTGGCGATCACCTCCGAGGGCAACCTCTACGTCGGCGACAGCGAGAACTACGCCATCCGCCGCATCGCCATCGAATAAGCAGGTCCCATTCAACAAACCCAAACAGACATGAAGCGATTTCTAACGATATGCGTCCTGCTGTTCGCCTTCGCGGTGCAGGCGGGCGCCCAGAACAAACAGCAGCCGGCGATCACGGTAAACGGTCAGGTCGTCGATTCGAACGACATGCCCATCGTCGGCGCCACGGTCTATATCAAGGACGAGCCCGGCACGGGCAACATCACCAATTCGGAGGGCCGTTTCACGCTCAAGGCCAAACTCTACAACACGCTGGTCGTATCGTTCGTGGGTTACGAGACCGTCGAACAGATACTCACCTCGGACGACGACGTGAAGATCACCCTCAAGGAGGGCAACGAACTCGAAGAGGTCGTCGTCGTGGGCATGGGCACGCAGCGCAAGGTCAGCGTGACGGGCGCCGTGGCCGTGGTGGACACCAAGGACCTCGAGCTGCCGGCGACGAACATCGTCAATACCCTCGGCGGCCGCGTCCCGGGCGTGATCTCCGTCCAGTCGAGCGGCGAGCCGGGCCGGAACATCTCCGAATTCTGGGTGCGCGGCATCGGCACGTTCGGCGCCAACAGCGGCGCGCTCGTGCTCATCGACGGTCTGGAGGGCAACCTCAGCCAGATCGACCCGGCCGACGTGGAGAGCTTCTCGGTGCTCAAGGACGCCGCAGCGACGGCCGTCTATGGCAGCCGCGGCGCCAACGGCGTGGTGCTCGTGACCACCAAGCGGGGCAAGGAGGAACAACTCAAGATCACCTTCCGCTCGAACTACACCATCTCCGAGCTGCGCCGCCTGCCCAAGTACGTGAACGCCATACAATATGCCGAAATGGCCAACGAGGCGGCCGCGGCCGACGGACTGAGCCCGATCTACGACAACACGCAGATGGACATCATCCGCTACGGACTGGACCCCGACCTCTATCCCGACATCGACTGGCAGGACGTGATCCTCAACCCCACGTCGTTCCAGCACACGCAGTACGTCAGCGCGCAGGGCGGCGGCAGCGTCGCACGCTACTTCGCCAGCCTGGGCATGTCGCAGGAGAGCTCGGCCTACAAGACCCTCGACGACAGCAAATACAGCAAGGGCGTCGGCTACGACACCTATAACTTCCGCACCAACATCGACATCAACCTCACGAAAACGACGCAGGTCTATCTGGGCGCCACGGGCTTCATGTCGGTGAGCAAGCGCCCGAGCATGGGCAAGCCGTACAGCCGCGCCGAGTCGATCCAGACGCCCCTGACCAACTGGCTCTGGGATTCGCAGGCCAAGACCACGCCGCTGATGTACCCGCTGCGCTATTCGAGCGGCGAGCTGCCCGCCTCGGGTTCGGACAGCGACATTCCGCCCCACGTGCTGCTCAACTACACGGGCAACACGGTGGAGAACCAGAGCCGCACGCTCTTCAACATCGGTGTCAAGCAGGATCTGAACATGATTACCGAGGGGCTGAGCGTACAGGCCACCGGCTCGTGGGATTCCCAGACGCTCTTCGGCGAAAGCCGCTACTCGATGCCGGCCCTCTATCTGGCCCGCGAGCGCAACCAGAACGGCGAGCTGATGCTCTCGCAGCAGGTCACCGAACAGTCGGTGCAGTACAACTCCGAGGCATGGAACTGGCGCAAGCTCTACTTCGACGCGAAGGTCAATTACGACCGCGCCTTCGGCGACCACCGCGTAGGCGGCCTGCTCTTCTACTATCTGGAAAGCACCACCGAATCGGGCGCCGACAGCTCGATGAACGCCATCGCCAAGCGCTACCAGAGTCTTTCGGGCCGCTTCACCTACGGCTTCAGGGACACCTACTTCCTCGACCTGAACTTCGGTCTGAACGGCTCGGAGAACTTCCAGAGCGGCAAGCAGTACGGCTTCTTCCCGGCCGTGGCCGTGGGATGGGTACCCACGCAGTACGAGTTCATGAAGCGGATCAAGTGGATCGAGTTCATGAAGATCCGCGCCTCGTACGGTCTGGTGGGCAACGACCGCATCAGCAACCTGCGCTTCCCCTACCTGACGATCATCAAGGAGACGACCGACACTACGCCGTGGGGCGGCTCGGGCGTATTGACCGAGGAGCGCGTGGGCGCCGACAACCTCATGTGGGAGAAGGCCAAGAAGCTCGACATCGGTCTGGACCTCCACCTTTTCGGCGGACAGTTCACCATGACCGTAGATTACTTCCGCGACCGCCGCGAAGGCATCTTCCAGCAGCGCGCGCAGATTCCCGACTACGTGGGCGTGATCACCATGCCCTACGGCAACGTCGGCGGCATGACCTCCTGGGGCGGCGACGGCAACTTCGAGTATTTCCAGCCCATCGGCAAGAACGCGCACTTCACCCTGCGAGGCAACTTCACCCTCTCGAAGAACAAGATCGACAATTGGGAGGAGGCCACGCAGCCCTATCCCTACCTGAGCAAGACCGGGTTCTCGAACGACGTGCAGCGGGGATTCGTCGCGCTGGGTCTGTTCAAGGACCAGCAGGACGTGGACATGTCGCCCGAACAGTTCGGCACGGTGCGTCCCGGCGACATCAAGTACAAGGACGTGAACGGCGACGGCGTGATCACCGACGACGACCAGGTGCCCCTGTTCGCCTACTCCGGCGTCCCGCAGTTCATGTACGGCTTCGGCGCCGAGGTCCGCTACAAGAACTGGACGCTCAACGTGCTGTTCAAGGGCACGGGCAACAACTACTTCCTCTACGGCGGCAAGGACGGCTCGAAATTCGACGGCTACATCCCCTTCAACCAGGGTTACAAGGGCAACGTGCTGACGCTGGCCTACGATCCGGCCAACCGCTGGACCTCGGCCGAATACTCGGGCAACAAGGCCACGGAGAACCCCCACGCGCGCTTCCCGCGCCTCTCCTACGGCAACAACGCCAACAACACCAAACCCTCGACCTTCTGGAAGGGCAACGCCCGCTACCTGCGCCTGCAGGAGCTGAGCCTGAACTACAACCTGCGCACGCCGGGACTGCGCAAGGCGCTCGGCCTGCAGTCGATCGACTTCCAGGTCATGTGCGAGAACCTCGCCGTATGGGACGGAGTGGACATCTTCGATCCCGAGCAGGCCATGGACACGGGACACGCCTACCCCATCCCGCGCCGCTTCTCGCTGCAGATTTACCTGAACTTCTAATCCGGAACCTCTCCAACAACCATCGAACATGAAAAAGACATTCATCATATCCCTCGCCCTGGCCGGCAGCCTCGCCACTTCGTGCGACTTCCTGAACGTGGACGACTATTTCGAGGACACCTTCTCCGAAGAGAAAATCTTCGAGAGCCAGTACAATATCGAGCGCTACTTCAACGGCGCGGTGAACGAGCTGCCCAAGGAGGGTCGCATGTACTACTGGTGCAGCGAGCCGGGAGCCACCGGTTCGGACGAGGCCGTCAGTTGCGGAACCTTCTACAACGGCATCCTCGACGTCTCGTTCCCCGGCACGGAGCTGACCACCGACAAAATCTCCTACACGTCCACGGGCGGCTGGGACTGGGATTTCAACGTATGGCCCAAATGCTACAAGGTGATCCGCAAGATCAACACCATGCTGCCCCACATCGACGACGTGCCCGACATGAACGCCTTCGACAAGATGGAGTTCCGCGCCCGCTGCCGCTTCCTGCGCGCCTACGCCTACTACCGGATTCTCCAGAACCAGGGTCCCATGATCCTGGTGGGCGACCAGGTCTACGACACCAACGCCACGCCCGACTACTACCAGCGCGAGCGCAGCACCTACGACGAGTGCGTGGACTACATCTGCTCGGAGCTGGAGGCCGCGGCCGAGAACCTCGAGACCGAACAGCCGCTCGACCTCTTCGGAACCCCGACCAAAGGCGCCGCGCTGGCGCTGGTGGCGCGCCTCCGGTTGCAGGCCGCCAGCCCGCTCTTCAACGGCGGGACGGCCGCACACCGCTACTTCGGCGACTTCAAGCGCAAGTCCGACGGCGTGCACTACGTCTCGCAGACCTACGACGAGCGCAAGTGGGCCGTGGCCGCTGCCGCCGCCAAGCGCGTCATGGACCTGGGCATCTACCGCCTGCATACGGTTCCGGCCGACGAGTACACCGTGCCCCTGCCCGCGAACGTCCCCTCGGCCGCCTTCCCGCAGGGTGCGGGCGGCATCGACCCCTTCCGCTCCTACTCGGAAATGTTCACCGGCGAGACGACCAACGTGACCAACCCCGAGCTGATCTGGGGCACGACGCAGAACGTCACCGACCAGCAGGACGTGGTCTTTCCCCTGAAACTGGGCGGCAACAGTTCGATCAGCATTCCGCAGCGCATCGTCGATGCCTACCGCATGGCCGACGGCCGCGACATCCACAACGCGAGCGCGGAGTATCCCTACGAGGACCGTCCCTACGACCAGACCTGCGTCACCACGACCGACAAGCAGCTCTCGAAGAACTACCGCCTGCCCGGCGGCACGTACAAGGCCTATGACAACCGCGAGCCGCGCTTCTATGCGAGCATCGGCTTCTCGGGCGCCCTCTGGCAGATGGAATCGACCACCTCGGAGGAGATGCGCAACCAGATCGTCGAGTACTACAACGGCGCCAACGCCGGCAAGAACCAGGCGGGCGTGACGAACATCTACAACCTGACGGGCTACACCTGCCGCAAGTACGTCCACCCGCGCGACGCCCGCACGGGCAGCAACGCCCGCACGGTGACGAAGACCTTCCCGATCATCCGCTACGCCGAAATCCTGCTCTCCTACGCCGAGGCGCTGAACAACCTGACGACGACCCACGAGGTCAATGGCGAGAGCTATTCGCGCGACGAGAGCGCCATGGCCGAAGCCTTCAACCAGGTGCGCTACCGCGCCGGACTGCCCGGAGCCGAGGCGGCCGAGCTGGCGAATCCCGGGACCTTCAACGAGCTGATCCAGCGCGAGCGCATGGTCGAGTTCCTCCACGAGAACCGCCGCTACTACGACATCTGCCGGTGGGGCATCTTCGAGGAGCTGGAGCGCGAACCGCTGACGGGCCTGAACGTCGATGCCGAAAAGTGGGAGGGATTCTACTCGCCGACCATCATCTCGTACCGCACCATCCGCGAACGCACGTTCAAGTCCAAGTACATGTTCATGCCGCTGCACCGCGACGAGCTGCGCAAAGTGCCGAGCCTGGACCAGAACCCGGGCTGGGAGAAATAGTCAATTCCTAAAAACATCCGCAAATGAAAGCATTCAGCAAAATAACGCTCCTCGCCGCGGCGGCCGCCTTCCTGGCCTCGTGCGAAATGGAATACTACAAGGAGGAGCTCTACCGCAAGGAAATCTTCATCGTCAGCGGCGAGAACAACATCCTCGGCCAGGAGTTCGAATACGGCGAGGAGGGCTGCGAAGGCAAGCTGGCCATCTACTCCAGCGGCACGACGAGCCTCGACGAGAATGTCACCGTGACCTTCGCCCTCGACCACGAGGCCATCGGCGAGTACAACAAGCGCAACTTCGACACCAAGTTCGAGGACTATGCGCTGGAGCTCCCCGAGGAGTACTACACGATCGACCCCATGAGCGTCGAGATGAAGGCCGGGACCAACTCCGAGCTGCTGCCCGTCACCGTCCGGATCGACGAGCTGCTGCCCGACGAGACCTACTTCATCCCGCTGCGCATCGAGTCCGTCTCCTCCTGCATGGCCTCGACCACGAAGAACTACGTGCTCTTCGAGATCCTGCGCAAGAACGACTACGCCACCACCAAGAGCGACACCTATTACACCATGACGGGAACCACGCAGTCGGGCTGGGTCATCGACAACATCTTCGGCTCCGACTCCCGGCGTCAGGCGATCAACTCCTCGAAGCTGGTCACTCCCGTAGGCAAGCACTCGATCCGCATCCTCCCGGGCGCCACGGCGGAGACCGAGGCGCTCGACATCCGCAACAACAGCATCCGCATCACGGTCGATCCCGAGACGTGGGTGAACGTGCCGATCTACGTCGAGGGCGAACTCACGGACGAGACGGTGCCCATGCAGAAGGTCACGATAGAACCCTATCTCGACAGCCAGGACGCCATCTCCGTCAGCGCCTCGCCGACGGACGTGAGCGCCTACGACCCCGCGACGGGAACCTTCTACCTCTACTACCGCTACAAGTACGCCACCGAATCGGGCAACAACTGGCAGGAGGTGCGCGAAACGATGACCCGCACCGAATACTAAACCTTTATCGCACCGAACCATGAAAAAACATATCATCACCCTCTGCGCCGCCGGCCTGTGCGCAGGCTCGCTGGCCGCATGCAACGACTTCGACAACCCGGCGATTCCCTACGACGAGGCGCCCGAAGCGCCCGAGGCGCTGACGCCCCCGACGATCGACCCGTCGTGGAACCTCCAGCTGATGCCCGACGAAGGGGGTCAGGACCCGCATGTCTTCGTTTACAAGGACAAGCGCTACGACGCGCTGTTCACTCGCACGCTGGGGTGGAACGGCGGCGACGGCGTGCTCACCACGGCGCTGCCCGACGGCAACGTCTTCTGGTCCTTCAACGACAGTTTCTACGGCGTCGTGGACGGCGAAACCCGCGCCCGGGGCGCATGCAGCTTCCCGCGCAACAGCCTCATGATCCAGAAAGGCGCGACGATCGCCTCGGGGACCGAAACCGACGACGACCTGGTATGGCTGGCCGACTACGTGCAGACGACCGATCCCTCGGCAGACCGCTACTACCAGGCCCGCACGCATATCCGCCACCCGAAAGCCTCGCTCTCCGACGAGGAGATCGAAAAAGGCGAGATCGACCAGGATTTCTGCTACTGGGCCGGCGACGCGGTCATCTACGACGATCCGGCTCGCGGAAAGATCCTGCAGATGCTCTGGACGGGCGTGGAACCCGGCGCACTGAAGAACATCGACGGCTGCCTGCGGGAGTATTCGCTCGACGGCGAGCCCGGCGACGACACCTACATGTCGGTACTCTCGACCGACTACGACTTCAAGGCCGACGGGCTGGGCTACGGCTCGACCATGTTCGAGGACACGAAGGAAGGGCACATCTATCTCTACACGACCAAGCAGGAGGGGCTCGTCTCGCGCGTGCTGGTGGCCCGCACCGAGACGCTCGACCTGGGCAGCCCGTGGAGCTACTACATCCGCGACCTGAGCGGCGACTACCAGTGGCAGAGCACCGTGCCGACCGACGAGGAGATGGAGCGCTCGTACATCACCGCCGAGTCGGGGTCGATGCCGTGGGTGTTCGAGAAGGACGGAACCTACTACATGTGCATGGAGGGCTTCCCCTTCGGCCGCGACATCTACATCTACCGCAGCGAAAAGCCTTACGGGCCCTTCACCGACCGCACGCTGCTCTTCACGCTGCCCGCCACGCTCGACAAGCTGGGCAACCCCTATCCCCAGCGCTGGTACATGATCAACCTCCACCCGGCGCTCTCGCGGCAGGGCGAGCTGGTCTTCTCGACCAACAGCGATCCGAACAACTTCTGGGACAACTTCAACCGCGTGGGCAGCGCCGACTTCTACCGCCCGTTCTTCTTCCGCGTCTATAACTGGGAACACGTTTACGACACGGATACGGAGGACGACGGACAAACGCAACCCGACACGGAAACGGAAGGCGCAGAATAAAGGCAGGCCCCTCAACGTACGCCCCCGCCGGGCGGCCGGAACGCGGCTGCCCGGCCCGGAGGCGGAACGGACCGAAAACGACTCGAACCGATGAAGAGAATCCTTCCATACGCACTCCTGCTGCTCGGCCTCACCGCCGCCGATGCGTTCGCAACCGCACCGACCGGCGAGGTTCCGGAAGCGGAACCGCGGGAGACCTCCCGGCGGCCGGAGCGGCGGGATACGCCCCGCCTCGAACGGCTCACGTGCGAGGGGCTGACCGACCCGCCGGCCATCGGCGTCGCCGCGCCCCGGCTGGGGTGGCAACTGCGTTCCGGCCGGCAGGGCGACGCGCAGCGCAGCTACCGCATCGAGGTCGCCTCGGACAGCCTGCTGCTCGCCGCCGGGAAGGCCGACCTCTGGGATTCGGGCGAGGTGCGCTCCCCGCGCTCGGTGGCGGTTCTCTACGGGGGCCGTCCGCTCGGGGCCCGCACGCAGTGCTGGTGGCGCGTCACGGTCCGCACCGAAAAGGGCGGCAGGCGCGTCGTCTCCCCGATCGCCCGCTTCGGCGTCGGCCTCACGGACCCGGCGGCCGTCGCCGGACGGTTCATCGGCCTCGAAGGCTCGGGAGCCACGGCCGTGCTGCTGCGCCGGAGGTTCGACCTCCCCGAAACGGGGGATGCGGCCCTGCTGCACGTCAATTCGCTGGGTTACCACGAAATCTGGATCAACGGCCGCAAGGCGGGCGACGCCTGCCTCGCTCCGGCCCTCTCGCAGCTCGACAAACGCTCGCTGTGGGTGACCTACGACGCCGCGCCCTACCTGCGCGAAGGCGTGAACGAGGTGGTGATCTGGCTCGGACAGGGATGGTACAAACGCGGCACGTTCGGCCGCTGGCAGCCCGACGAGCCCTACACCGAACCGCTCGTGCGGGCGCAGATCGACACGCGGACCGACGGCACGTGGCAGACCGTCTGCCGCACGGACCTCTCCTGGCGCGCGGCGCTGAGCGGCTACCGCGACACGGGGTCGTGGAACGCCCTCGACTTCGGCGGCGAGGAGGTCGATGCGCGGCGCAACCCGCGCTCGATGGCTCCGGACGATCTGGCCGCGCTCGACTGGCGGCCGGTGATCGCACGCGACAAGCCCGGCCACCGCGCAACGCCCCAGACGGTCCAGCCCGACCGCGTGCAGGAGCGGCTGCTGCCGCACGAACTGCGCGAAACGGCCCCCGGCGTCTGGCGGCTCGACTTCGGACGGGTCGTCACCGGATGGCTGGAGGCCGATTTCGAAGAGCTGCTCCCCGGCGCGCGCGTCGAGATCGCGTACAGCGACGCGACGGAGCCCGACGGGAGCCTCGCCGACCAGCGGCAGCGCGACACCTACATCGCCTGCGGCGACCGCAACGGCGAACGCTTCACCAACAAGTTCAACCACCACGCCTTCCGCTACGCCGAGGTGCGCGGACTGGCGCGAACGCCCCGCCGGGAGGATTTCCGGGCGCTGGCGATCCGCACCGACTACCGTCCGGAAGCGGAGTTCGCCTCGTCGGACGCCGACCTGAACGCCATCCACGACATGATCGCCCGCACGCTGGCGTGTCTGGCCTACAACGGCTACATGGTCGATTGCCCCCATCTCGAACGCGCGGGATACGGCGGCGACGGCAACTCCTCGACCGAGATCCTGCAAACCCTCTACGGCGTGGCCCCGCTCTACGCCAACTGGGTGCAGGCGTGGGACGACGCGATGCGTCCGGGAGGCAGCCTGCCGCACGTGGCCCCCAACGCCGGGGCGGGCGGAGGAGGCCCCTACTGGTGCGGTTTCCTGGTCATGGCCCCGTGGCAGACGTGGCTCAACTACGGCGACCCCTCGCTCGTCGAGCGGCACTACCCCGCCATGCGGGAGTGGATCGGCTACGTCGAGCGGCACATGCGCGACGGCCTGCTGACCCGATGGCCCGACACCCCCTACCGGGACTGGTTCCTCGGCGACTGGCTCGCGCCGCAGGGCGTCGATACGGGCAACGAAGCCTCCGTATCGCTGGTGAACAACTGCTTCGTCAGCGACTGCTACGCCAGGATGGCGCAGATGGCCCGCCTGACGGGCCGCCCGGACGAGGCCGACGGCTTCGAGGCGCGCCGCGAGGCGCTCAACCGCACGATCCACGCGCGGTTCTACGACCCCGCGACGCAGACCTACGCCACCGGCTCGCAGCTCGACATGGTCTATCCGATGCTGGTGGGGGCCACCCCCGACTCGCTCCGCGGCGCCGTGCGCGAAAGGCTCTTCCGCCTGACGCGCGAGGCGATGCGCGACCACATCGGCGGCGGACTGGTCGGCGTGCCGCTCATCACGCGCTGGGCCATCGAGGAGCACTGCCCGGAGTTCATCTACCGGATGCTCAAACAGCGCGACTACCCGGGCTATCTGCACATGATCGACCACGGCGCGACCACGACGTGGGAATACTGGAGCGGCGAGCGCAGCCGCGTGCACAACTGCTACAACGGCATCGGCACGTGGTTCTACCAGGCCCTCGGCGGGCTGCGCACGGACCCCGCGCACCCCGGCTACGAGCACGTGCGGATCGACCCGCAGATTCCCGCGGGCGTCACCTGGTGCCGGATCGCCAAGGAGACGCCCTACGGACGGATCGAGGTCGGCTGGCGGCTCGACGAGGGCACGCTCCGCATCGACGTCGTGCTGCCCCCGGGCGTCACCGCCGCGGCCGCCGTGCCCGACGGAACGCGCGCGCTGCGCCACAACGGCCGCCGGGGCGACCCCGCACAGCCGCAACTGGAGCTGGAGAGCGGCCGCCACCGCCTGACATTCGCCCTCGACGCGGCCCCCGGGACGGAAACCCCGTCCGCGGACGGCCCGAAGATACGACCCGCCCACCGAAAAACGAACCCTTAAAAACCGCTTTCGCCTATGACGCTCTGAAGACCCGGAACACGCAACGCAACACCCCGGCCCCCGGGCAAGGGGGCACTACCAACCGAACATACCAAAAATCAATACGCTATGAAAAAATACGTCATCATGATCGCCGCCGCGCTCTCCGCATGTGCATTCTCCTCATGCGACGAAGAGACGACGCTCCCGTACATTCCGGTCGAAAAGCCGGAAGACAACACCCCGCCCTCGGGCGAAGACCCGGAGACCTACACCGTCACCTACCGGCTGGACAAGGTGCTGTTGTGCTCCCCCGACAACACGAACGGCCTGGACATTTCCGGCAAGTTGGACTACTTCTCCCCGCTGCGCATGACGCTCAACGTTTCGCCGCTGGGAACCACCGTCGTATTCGAAAACGACGAAGTGCCCTTCTCGCCCTTCGCCGGACTGATACCCGAAGGGGGGGGGCCGATCGCCTGCGAGCTGGACTCCGACGTGACACCCAACGTGCTGCGCATCAAGGATTCGGACACCGTGCTGGCCACCTTCGAACAGGACGGATTCACCACCGAGTTCCGGTTGGACAGCCGCCTGCTGACCTACAAATACAAATTCAAGAGCCTCTAACACCTTCCGACCATGAAAAGAATCACGAAACATAAGCTGCTTTTCGGCGCGCTCGCCGCGGCGCTGCCGCTGTTCGTCGTCTCCTGCCTCTACTTCGACAACATCAGCCAGCCCGAACGGGCCCTGCCCGGCTCCGAAATCGAAATCACGGCCCAGCTGCGGGTCGAGCCGGGCACGAACGACAAGGGACGTCTGGTCTTCGCCATGCTCGTCCCGAAGGCGTGGAACGCCGCGGAGACCGCATCGCTCAGCGTGACCACGAAGGATTACAGCCAAAACAAGAACGGAGACCCCGAAGTCGTGAACGAACCGCTCGAACCGATGCCCGCCGGGGAAAAAGACCCCAAGACGGGCAAGCCGTGGAGCGAAGCCTTCATGCAGGTCATGGGGCTGGGCGACAACGCCGGCCTCCCGGAGCAGACGGAGATGGAGTGGGTCGTATGGCGCTCCTCGACCGCATTCGAAATCTGGGACAAGATCACCAACCCGGACAACACGGAGACCAAGTTCAATCCCGTGCACGCCGACGTGAACATCCGGCTGAAAACCGGCTCCGAACCGCTCACCTGCTACCTGGGGTACAGCTACGGATACGACAGCTACGGCCTCAGCGTCGATGAGAAGCGCCATGCGGACGCGCAGTTCAAGTCCCTCACGGTCTCCGACAGGGTGTTCTCCACGACCCCCTCGGTGTTCCGCTACGGCGACGTGTTCGGCATCACCTTCTCGCCCTCCGGAACCGCGCTGGAAGGTGCTCCGGAGATCTACCTCTGCGGCACGGCCGTCCACGACGGCGGACAAAGGACCGAAATCAAGACCGCCGGGGACAAGAACCGCATGACGCCCGTCGAGGGACGCTTCGAGAAGTTCTTCTGGCCGAAGGACCTCTTCGGGCTTCCGAACGACGCGGTGATCGAGGAGCTGCACTTCCACTTCATCAACGCCGACGGCAGCATCGCGGTCATGGACGACGAGAACGGCGGCGGGGAGTTCTTCGTCGAGCAGTCGGCCGAATAACGGCGCACGGGTCCGGCCGGATGCCCGGCCGCCCCGTCCGAAGCCCGCTCCGCATCGCGCGGGGCGGGCTTCGCCGCGCCATGCGGCCGCGAAAAAAGCGGAGGGCGGACGAAATCCGGCAAAAAACACTACCTTTGTGAAAAATACCGCGACACGCCATGAAAACAGCCTGCCTGCAATTCAATCCCATACAGGAGAACACCTATGTCGTCTGGGACGACACGAAGCAGTGCGTCGTCATCGACGCCGGGAACTCCTCGCCGCGCGAGGACGCCGCGCTGGACAACTTCATCGCCGGACACGGGCTCGAACCCGTCATGGCCATCAACACCCACGGCCATTTCGACCACACGCTGGGCGTCGGACACCTCAAGGAGCGCTACGGCATTCCCTTCGCCCTCTCGGGCAAGGACCGCTTCCTGCTGGACAACGCCTCGGCGAGCGGCTCGGTCTTCGGCGTGAAGGTGGGCGCGATGCCCCCGGCGGAGATCGACCTCGACGGCACGCCCGAAATCCGCTTCGGACGGACGACCCTCCGCGTGATCCCCACCCCGGGCCACACCCCGGGCCACGTGGCGTTCTACGAGCCGCAGGCGAAAGCGCTCTTCACGGGCGACACGCTCTTCCGCGAGTCGATCGGCCGCACGGACCTGCCGGGCGGCGACTACTCGTGGATCATGCGTTCGATCCTCGACTCGCTGCTTCCGCTGGGCGAAGAGGTGCACGTCTATCCCGGTCACGGTCCGGAGACGACCATCGGCCACGAAACGCTCTACAACCCCTTCATCGTCGAGGTGCTGAACGACGAGGTGAACTACAAAAACTGACGGTTTGAAAAAGACGCTCCACCGCATCCTCTACCGCACGCTCCCGCTCGAAGGCTACCTCCGGGCGGTGAGCCGCCTGTTCTTCCTCTGGCAGCGACTCGGACTGGGCTGCCGCGCCCCCGAGACGGAGTACGTTTACCACCTGCCGCAGCTCGTGCGCGCGGGGGACACGTGCATCGACATCGGCGCCAATCTGGGTTACTACGCCCGGACGATCTCCCGCCTCGCAGGCCCCGCAGGCCGCGTCTATGCCGTGGAACCCGTAGCCCCGATCCGCAAGGTGCTGAGCCGCAACCTCCGCCGGTGCGGCAACACGGAGATCCTCCCCTTCGCGCTCGGGGCGGCCGCCGGTCCGGTCCGCATGGGCAACGACTCGGCACGCGAAAACGGCTACTTCGGCACGGGCCGGAATTTCGTGAACGAGGGCGGCGGACGGAGCGACGTGGAATTCACGGCCGAAATGCGCCGCGGCAGCGAGCTGTTCGCCCGCCTGCCGCGCCTGGACTTCATCAAGTGCGACATCGAGGGGTACGAGGCGGTGGTCATGGAGGAGATGCGGCCGCTGCTCGAACGCTTCCGCCCCACGGTGCTCATCGAGACGGGCGGCGAAAACCGGCCGCGGATCGTCCGCCTTTTCACCCGGCTGGGCTATGCGGGCTACACGCTCGACCGCGGCCGCGAGATTCCCCTGAGCCCCGGAAGCACGAAGGACATCATCTTCCGGCCCGGCGCGGAACGCCCCGAGGACCGGTAACGACAAACACGACCGACATGCACCAGTACGACCGGCTCCAGCGCATCCTGACGGGCAAACCGTTCCACTACACGGTAATGTTCTTCATCGTGGCCTCCATCGCGGCGGTCATCGGCAGTTCGTTCGAAACGATGCGCCCCTACCGCCACCTGCTCTTCGGGATCAATTACCTCGCATCGTTCGTCTTCCTGGTCGAATACGTGCTGCGCATCGTCGCGGCTCCGGCCCGCTACCCCGGCAGAAGCCCGTTCCGGGCGCGGGTCCGCTACCTCTTCTCGTTCTACGGCGCGGTGGACTTCGTGGCCGTGCTGCCCTTCCTGCTGGTCTATCTTTTCAAGGACACCCCCTCGGTCCACATCATCACGCTGGCATACATCTTCATCGTCTTCAAGCTCATCCGCCACTCGCGCTCGTTCCGGTTCATCGGGGAGGTCCTTTCGGCCGTACGCGAGGAACTCGTCACGGCCTATACCGCCTGCGGCATCATGGTCTGCTTCTCGGCGATCCTCATGTACTACATCGAACGCAACGCCCAGCCCGAAGCGTTCGCCAATATCGGCGACGGCCTGTGGTGGTCCATCGTGGCATTCACCACGGTCGGCTACGGCGACATCTACCCGATCACCCCGCTGGGGAAACTCCTGAGCAGCCTCATCAGTCTGATCGGAATCGCCATGATCGCCATCCCGACCGGTATCATCAGCTCGTCGTTCATCAACCTGCTGCAACAGAAAAACAAGAAAGAGTAACACCCAAAACGTCCGACAACGATGCGAATAGACATCATATCCTCCGTTCCCGACCTGCTCGCCTCGCCGCTGAACGAATCCATCCTCAAGCGGGCGCAGGAGAAGGGGCTCGTCGAGATCGTCGTCCACAACCTGCACGACTACGCCCACGACCGCCGCAAGACCACCGACGACTACCCGTTCGGCGGCGAGGCGGGGATGGTGATGAAGTGCGAGCCGGTGTTCGAACTGGTCGAGAAGCTCCAGGGAGAGCGTACCTACGACGAGATCATCTACACCTCGCCCGACGGCGTCCGCTACGACCAGCACGAAGCCAACCGCCTCTCGACGCTCGGGAACATCGTCATCCTCTGCGGCCATTACAAGGGCATCGACCACCGCATCCGCGAGCACCTCATAACGCGCGAGATCTCGATCGGCGACTACGTGCTGACCGGCGGCGAGCTGGCCGCCTGCATCATCGCCGACTCGGTGGTGCGGCTCATTCCCGGAGCCATCGGCGACGAGGCTTCGGCTCTGACCGACTCGTTCCAGGACAACCTGCTGGCGCCGCCCGTTTACACGCGGCCCGCCGAATTCCGCGGATGGAGGGTTCCCGACGTGCTGCTGTCGGGCGACTTCGCCCGGATCGCCCGCTGGCAGGACGAACAGGCGTGGGAGCGCACCGAACGGCTGCGGCCCGACCTGCTGGACGACGGAAACCGGAACGAGGCCCCCAAAACACCGGAAAGATGAAATACTACCTCATCGCCGGGGAGCCTTCGGGCGACCTGCACGGCGCAAACCTGATCGAAGGGCTGAAAAAGGCCGACCCCGCGGCGGAGTTCCGCTTCTGGGGCGGCGACCGCATGGCTGCGGCGGGCGGCGCGGAGAACCTGCGCAAGCACTACCGCGAAACCTCGTTCTTCGGCATCGTGCAGGTGCTGAAGAACCTCCGCACGATCCGCCGCCAGATGCGCGAATGCCAGGAGGACGTGGCGGCATGGCGGCCCGACGTGCTCGTCGCGGTGGACTACCCGGGATTCAACATGAAGATGGCCCGCTGGGCGAAGGAGCACGGCATCCGGGTCTTCTACTACATCGCCCCGAAGGTGTGGGCGTGGCGCGAGTGGCGCGTGAAGGCGATCCGCGAATACGTAGATCGCCTGTTCGTCATCTTCCCCTTCGAGCGGGACTACTTCCCCCGCCACGGCATCCGGCCCGTCTTCGAAGGCAACCCGCTCGTGGACGCCATCGAGGCGCGGCGGCCGTCGCTGCCGTCGCCCGCGGAGTTCCGGCGGAAGCACGCGCTGGACGACCGTCCGATCGTCGCCCTCGTGGCCGGAAGCCGCCGGGGAGAAATCCGCGACAACCTGCCGCTCATGGTGCGGCTCGCCGGACGCTTTCCCGAATACCAGTTCGTCGTGACGGGCGTTCCGTGGCTCGAACGCGCGCTCTACGACCGCTACCTGGCCGGGAGCGGCATCCGCTGCGTCTGCGACCAGACCTACGAGACGATCTCCGCGGCCGAAGCGGCGGTGGTGACCTCCGGGACGGCGACCCTCGAAACGGCCCTGCTCGGAACGCCCGAGGTGGTCGTCTATCGCACGCTCTGGTTCCAGGTCAAGCTGCAACCCTACGTGCTGAAAGTCCCCTGGGTGTCGCTCGTGAACCTCAATCTCGGCCGTGAGGCCGTCGCCGAGATCATCCAGTCGGACCTCTCCATCGAACGCGCCGAGCGGGAGCTGCGGGCGATTCTGCCGGGCGGATCCGGACGCGCGCGGATGCTCGCCGACCTGGCCGAACTGCGCGCCGTGATCGGCGGCCCGGGCGCCAGCGAACGCTTCGCCCGGCGGATGGTCGGGGAACTGCGAGACGACACAAAACAATAACTGGCATGGAACTGTCATCCCACCTTCTAACCGGGACGCTCCTGATCGTCTGCGGCCTGCTGGCAAAACGGTTCCCGATGCTCATTTCGGGATACAATACCATGCCGGAGGAAAAACGGAAAAACGTGGACATCGAAGGACTTTCGTCGTTCGTGCAGCGGCATCTGGTGATAATCGGTTGTCTATGGATACTGCTCGCCACGACGCTCACCTTGACGGACCAACAGGACGCCCTGCCGGTAATTCTGGTCATCTACCTGCCGGTTTACGTAATCTGGATGGTGGTCCGTGCCCAGCGTTACGACCACAACGAACGGAAACGATGAAGATCATCTGCATAGAGGGCAACTACCCGCCGCACGGCGGCAACGGAGCGGAACCCGTCTGGTTTCTCAAACCCGATACGGCGATGCTGCGCAACAACGACCCGTTCTACATTCCCCGCTTCACGCGGGAGGTGCATGCCGCCTGCGGGCTGATCGTGCGCATCAGCCGCGTCGGACGGGCCGTCTCCGAACGGTTCGCGCACCGTTATTACGACGAAGTGGGGGTGGGCATCGACTTCACGGCCCGCGACCTGCAGCGGCAGGCCGCCGCCGAAGGGCTGCCGTGGGAGCGCGCGAAGGCGTTCGACCACTCGATAGCCCTCCCGCCGCGGTTCGTCCGGCTCGCGGAGGCGGGAGGCGACGTCGCACGGCTCCGCTTCGCTCTCGACGTGAACGGAGAGCGCCGCCAGACGGGCGACATGCGGGAGCTGCTCTTCCCGGTGGACCGGCTCATCGCCGCCGTGTCGCGGTACATGACACTGCGCATGGGCGACCTGCTCTTCACCGGAACCCCGGCGGGCGCAGGCCCCGTGCAGGCGGGCGACAACCTGCGCGCGACGCTCGAAGGATACGGAATGCTCGACTTCGACATCCGCTGACCGACGCCCGGCACGGAAAAGCCGGAACCCGAATACGGATACGAAAACACCCGAAAGGAAAAACGACACGAACATGCTGCTTCACGAACAACTCCGGAATTACCGCCTGCTGCTGGCCTCGCAGTCGCCGCGGCGGCGCGAACTGATGACCGGCTGCGGACTTCCCTACGAACTCGCCCCGAGGTTCGACTGCGCGGAGGTCTATCCCGCCGGCCTCGCGGCCGAGGAGGTTCCCCTCTACCTCTCGCGCCTCAAGAGCGAGGCCTATCCCGCGCCGCTCTCCGGACGGGACATTCTCCTGACGGCCGACACGGTCGTCGTGCTCGACGGCGAGGTGCTCGGAAAGCCCCGCGACCGGGAGGACGCCGCGGGGATGCTCCGCCGGCTGTCGGGACGCCGCCACACGGTCGTCTCGGGCGTGACGCTCCGCACGGCCGGGAGGATGCACTCCTTCGAAGCGCGCACCTCGGTCTGGTTCCGCCCGCTCGCCGACGAGGAGATCGCCTACTACGTGGACGCCTTCCGCCCCTTCGACAAGGCGGGGTCGTACGGCATCCAGGAGTGGATCGGCTATGCCGCCATCGAGCGCATCGAAGGCTCGTTCTACAACGTCATGGGACTTCCCATCCAGAAAGTATATGTCGAACTAACCCGATTTCTCAACGAATGAAACGCACGCTGCTGACCCTGTTCGCGGCCCTCGCTGTCCTGCCTGCTCTGGCAGACGAGGGCATGTGGCTTCCGAGCCTCATCTCGGAGCGCATCGACGACATGCGCTCGAAAGGATTCCGCCTCACGGCCGAAGACATCTATTCGATCAACCAGGCCTCGATGAAGGACGCCGTAGTGCTCTTCGACGGCGGCTGCACGGGCGAGCTGGTCTCGCCCGAAGGGCTGCTGCTCACCAACCACCACTGCGGCTACGACGCCATCCAGCGCCACTCGACCGTCGAGCACGACTACCTCACGCACGGATTCTGGGCCATGTCGCGGGCCGAGGAGCTGCCCAACGAAGGGCTCAACGTCCGCTTCCTCGTGCGCATGGAGGAGGTGACCGACCGCCTGAAGGCCGGGGAGACGGCCGAGGAGATCGTCCGCCGGGCCGAGGCCGAAGGCAAGGGTTTCAAGGCCTCGGTCGAGCAGATGTACTACGGCAACCAGCAGTTCCTGTTCGTTTACCGCCAGTTCGACGACGTGCGCCTGGTGGCCGCACCGCCCTCGTCGATCGGCAAGTTCGGCGGCGACACCGACAACTGGATCTGGCCCCGCCACACGGGCGACTTCTCCGTCTTCCGGATCTACGCCTCGAAGGACAACGAACCGGCGGCCTACTCGCCCGACAACGTTCCCTACCGCCCCGGAAAGTTCTTCACCGTCTCGGCCGGAGGCGTCGGCGAGGGCGACTTCACGATGATCTACGGATTCCCGGGCAACACGCAGGAGTACATTCTCTCGGACGCCGTGCGCTACATCGCCGAGCGCTCCGACCCGGCGAAGATCGCCATCCGCACGGGCCGTCTCGACCTGATCCGCGAGGCCCAGCAGTCCGACCCCGAACTGCGCATCCACTACGCCGCCAAGCAGGCCACGATAGCCAATGCCTGGAAGAAGTGGCAGGGCGAGGCGCTGGGCATCGGCCGCCGCGGCACGGCGGAGACCAAGCGCGCCTACGAGGAGGCGTTCGAGGCCTGGGCGCAGGACAAACCCGCATACCGCGACGTCGTGAAGCGGCTCCGCGAGGAGTACGCACGCATCGCGGACCCCTATTTCGCCCGCGAGATCACCGCCGAAACGATCTACGCGCTGCCGGCGAAGTACACCGCCGAGGAGCGCGCCGAGGCGGTGTTCGCCAGACGCGAGGCCACCGAACGCGCGCAGTGGAAATACCTCTTCGGAGAGTACGCCCGCCGCTGTCCGGTGCAGTACCAGACGCCCGCGTTCCTGCGGGGCGTGGCCTCGGAAGGATCGCCCGAAGCCTACGCCGAACGGGTGTTCGACGGGGTGTGGAGCGGCCGCGACACCACGGCCGTCACGGCGCTGCGCGACGACTCCCGGCGGATGCTTTCGCACATCACGTGGCTGCTGGGGACCAAGTCGCTGCGCAACCTCGCGAGCAGCCGCCTCAACGAGCTCTACACCCTCTACATCCGGGGTCTGCGCGAATGGGACCGCGAGCGCGCCTTCTATCCCGACGCCAACCTGACGCTGCGCGTGGCCTACGGCTCGGTGGCCGGATACCGGTACGCAGACGGAGAGTACCACAAACCGCTGACGACCCTCGACGGCATCATCGCCAAGGACAACCCCGAGATCTACGACTACGACATCCCGCAGGTGCTGCGCGACCTCCACGCATCGAAGGACTACGGCCGCTGGGGCGTGGAGATCGGCGGCAGGAAAACCGTGCCGGTCTGCTTCCTGGCGACGAACCACACCACCGGGGGCAACTCCGGATCGCCCGTGCTGAACGCCCGCGGCGAACTGGTGGGCATCAACTTCGACCGCACGTGGCTCTCGACGATGAGCGACATCGCCTTCGATCCGGACATCTGCCGCAATATCGCCGTGGACATCCGCTACGTGCTCTTCGTGATCGACCGCGTGGGCGGCGCCGGTTACCTTCTCGACGAAATGAAAATCCGGAGGTAAAAAGGCGCGGAAGCGGAGGTCGTAAGCGAAAAATCGTTATCTTGCTCCCGGAACACCCGAAAACAGACCCCATGAAACAGATCCCATCCGCCGTACGGACCGCGATCCTGTTGCTGCCGCTGCTCCTGTCGGCGGCCTGCGGCAAAGAGGGCGCGGGCGACGACCCGGCGCCCGGCAGGACCGGCATAGCGAACGCCTCCTGGGAGGAGGTCGAACAAATCGCCGCGTCGGGAGCGCAGAAAGCGTACACCTTCACCTCCCCCGCCCTCTGGTCCGCCGAAAGCAGCGCTCCCGGGTGGTGCGAGGTGCTCACCGAATCGGGCCCCAAAGGAAACGCGACGCTCCGGATCGCCGTGGCGCCCAATACCGGCAGCACGGCCCGCTCGGCGACCGTGCGGATCACGGCAGGAAACTTCTTCCCGGCGAGTTTCAAGGTGATTCAGGGATCCCCGACCGACGGCCCTGCCGTCAATGCCCGGGCGGATGCGGCGCTCGCGCGCTACTACCTCTGGAACGAAGCCTACCGGAAGGCGGAACGCGACCTGTCGATCCCCTACGCCGGTCCATACGACAACTTCGTCCACCATACGCTGATGGGGATGAGCGCGAACACGCTCGACAGGAAGTACGACGAACGGAGCGGAGGCTACCGTCTCTACTCCTACCTGCTCCGCACCCCGGCCTCGGGTGCGAAGGCCCCTGCCGCACGGAGCGGCGTGAACCACGGCATCACGAAACCCGCGCCGACACCGGGCTACGGCATCGGCAGCTACACGCTCGTCTCGTTCACCGACCATGACGGCCGCCCGACGGGCGGTATCGGGCTGTGCCCGACGAGCATTCTGCCCGGGTCGCCGCTCGAGAGGGCGGGATTCCGGCGCGGCGACATCATCGCCGAAGTGGACGGAAAAACACCCACGGAAAGCACCTACGCCGCGATCTTCACAAGCCTGCTCTCCCCGGCGGACGGCGCGGAGGTCGAGCTTACGCGCAACGAAGCCGATGCACGCCCCGTACGGGTCGCCGCCGAGCGGCTGGACCCGACGCCGATCATCCGCGCCGAGGTGCTCGACGGAACGCAGGTGGGGTATATCGTTTACGAGAGCTTCGACGCGGCCTACGACGACGATCTGCTGGACGCCGTAAAGCGGCTCAGGGAAGAGGGGATCACCGACCTCGTGCTCGACCTGCGCAACAACGGCGGCGGACATGTGATTTCGTCGAACATGCTCTCCTCCTGCATCGGCGGCGCGGCGTGCCGGGACAAAGTCTTCCAGTTCTACCGCTACAACGAGGAGTGCATGGCCTCCTGGGAGCAGACCGCCGAGCTTTTCGGACAGAAATACGACCCGGCAGCGGAACGTTTCTACGAGAAATTCTACGACGGCGACTATTACGGCGTCGATCTGACGGACCGCACGCTCGGCCTCGGCCGCCTGTTCGTCCTCGCCACCGGCAGTACGGCCTCGGCGAGCGAGGCGCTCGTGAACGGCCTGCGGGGCATCGGATTCGAGGTCACGCTCATCGGCGAACGCACCAACGGCAAGAACGTCGGCATGAATGTCTTCGAATGGCGGGACCTGGAGGGATACGACTACGAATTCGCCCCCATCACGTTTCAGGGATACAATGCCGAAATGCGGACGGTGGACCCCGCAGGCATCGAACCCGACTTCGCGGTAAGCGAAACGGAGAGCGGATGGTTCGAGGATTTCGGCCCCGGGGAACCGCTCCTGCGCAAGGCGCTCGAACTGATCGGGGCGGCCGTTCCCGCACCCGCCCCGACACGCTCCGCCGCAGTCGTCGGAGCCGTGCCGAGAGGCCCTGTCCGCAACGCCTCCGTCCATCCGTCGGGCATGATCGGCCCCCGCGGCATCGTCCCGGAGGAGACCGGGACGGAAAACGGGGAGAAGGCCGGGTGCGACAAAAAAGCAGTATTAACGGCCCAAAAATTTGGCGAATAAAAATTTATGCCCTATATTTGCACACCGAATCCCGGAAACGGGAGGTCAGCCCAGGTGGTGAAATTGGTAGACACGCTACTTTGAGGGGGTAGTGAACAATTGCGTTCGTGCAAGTTCGAGTCTTGTCCTGGGCACTTAAAAAGAAAATCGCATCTGAATATTAATCAGTTGCGATTTTTCATTTCTATTTTGCACCACATTTGCACCACTCGTCTCGCAAACAGTCGGAATATCCTCGACTATTTCCGAAACCTCATAATCATCCTTTAGGTGCTTTTTTGCTCCGGATGATTTCGAGAATCACCCGGTCGCCGTCGAGAATCAGCATTCCGTGTCGGCGGGGATCGCCGCCTTTGGTTCGGTGCTCTGCTTCGCATTCGGTTCGGATGCGGACACAGCGGAAACCTGCGGCCTCGAAAGCCGATCCGATCAGCGACAGGTCGCTGCGCTTGGATACATATACTTGCTTTTTCATAGTGTCAATTGTTGAAGTCATAGGATTTGTTCGTTGAGGGGTCGAACGTCGAAAATTCGCCGTCCTTCTCCCATTCCCGGAGGGTATAGCACCCTTTCGGCAGATAGTCCGCCCGGCGGACGGCCTCGGCCTCGGTGGGGAATAACCCCAGCCGATAGCCGTCGCAAAGTAGTTCGTAGATCATAGCTCCGTATAGTTGTCAGCAATCCTAATTCGGTCTTCCAGCGTCTCGCCCTTGTTGGCGCATTCGCCGTGTAGATACTCGTGGAATTTGTTGTATAACCCATTCTCTACGAGGAATGCGAATGCCGCATTTTTCAAATCCCGCTCTACCTTGTATCGTCGTGCCACTTCATCCAGCAGGTCGAGGGCTGAAATACCCGGATAAAGACCCGGTAATGTTGCATTCTGTTTCATTGCTCCCGGAATTTAAATTGAAAACAAACGGAATCGGCGGCGGTGATCAGATTGGCCACAGATTGAAGTAGGAACATACGGGAATTATATTCCTTTGCGTTCATCGCAGCCACCCCTCGAATTTTTTTCAGTACCTCGGCGGCGTCCTCGGTTTCCGGACGTTCGATATTCCCGACGCCGTTCTGAATGTCGGAAAGCAGCAATGCATATTCACTCTCCTGCTCCAGCAGCTTTGCGATCAGGCCGGACGCTCCGTAATCGTCGAGCGCCTCGGATAGCCCCTTAACGGCAAACGCCAAGCCCGGCGTTATGGCTGTCGTTGCCTTGTTTTGATTGGATTGTCTTGCCCCTTCAGATACGGCAGAGGCGGCGGGCACGGGCGTGCCCTGGTTTTGAGTGTGTAACATGTAGATTTAGGATAAATAAAAAGCCGTTTTTAGGTGTCCTACGCTCTACATGAAGCGCTGGGGCGTTTCCGCTACCCACACCATGAACGGCAAATTGCGTGTCGAAAATAATCATATCATGTAGATTTTAGGATAGCACAAATATAGCCCTTATTTTTGAAACCGCAAGGGCTGGGGCGGTTTATTCGTCAATACACCGTTACTAAATTCTCCACTTTGAACGACCGCCAGCCGTCGGCCTCCACGTCGTAGTATTTGACCGTTTGGCCGTCATCCGGGCGCCCGGTTCCCTTCACCGTTGCGGCCACATCGTGCAGCGTGCCGCAAGCCTTACGCAGCGAGCCGTCGGTCTTCTCGTAGGCGAACAGGACCACGCCGGCCCGCATCCGCTTCGTCAGCCGGTAAAGTTCCCACGCCTTAGAAAGGCATACGGCGAAGGCCCGGCCCGTCGAGCGGAACAGCGCCCACGCCCGGCGCATAATCGTTTGTAAATCGTTTCTTTTCATAATCGTGTTATTTGTCGAGTATTGCGATAATTCGTTCGATACATGCCCGCTGTTCATCGAGCAGGGCGGCCAGCCTGTCGGCCGATTGGATCACGTCATTATTCATAACTATTTCGAGGTTTTGCGAGAATCTCGCTATTTCAATCACCGTAGTAGCGGCCGTATTCGCCGTAGTAGTCGGCCGGAATCGTCAGCAACTCGGGGTTATAAGTCGTCGTTTTGGCCTGCGCATCTTCCTCGGCGAGGTTGCGGCCCTCGATCTTTGCGGCCAGCATCGCCAATTTCTCGCTGCGCCACGCCTTGCGAAGTGCTGCGGCGAAGGTCTTGCACATCTTCGTTTTGAACATATACCAGGCATTGCGGAAGATTTTAGACAGGTTGTATTTGCTCGTTGCTTTCATGGTTTTATATCGTTTTGTGTTATGATTACGATGCAAATATACTGTATTAAAATATATTCTCCAAATATTATATATCTTTTTTGAGAATATTTTTACACTTTTTATATCGCATATATAAATAATAGTTATATTTGCATACGATATAAACCCTATTTAATCGCTTATGCAGTTGAGAATTAAGGAAGTAAGCAAATCGCAAGGGATTTCTATTACCAAACTTGCGGAATTGGTCGGAATCACTCAGCCCAATATGTCGAATATTGCCAACGGTAAAACCTCGCCGTCTTTGGATTTGCTGGAGCGTATCGCCGCCGCCTTGGGTGTGCCGGTTCCGGAGCTTTTCGCCCCTCAGCCGACGAACACTATCACGTGCCCGTATTGCGGCAAACTTATCAAAGTGGAGAAAGGAGAATAGTAACGGAGACGCCGGCGCATTACATATATTTCTATCCGGGGTTGCAAGGTTGCATCCCTATATAGGGGATGCAACCTGCA
>UMHG01021856.1_pt1 | contig 38478 bp, 26 predicted proteins | sample 1965471 | NCBI WGS metagenome assembly UMHG01 (sample SAMEA4836092, study PRJEB28245) | human gut metagenome | biome: gut microbiome; material: fecal sample | place: Denmark | collected 2008
GTCAAGTATAATAAACCAGAGGAACTTTTCGAGGTAGTGAATGATGCTTTGAACCAGGAGAATTTCGATGAAAAATTACCGATTTCTATGGTTAAGGAATAGGACAACCGACAACAGAAAATGCGAAAAAAGCCCGTAATATCAAGGAAAAACGCACCATAGAGATGTTTAATACGGCCTGAAGGCTGCTCGTCGCGCGCCCCAGTTCAGCAAGCGCTGATCGAGACTTCAAAATGCCCCAAAACCCTGGAAACGCAACGGTTTCCGGGGCTTTTCTTTTTTGATTTTGCTGTTTCCTTTTGAGGAAATTTGATGCTCTCTATCCCATTTTTAATGGGTTAACCATAGGGGAAAACCGGGTTTGAAGCGATGAATGGGTAAAAAATAGGGGAAAATCTCCCTCCATTCCGAGCTCTGCGAGGCGCATCTATAGAGACAATTTTCCCTCCCGGTATCTTTGTTTTGCTTTGAATCCTTTTGGCGAAGTTTATTCCCGTTTATACCATATACGGATGGTTGAGACCCAGTTACCCATTGCGGTAGCTGGGCCTTTTTTGTTTTCTGATATTCCAATGATGAATGCTCGAAGGAGGAGACCGTGAAAAAATTTTTTAGAAATTTCTCCAGATGCTTAATTTTTGCCCTTTCCCGTGATCTACCACTTGAGGGGCAAATAACCTCTCACCTGTTCCTTGACAATCGAATACACATTCAACAGGTACATTCCTGATCGGGGCGTAAGCCCCAGCCGGATGAAGGTGCACCATGACCCTCCTGCCCCTCCGGGTGATAACGGAAAGCAAGGAGGCGAGCGTTTCCGAGCCATTCAGAAATATCCGACAGCTACGGATACGGCCATAAAACGCAGCAGGGATAATGATACTTCTCTACGGAGCTGGCGGAGTACCCGGCAGAGATGAGATTCCCATGGACCCGAATCGCTATCGGGCGTCTGATGACTTCCTTTTCTGCATTTTGGGTTCGAGGAAAAATGAAATGCAGCGACGAAAGCCCCAAAAGGTATTTTGAGGTTTTCGTGGATCAGAAATGATTCAAATAAAGAGAAAGGAGGAAAACCCCATGGAAAACTGTAAGGTGATCGCCATCACGAATCAGAAGGGCGGCGTCGGCAAGACGACGACCACAGTCAATCTCGGCGTGGGACTTGCAAGCTCCGGCAAACGGGTCCTGCTGGTGGATGCTGATCCGCAGGGCAGCTTAACGGTGAGCCTCGGCATAAAGAACCCCGATGAGCTGGAGGTGTCGCTGTCTTCCTTTATGCAGTCGGTCATAGATGATGAGCCGCTTGCGGAGGGTGCAATTATCCGGCACCAGGAAGGTGTGGATTTGCTTCCCTCGAACATTGAGCTCTTCGGTATGAAACAGGTCTGTTCAATGTCATGAGCCGCGAGTATGTTCTGAAGAATGCCATCGACGGCATGAGAAAGAGCTACGACTACATTCTGATTGACTGTAAGGGGAGTGAAATCGGCATCTCTTTTGAAAGAAGAAACCGGTGATGGACAAGCCCAAGTATACCGCTATATTCGCCTTACCGAGTTCATTCCGGAGCTTCTGGATTTGGTTGACGAGGGGCGTATTGCGTTCAGACCGGTGGTGGAGCTTTCGTACTTGCAAAAGGAGAAACAGAGCGCCCTGCTGCAGCAAATCTCTTATGCCGATGCCACGCCGTCCCTTGTCCAGGCCATCAAGCTGAAGCGGTTCTCTCAGGACGGAAAGCTGATCAACGAGGTCATCGAGTCGATCATGAGCGAGGAAAAGCCGAACCAGAGGGAGAAAATCAACATTTGAGTCGGCATAAGCATCAACAAGTCAATACGCCGAAATGAGCATCGTGTAAACACGGTGCTTTTTTCATGCCTTGAAGGAGGACTGAACGAATGAAGAAGATTTTCAAAAGATGAATGTCGGGACTGCTTGCAGTCCTTATGGCATTCACCGTGCTTGCGGGCTTTGGCACGACCACAGCCTTCGCCGCAAGCGAAACAGCGGAGTCCTATATGATTTCCTTCCCCCGTGACGGGGACGCTGCTCAGATTTACTCCGAGGACGCATGGGGACACTCCGCCAAAAACTATATGAACGGCTGGGCAACAGGCTCCAGCAACTACACCACACTGCACTGTATGGATTCCTTTGACGGGAAGGTGTGCTACTGCATCGAGCCGTGCCTTTCCCGAAATGTCGGCGATACCTATTACGGCTTCGGTGAGGATTTCTGGGATAACTATCCCAGCCAGTACAACAACACCATCGAGCCGGATGACATTAAGCTGCTGCTGGGGCGTATCATGCAGTATGGCTATCAGGGCAACCTTTCCACCTCCTGGAGATCGCAGAACGATTCCGATGCGGATAAGCTGGCCCACGCCTTCGCTACCCAGCTGCTCGTTTGGGAAACGGTTGTGGGCGAGCGCGATGCGGACTTTGACCATGCGAGCACCGGCGGCTATGACGAGATCCTGTCGCTGGTTTCCCCCCAATCATCCGCTGTATAGCCGAATCATGGACTATTACGACAGCATCGAGTCCAGCGTGCAGAGCTACGCCGTTTGCCCGAGCTTTATGAGCAGAAGCAGCGGCAGCGCAAAGAGCATTAAGCTTGCGTGGGACGGCAGTCAGTATGTTGCCGAGCTCACGGATACCAACCGCGTGCTGTCACAGTTTACCTTCTCTGCCAGTGAGACGGGCTTTCATTTCAGCGTGTCGGGCAACACGCTCACTATCACCACCGATACGGCTCCCAGCGGCAATGTGACGATCTCCGCAACTCGAAGCGCTTCCCGCTGCGGCGTTCTTGTTTGGACGGACTATAAGTACGGTCCCAACGGCGGCGTTCAGGATACCATCACCTATACGGCCTCCATCAGCGACCCCGTAAGGGCATTTGTCAAGCTGAAGGTCAGCTATGGAGGCGCTAAAATCATCAAGACCAGCGAGGACGGCAAGGTGGACGGCATTACCTTCACCATCACCGGCGAGGGCGTCAATCAGAGCGTTACCACCGACCGAAACGGTGAAATTCACATCGACAATCTGATGCCCGGCACCTATACCGTCACCGAGCAGAGCTATGACAAGTATGTGCCCCAGGAAAGCCACCGCGTTACCGTGCTCGCCGGACAGACGGCGACGGTTTCCTTCAACAATGTGCTCCGTCGCGGCGATCTGACCGTGGCCAAGACCTCCGAGGACGGACTGAACCAGGGTGTGAAGTTCCACCTTTTTGGAACCTCTCTCAGCGGTCTGCCCGTGGATGAATTTGCTGTTACCGATGAAAACGGTGTTGCGACTTTCAAGGATGTGCTTATCGGCACCGGCTACACACTGGAGGAGATGGACACCGCCATTCGCTATGTGGTTCCCAACAGCCAGAGTGCCGCAGTGGAATGGAACAGTGTAACCAATAAGAGCGTTTCCAACATCCTCAAGAAGTTCAATGTTACCGTCACCAAGAGCGACTGCGAGACCGGAACGGCGCAGGGCGATGCCTCCCTTGCCGGTGCCGCCTACGGCATTTATAAGGGCGATCAGCTTGTGGATACCTACTACACCGACGAGAACGGCCAGTTCATCACCGGCTATTATGTCTGCGGTGACGACTGGACGATTCGTGAGATCAGTCCCTCCGAGGGCTATCTGCTGGACAGCACCGTTTATCCTGTCGGTGCAGAGGCGGCCAATTACACCGTTGAGCTGAACGCTGCACCTGCTGTGGCTGTTGCCGAGCAGGTGCAGAAGGGCAATATCGCCATCATCAAGCACTCGGATAACGGTGATACGCAGATCGAAACTCCCGAAGAGGGCGCAGTGTTCGCCGTCTATCTGAAAGCCGCAGGCAGCTATGAGGCGGCAAAGGATACGGAGCGGGACTATCTGACCTGCGATGAAAACGGCTTTGCTCAGAGCAAGGACCTGCCCTACGGCGTGTACACTGTGCATCAGGTTTCCGGCTGGGAGGGTCGTGAGCTGATGAGCGACTTTGATGTGTTCATTGCCAAGGACGGCGAGACCTACCGCTACCTTATCAACAATGCCAACTTCGAGTCCTTCATTAAGGTCATCAAGGTGGATGCGGAGACCGGCAATACCATTCCCTATGCAGGTGCGGGCTTCCAGATCTTCCGTCCGGATGGCTCCAAGGTGGAAATGACCTTTACCTATCCGGAGGTTACCACCATCGACACCTTCTACACCAACGATGCCGGCATGCTCATCACGCCGGAGAAGCTGGAGTTTGGCAAGGGCTACTCCCTCAAGGAGGTCTCCGCTCCTTACGGCTATGTGCTCAATCATGAGGCGGTTAAGTTCGATGTGACCGAAGAGAATTCCACCGAGGAAAGCGGCGTGACAATCGTTGCAGTGAAGCTTGGCAACTACGCGCAGAAGGGCATCATCAAGATTTCCAAAACCGGCGAGGTGTTTGCCACCGTCACGGCGGCGGACGGAGTCTACCAGCCGGTCTATACGGTGCAGGGTCTTGCAGGAGCAACCTATGAGATCAAGGCCGCGGCGGACATCTACACCCCGGATGGTACGCTGCGCTGTAGTGCCGGCGAGGTGGTGGATACGGTGACTACCGGCGCAGATGGCATGGCGGAAAGCAAGCCGCTGTATCTGGGAAAATACGAAATCACCGAGATGAAAGCCCCCGACGGTATGGTCGTAAACAAGGACGCCCATACCGCAGAGCTTGTCTACGCCGGCCAGGAGATCGAGATCACCGAAACCGCTGCCGGCTTCTGCAATGACCGACAGAAGGCACGGATTTCTCTTTCCAAGGTGCTGGAGCAGAATAAACCGTTCGGTATCGGCATGAATAACGAGCTTTCCGCCGTGACCTTCGGCTTCTATGCCGCCGAGGAGCTTACCGCAGCAGACGGCTCTGTCATTCCGGCAGACGGGCTGATCGAGATTCTGTCCCTTGACGAAAACGGAAAGGCAGTGCTCAAGAGCGATGTTCCTTTCGGAAGCTACTATGTCAAGGAAATCAGCACCGACAGCCACTACATTCTCTCCGAGGAGAAGTACCCTGTGACCTTCGCCTATGCCGGGCAGGAAATACCCGTTGTGGAGCTTGCCGTCAATGACGGAAAGAGCATTACCAACGAGATGATCTACGGAGAGATCCACGGCATGAAGAAGGACGAGGACGGCAAGGCGCTGGCCGGGGCTACCATCGGTCTGTTCCTTATTGACGGCACCGAGCCTATCCTGACCACTGTTTCCGAAGAGGACGGTAGCTTCTCCTTTACAGGCATTCCCTGCGGTGAATATGTGGTTCGTGAAATCGCTGCACCGGAGGGATATGTGCTGGATGAGACACCTCATGCTGTGAAGGTGGACAAGAACAGCACTGTGGTCGAGATTGAGATCACCAACAAGCTCATTCGCGGCAGCGTTCAGCTGACCAAGGTGGATAAAAGCTATCCCGATCATCACCTGAGTGGCGCAGTCTTTGAGGTGTACCGTGACGGAAAGCTCGTGGGCCAGATGGAAGAGCTGTCCGATGGCGTTTACAAGCTGGATGATTTGCCCTAAGGGTTTTCCTTCCCCTTTAATTTCAATCCACGCTCCCCGCACGGGGAGCGACGGTGTCCTCCTTCCGGGCGTGCGCCCGTCTTGATTTATTTCAATCCACGCTCCCCGCACGGGGAGCGACGCAGATGGATGACTTTTTCCGTTTCGCAACCATATTTCAATCCACGCTCCCCGCACGGGGAGCGACGCAGCGGATGTCGAAAATCTCGCCCATCTTCCTATTTCAATCCATGCTCCCCGCACGGGGAGCGACGTTTCCCAGCATGATCGCGATCTTCAATCGGCAAATTTCAATCCACGCTCCCCGCACGGGAGCGACCTTTACTACTTATGGTTTGCGATATGGATCGTAATTTCAATCCACGCTCCCCGCACGGGGAGCGACCTCACTCCCGCACGCGGAAGGCTCCATAAAAATCATTTCAATCCACGCTCCCCGCACGGGGAGCGACGCTGCTGCCGGACTACGGCGGCGACGGCAACAGCATTTCAATCCACGCTCCCCGCACGGGGAGCGACCGATTTAACCCCGCCTGATGAGCGCCGGTCGCGATTTCAATCCACGCTCCCCGCACGGGGAGCGACGACGGACGGCGACGCACAAGCGCCGCCGGTCGCGATTTCAATCCACGCTCCCCGCACGGGGAGCGACCGGCGAGGCGATGCAGGGGCGGCTGACGATAGTGATTTCAATCCACGCTCCCCGCACGGGGAGAGACCCGTTCGTCGCCACGTCGTCCACTGCGCGCAGGCATTTCAATCCACGCTCCCCGCACGGGGAGCGACTCAACGGCGTATTCACCTTAGGCAATGCGGCCATTATTTCAATCCACGCTCCCCGCACGGGGAGCGACGCGATGCGGCGAGGGTGGCCTCCTGATAGAGGGAGATTTCAATCCACGCTCCCCGCACGGGGAGCGACACAATCGCCGATTTCGCCCGCGCAGCACTCAATATTTCAATCCACGCTCCCCGCACGGGGAGCGACCCATCGTCGAGGACACGGCGCGCGCCTTCGTGGAATTTCAATCCACGCTCCCCGCACGGGGAGCGACGAAAACCCGGAATGGCTGGAGGACGGTCTCATGATTTCAATCCACGCTCCCCGCACGGGGAGCGACGGAGCTTCGCCGCAGCGCCCGCCGCCTTCGCGCCATTTCAATCCACGCTCCCCGCACGGGGAGCGACTGATGGCGCTGGTTGAGCGGCTGAAAATCCGCCTATTTCAATCCACGCTCCCCGCACGGGGAGCGACGCAAAAGGTCATTCCCTCTGTACAAGTCGATGCAGATTTCAATCCACGCTCCCCGCACGGGGAGCGACACAGGGCGCGAAGGCGCGCAGTCTGGGCGAAAGCATTTCAATCCACGCTCCCCGCACGGGGAGCGACCCGCGATTCGCCCCGCCCCTCCCTTTTGCACAAATTTCAATCCACGCTCCCCGCACGGGGAGCGACCCTGCTGCTTGGTGAACAGGTATGCGGTCGTCAGATTTCAATCCACGCTCCCCGCACGGGGAGCGACGACGTGAAGAATAATTCGTGTTATAATGAGCATATTTCAATCCACGCTCCCCGCACGGGGAGCGACGCGACGGCAGCAGCTTATCTATCATAGACTTTGTATTTCAATCCACGCTCCCCGCACGGGGAGCGACTGTGGTGTATGATGGCGGGGCATATGAGGTAACAATTTCAATCCACGCTCCCCGCACGGGGAGCGACGACGCCCGTTTCCACGCTCTTGCCCATGTCCATATTTCAATCCACGCTCCCCGCACGGGGAGCGACAAGCCCTGCTTGCTTGCGCAGCACCAAAAGGCGGATTTCAATCCACGCTCCCCGCACGGGGAGCGACGAGATTTTTGTCGAAAATCAGGCAGGAATCAAGCATTTCAATCCACGCTCCCCGCACGGGGAGCGACCATCTCGGACACATTTCTGTCCGCTCGTCGTCCAATTTCAATCCACGCTCCCCGCACGGGGAGCGACACGCAGGCAATCGGCAGTAAGTTGCTTCAAGTCCATTTCAATCCACGCTCCCCGCACGGGGAGCGACGGTATCACTCCACCCTTCGGGCAAGCCCCATTTATTTCAATCCACGCTCCCCGCACGGGGAGCGACCCCCGCGGAGGGGACGAACGAGGCGGCGGAATGGCATTTCAATCCACGCTCCCCGCACGGGGAGCGACGGCAAACGTCGCAACCACAGTTGGGATTTCGGTATTTCAATCCACGCTCCCCGCACGGGGAGCGACTAGTTGAGTTTGAGGACGAATTTTTCTACTGATAGATTTCAATCCACGCTCCCCGCACGGGGAGCGACGTGCGTCGATGTGCCGGAAAGCCTGATTTTAGCCATTTCAATCCACGCTCCCCGCACGGGGAGCGACTTGACTTATAAGCCCAGTCGAGGTTCTGTTCATGATTTCAATCCACGCTCCCCGCACGGGGAGCGACGGCAAAGAGTTGATGGATAGGGTAACATCTGGTATTTCAATCCACGCTCCCCGCACGGGGAGCGACTACAGCGCGATTATCACGGAGCGCTGGACATTGTATTTCAATCCACGCTCCCCGCACGGGGAGCGACTTGTAGCAAGCAAGGCTGGTTGCACGATTCGCATTTCAATCCACGCTCCCCGCACGGGGAGCGACCGCAACGCTAACGGCGGAATATAATCCTATAGAATTTCAATCCACGCTCCCCGCACGGGGAGCGACACGATACCACTTTTTTCGGCGTTTGTCCAACGTCATTTCAATCCACGCTCCCCGCACGGGGAGCGACGTTCATGGCAAGTGATTCGACCGATGTTGCAAGTATTTCAATCCACGCTCCCCGCACGGGGAGCGACGCTGTCCAGCGCACGTAACAAGGAAAGCAAGTTCGTATTTCAATCCACGCTCCCCGCACGGGGAGCGACCGCGGACGCAGTGCGCGCTAATCTTTTCCAGAAATTTCAATCCACGCTCCCCGCACGGGGAGCGACGGGTTTATCCCAAAACGTCAAGCCCGATCAACTATTTCAATCCACGCTCCCCGCACGGGGAGCGACTCTGGAAATCCTTGCAAATAATATTGTATATATTATTTCAATCCACGCTCCCCGCACGGGGAGCGACGTTGCCTCCATCGAGAAGTCGATGAAGGCAAAGGTATTTCAATCCACGCTCCCCGCACGGGGAGCGACCATGGCGCTGTCCAGCCCGCGCAGCACTGCACCCTATTTCAATCCACGCTCCCCGCACGGGGAGCGACTGTCCGCGATATAGTTTTGTCCCACGTTCTGCGCATTTCAATCCACGCTCCCCGCACGGGGAGCGACAGCATTATCGACGGCGTCACGGGTTCGATTGATATTTCAATCCACGCTCCCCGCACGGGGAGCGACAACTCTGCAAACAACACTTCCAGCGGCTCAACAATTTCAATCCACGCTCCCCGCACGGGGAGCGACGCCTGTTCCTCTACTATCGCTTGTGTCCGCGCTGGATTTCAATCCACGCTCCCCGCACGGGGAGCGACGGAAGCTGAACAGTAGTAAATCCTGCAAGCGTGATTTCAATCCACGCTCCCCGCACGGGGAGCGACAAAGTCAATCGCATGACGCTCGTTGTACTTCCAATTTCAATCCACGCTCCCCGCACGGGGAGCGACTACCCGCACTGGTACAAGCCTTTCCGCCTGCCGATTTCAATCCACGCTCCCCGCACGGGGAGCGACGGTTTTTAATTTGGGTGTACTAATAGGAGGTGTGTATTTCAATCCACGCTCCCCGCACGGGGAGCGACGATGTCGTAGGGCAAATCGCAGATGAACTGTTCGATATTTCAATCCACGCTCCCCGCACGGGGAGCGACACGTGCTGACCGACATCGACAAGGAGATGTCGCCATTTCAATCCACGCTCCCCGCACGGGGAGCGACTCAACGACGGTTTTCAGCGCTTGCAGATTCTCTTGCATTTCAATCCACGCTCCCCGCACGGGGAGCGACGTAAGATGTTACGCAGACAAGAGAAAATAAATAATTTCAATCCACGCTCCCCGCACGGGGAGCGACCCGGATCAGCTGAAAGTGTACACCCGTACCGGGATTTCAATCCACGCTCCCCGCACGGGGAGCGACGTTCGCCGCAAAGACGGCGTGACGTATGACGTACTGATTTCAATCCACGCTCCCCGCACGGGGAGCGACGGGCTATTTTGCCCTTGCAAAGTCTGGGGAAAAATTTCAATCCACGCTCCCCGCACGGGGAGCGACAGCTGATCGGGCTTGACGGTCTGAGACAAGCCCAATTTCAATCCACGCTCCCCGCACGGGGAGCGACCGGAAAAGACGAACGGCAGGGAAAAGGAACTTTTATTTCAATCCACGCTCCCCGTACGGGGAGCGACCTCCTTGTGCCAGTCCTCGTCATCCTTCAGGCCATTTCAATCCACGCTCCCCGCACGGGGAGCGACGCAAACACTTGTTCGTGTAGGGCGCACGACTGGATTTCAATCCACGCTCCCCGCACGGGGAGCGACCGGCGGGCGGCTTTTTATGGGCAAGGCAGAGCGATTTCAATCCACGCTCCCCGCACGGGGAGCGACCGCATAGGCGGTTGACTGCTTCGCCAGCACCTCATTTCAATCCACGCTCCCCGCACGGGGAGCGACAGCGGGGAACTGTACGCTGTGTGCTACACGATGATTTCAATCCACGCTCCCCGCACGGGGAGCGACGCGAGTCCGCGTGCGAACGTTTGTGTTCGTGGCAGATTTCAATCCACGCTCCCCGCACGGGGAGCGACAAGAAAAAGGGGTTCAAGCGCTGCCGCCTCGACATTTCAATCCACGCTCCCCGCACGGGGAGCGACCTTGCGACGCTGCCGTTTCCCTTTTCGATTTCTCATTTCAATCCACGCTCCCCGCACGGGGAGCGACGGCAGCACTACGACCGCACTCGCTACCACCTTCTATTTCAATCCACGCTCCCCGCACGGGGAGCGACAGCTTTTCAAGCGTTCTCTTGCATCCACGCTTGGATTTCAATCCACGCTCCCCGCACGGGGAGCGACTGCCATACTTCACCCCTACAATTTCGCATTGTATATTTCAATCCACGCTCCCCGCACGGGGAGCGACTCTGTGGGGCGCACGGTGGACATCATGCCGACGGATATTTCAATCCACGCTCCCCGCACGGGGAGCGACAACAATCCGCGCTGGGATCGCCCGAAAACAAGCGGATTTCAATCCACGCTCCCCGCACGGGGAGCGACAGGGGCGCAAGCCCCAGCCCAGGGAAAGGGAGGATTTCAATCCACGCTCCCCGCACGGGGAGCGACCCCACTAATTACGCGATCCCCAGCGTAAAAGAGAGATTTCAATCCACGCTCCCCGCACGGGGAGCGACAAGGCGCTTGGCATCAATATGTCCGTCGCAAACCTATTTCAATCCACGCTCCCCGCACGGGGAGCGACTTCGAGAGTGGTCGCTCAAAAACGGGTATGCTGATTTCAATCCACGCTCCCCGCACGGGGAGCGACTGGACAGCATGATAACGGCGCAGAACTTGGGCAATTTCAATCCACGCTCCCCGCACGGGGAGCGACAGCGGATTCGCAATCATCACAGTAGTTGGCTGATAATTTCAATCCACGCTCCCCGCACGGGGAGCGACAAGATTGTGTGCATGGTGCATAACCTGTCCTACATTTCAATCCACGCTCCCCGCACGGGGAGCGACTAAAGCGCGGAACGAATTTTGTTATGTCAAACGTATTTCAATCCACGCTCCCCGCACGGGGAGCGACAGCCGTTCAGCGTAAGCGCATCGACCAGCAGATAATTTCAATCCACGCTCCCCGCACGGGGAGCGACTTAACGCCAAGTTTTTCAACGGTGAAGTATTCCAATTTCAATCCACGCTCCCCGCACGGGGAGCGACGCGTTTGTTTTTGTCGTCCCTGTAAACACATCGTTGATTTCAATCCACGCTCCCCGCACGGGGAGCGACGGAGCGTTCGCGCCGTGTGGTTGCCCACCCCGATGTATTTCAATCCACGCTCCCCGCACGGGGAGCGACAGGAAGATATATCAAAGGCAATGACGGCTGAACAAATTTCAATCCACGCTCCCCGCACGGGGAGCGACGGGATTCCTCGTACCTGCGGATGGTGGCCTGCTATTTCAATCCACGCTCCCCGCACGGGGAGCGACTGTCAAGAGTATGCTCGTTATAATTGAGGTGTTTTATATTTCAATCCACGCTCCCCGCACGGGGAGCGACTTAAAAATCACAACATCCGTGCTAAACTTTTTCCATTTCAATCCACGCTCCCCGCACGGGGAGCGACACGGTGCGCGAGGTGCTGAGCGAGCGCGAACCGATGATTTCAATCCACGCTCCCCGCACGGGGAGCGACGCATGGCGGAAGCAGGTGTCACCCGGTACGCCGGATTTCAATCCACGCTCCCCGCACGGGGAGCGACACCATCCATCCTTCGTATCAATTGTCGCCGACCCATTTCAATCCACGCTCCCCGCACGGGGAGCGACCCGAAAGGCGGCGACCACGACCGACCCGGACCTTATTTCAATCCACGCTCCCCGCACGGGGAGCGACGCGGACGCTCCGGAATCTGGTGAACATTGTCAACTCATTTCAATCCACGCTCCCCGCACGGGGAGCGACGCTTTTCCGTGCCCTGCGTCGCGCGCATATAGTAATTTCAATCCACGCTCCCCGCACGGGGAGCGACGGAGGACATCGAGACGGTGCAGCAGCTCGTCCGCATTTCAATCCACGCTCCCCGCACGGGGAGCGACGAGGATGAGACACGCCACGCCGCGACGAGCGGCAATTTCAATCCACGCTCCCCGCACGGGGAGCGACTCCGTACCTGAACATCGCCGTCGGACTGGTCGTCTATTTCAATCCACGCTCCCCGCACGGGGAGCGACGGGGACATATGTGATACAATGCACACCGTAAACAATTTCAATCCACGCTCCCCGCACGGGGAGCGACGAAAACGCGGAACGCATTACCCGCCGCGAAGCCATTTCAATCCACGCTCCCCGCACGGGGAGCGACCAACACCTACACCCTGCTTTACGCCGAATGCCCTATTTCAATCCACGCTCCCCGCACGGGGAGCGACTGCGCGTCGGTCAGCGCGTCGTAATCCGCCTTGGCATTTCAATCCACGCTCCCCGCACGGGGAGCGACCGCGCGTGCGTGATGCGCCCACGCGCGCGGTAGTGATTTCAATCCACGCTCCCCGCACGGGGAGCGACGAGCCAGTCCCGGTCCCGGAAAAAGTCGCCGGTATTTCAATCCACGCTCCCCGCACGGGGAGCGACGCGCCGTCCGCGTCGATTTTCTCCGCCATCGCGTATTTCAATCCACGCTCCCCGCACGGGGAGCGACTCCCCCCGCGGGGGACGAACGAGGCGGCGGAATGGCATTTCAATCCACGCTCCCCGCACGGGGAGCGACGACACGGCGGACGGCGACGCACAAGCGCCGCCGCATTTCAATCCACGCTCCCCGCACGGGGAGCGACTCTCGGACACCGGGAAAGGCCGAAAACGGCCACGAAATTTCAATCCACGCTCCCCGCACGGGGAGCGACCAAAATAACAACTAACACTATCACAGTTGCCCGAAATTTCAATCCACGCTCCCCGCACGGGGAGCGACGTTATTAGTGTGTTATTAACATCGGCTAGCAATATTTCAATCCACGCTCCCCGCACGGGGAGCGACCGGCTGCGGAGGCCGTGTCTGGGTGCTGCCGGACATTTCAATCCACGCTCCCCGCACGGGGAGCGACCGCCCTGCTTGATTTGGAAGCCTACCGGCTCCCGCATTTCAATCCACGCTCCCCGCACGGGGAGCGACCACAGGGACGCCTTCAAGCCGAGCCATGTGTGCTCATTTCAATCCACGCTCCCCGCACGGGGAGCGACAAGGTTTTATAGCCTCGCACAAACCCACCTCCTTAATTTCAATCCACGCTCCCCGCACGGGGAGCGACGCGGCAACGACTACCGCCGCACGTTCGCCGGGTAATTTCAATCCACGCTCCCCGCACGGGGAGCGACTGCTGGTCTGCGGCGCGTGCATTTTTTGTGAACAAGGAGATTTCAATCCACGCTCCCCGCACGGGGAGCGACGGTTTCAAATCAAGCAGGGCTATGTGCCCGGAAAATTTCAATCCACGCTCCCCGCACGGGGAGCGACCCGATCAGGAGCAACCCAGCGGCGGCAATTCAGACATTTCAATCCACGCTCCCCGCACGGGGAGCGACTCGAAGCCGTGCACAAGCTGACAGACACCATCAAATTTCAATCCACGCTCCCCGCACGGGGAGCGACGGCATTTCTCCGCACTGCATCAATAGAGAATCAATATTTCAATCCACGCTCCCCGCACGGGGAGCGACCGACCGGGGTCGGCGCGGCGGCGGGGGTGTCAGTCGCCATTTCAATCCACGCTCCCCGCACGGGGAGCGACAAAATGATTCGCGTGCGTTGCTGGTCGGCGTCGAATTTCAATCCACGCTCCCCGCACGGGGAGCGACACGTAGGGATTCCGACTTGTAACACCGACAAAAAAATTTCAATCCACGCTCCCCGCACGGGGAGCGACCATCAATTCTTTGCCAGTTTGAGCGGCGTTTTTTATTTCAATCCACGCTCCCCGCACGGGGAGCGACACGACGATAGAGCTTCGCGCATTGCGTACCCATAATTTCAATCCACGCTCCCCGCACGGGGAGCGACGGAGGCGCTGAAACCCGGCTCACTTGTAAAGCAATTTCAATCCACGCTCCCCGCACGGGGAGCGACAACGACGATTTTCTTTGCCAGCCGTTTGAACTTATTTCAATCCACGCTCCCCGCACGGGGAGCGACGGTTTCAGCGCCTCCTCAATCGTATTCAGACGCGCTTATTTCAATCCACGCTCCCCGCACGGGGAGCGACCGGATTCAGCGTCGATTCGCGGCACATGTTCCCAAATTTCAATCCACGCTCCCCGCACGGGGAGCGACAATACACCATCCGCGCTATTGGTCTGATACAAGCTGATTTCAATCCACGCTCCCCGCACGGGGAGCGACGTTAGTTTCTGGAATAAATAACGCTGGTAGTATTGATTTCAATCCACGCTCCCCGCACGGGGAGCGACGAGAACGGGCATTTCCCCGCATTGCATCAGTAGCATTTCAATCCACGCTCCCCGCACGGGGAGCGACCACGCCGATGCCGCTTACATAGTCTATTCTTCGGATTTCAATCCACGCTCCCCGCACGGGGAGCGACTCAACAACTTTTCCATTTTTTGCCGAAGCTGAACATTTCAATCCACGCTCCCCGCACGGGGAGCGACTTCGCGATTTCTGTTTATCGTTTCATATGCGTTGAAATTTCAATCCACGCTCCCCGCACGGGGAGCGACATCTACGCAATAGCCCGATTAGTAGGAAGAAGGGCATTTCAATCCACGCTCCCCGCACGGGGAGCGACTACCCGCCGTACCCAGATAATCAACAATGGCAAATTTCAATCCACGCTCCCCGCACGGGGAGCGACGCGAAATTACAGTTTATCGGCACAAAAGCAACCATTTCAATCCACGCTCCCCGCACGGGGAGCGACGGACAAATTAGCAAGGCGAGAAAATGCCCATTGCGTATTTCAATCCACGCTCCCCGCACGGGGAGCGACAGCGCAAAGTAACAATTCTGTCGATCAGAATCATAGGCTTTGCACAAAAAGTATACCACAAAACAGTCCTTTTGAGAATCAGCTTAGCCGAAAATGCGGTAATTTTGCCGGAAAAACCGCGAAATCCGGTGCGAACCTCCCTGCAAAAGGCTGGAGGCTTGCGCTTCGCACGGGCGATTCGCGCGGCGCGCCCTTACAGCATCAGCAGCCCTTCCGGGGCGTAGCTCGTCTTCACGCCAATGTGCTCAATCCGGCTTTCGTAGTGATTGCCGAGGTTGTAAAAGCGCAAACTGTCCTTTTCCGGGTCAATCAGCTGCCGAAGTTCCGCCTGAAGCAGCTTGTACTGTGCGGCATCCAAAGAGCACTCAAATACGGAATTCTGCACGCGCTGACCGTGGACGACGCAGCGCTTGGCAACTTGCCGCAAGCGGCGTTTGCCGTCTGCATCGACGGTGGAAACATCGTAGGTGATTAGAACCAGCATCGGGAACGCCTCGCTTTCGGGTTATTTCCAGAGGAATGGGGGATAACCGTCTGTGTCGCCGCGGAGGGTGCGCGCAAGCAGCAGTGCCTGTACATAGGGAACAAGCCCCCACATGATTTTTTCTTTCAGGAACGGGTGGGTGATTTCTTCGCGTTTGCGGTTTTGCCACGCGGTCAAGAACTGCTTGCGCCCGGCATCGTTCAAGAAGACGGCGCCGCTTTCCTGCCGGTCGAAGTGCTTGTCCTGCAGCACACGGTTGTTCACCAGCGTGATGCAGAGGCGATCTGCCATCGGGGCACGCAGTTCTTCCATCAGGTCAAGGGCGAGCGACGTGCGCCCCGGACGGTCGCGGTGCATGAAGCCGACGTAGGCATCCAGCCCTACGCTTTCCAGCGCGGCAGCGCAGTCGTTGGCGAGCAGCACATAGGCGAAGGAAAGCAGGGCGTTCATGTTGTCCTGCGGCGGGCGGCGATTGCGGCCGTTCAGCAAGAAATCCGCCTTTTGAGTCAGTATCATTTCGTCGAATACCGAAAAATAATCGGCGGATGCGTCGCCTTCCAGCCCGCGCAGCACATCTAAATCAACCGCTGATTCAATTTGCGGCAGCTTGGCATCTAACGCAGCGGAAACATCCTTGAGTGCCTGCACATTCACGCGCAAGGCGTGGTCACGGATGGTACGCTCCAGCACCCAGCGCTGATTGTATACCTTGCCGAAGATGAAATTCCGTGCAATCAGGCAGCTGGCGGATAGGCTGTCGGCGCGCCGATACTGCTCGCGGCGCAGCAGAACATTGCCGCGCTCGCTGCCGCAGACGCGCGCTAAAAATCGCCCGCGCGGTGTCAGAAACGTCAGCCCAATACCGCGCTCTGCGCAAGCACCCATGAGTGCTGGACTTGCGCCTTTGTAGGAGAAAGTCAGAATGCCCTCCAGCATCAGCAGGGGATACTGCGCGCGCTTTTCCTCGCCCACATGGACGACGATATTCTCGTTTTCCAGCGACAAGTACGCGTCTTCCGTCGTCACGAACAGCGTATTCAGCATCTTTCTCATGGCGAATCCTCCGCAATACGGGCGTGCATGTAGGCGCGGACGCTGCCAGTTCGGCTGAGCCGCGGAACGCATACATCCTTGAGCGAGCAGGCATTGCAGCCCTTGTGCGCCCGAACGGATGGCGTATGTCCGCGCGCCTGATTCTCCAGCAGTTCCGCCAGAAGCGACAACGTCCGCGCACGGAGGGATTCATCCAGCGCAACCCGCGTCCGTCGGCGGGACTCGCCATAAAACAAGCTGCCCTCCGGGATGGCGCAGCAGAGCATCTCCTCCAAGCAGAGCGCCTGTGCGCACAGCTGCACCTCGTCGGCATCCTGCGTTTTGTCTGACCCTTTTTTGTATTCTACCGGGTACGGCAGCCACAGCCCCTCGCGTCCGTGCAGCGCAACACCGTCGGGACTGCGGTGGAACTCCACCACGTCGCTGACGCCGTGCAGGTGCAGGCGGGCGGATTCCAGCCGCAGTCCGCGCAGAATCAGCGTATTGCCGCGCAATTCCGCTTCCGGGCCGTGATGCGCCGTTTGATGGAACACTTGCCCCTCCGCCGTGTGCGCATTTTCTGACCACTGCTGCTCCAGAAAAATCAATCCCCATTGGCGGCGGCAGTAGGCGTAATGCTGCAAGGCGGAGAGGGTCGTGTCCTGTTGCGTCACCCCTTCACTTCGCAGGTGACGCCGTCCGGCAGATTCGCGTCATCCACCGTCCACTCGTAGTCCGCAAAGCTGCGCGGAACCGTTACATCCGCCTTGCGCGCTACACGCACGCGTTCAAACAGCTTCCACGCGGGGGCGTTGCCCAGTTCCTTCTCATGGCGGAAGATGATGAGCTTGCGCACTGCCATCATGCCGCGCGCGGCGGAGTGGTCGTTTTCAAACATGTTGAGGATGGCATCCCACAACAGGGCGAGGTCTTCTTCGCTGAATCCCGTGGTCTTGCGCGCCAGATTTGCGGATACGAACCCTTCCACGCGGTACAGCCCGTAGGGGACGATGTACTTGCGCCCCATTTCGGTGCCCTTCTTCTCCGCGTCCTTTTCCGTCGTGATGGCGACGCGGGTGATGGTGATTTCCTGCGGCACAATGGGGTCAACGCTGCGGGCAAAGCCCAGCTGCACCGGCCCGCGCACCTGACCGCAGTTCAGCGATGCCTTGACAAACGTCGTCATCACCGCGCCGAACGTCCGGATGTCGTAGTAGTGGCTGCACATATAATCGCGCAGCTTGCGGTCAATCTCCGGGTCATTCGACTTCAGTTTCTTTTTGAGGTCGTCCTCCTTGATGTCGCCGTAGCCGCAGGCCTCCAGCCCTTCACGGTCGCAGCGATTCAGCGGAACGCCATCCTGAATATAGATGCCGTAATGTGGGTCGCCCTCCTTGACGGTCGCCACATAGTCGCGAATCTTGCGCTTCAAGCACACGTCCGTCACCAGCCCCAGACCCGTTTCCGGGTCGGTGCGGGGCATGTTGCCGGCATCAGGGTCACCGTTGGGATTGCCGTTCTGCACGTCGAACAGTACCACGAAATCATAGCGATTGCGAATCACATCAGACATTGCTGTTTTCCTCCTTTTTCGTGAAGAACTTCTGCTTCTGGTGATAGTAGCCCAGCTGGAAAATACCCTGATCCTGCAGGTTCAGGCGCGCAGGGTAGCTGTCAGTCAAGCGCCCGCACAGTTCCGTCATCTGCTTGTCGTAATAAATGAAATAGCCGGTATCAAGTTTCTTCAGGTGACTCTGCGCCAGCTTCAGCAGCGTCGGGAAAACGATGCTGGGCGTTGCGCAGGCAGCGTTGAAGTAACGATCCATGATGGTAGCGTTGATGCCGGGATTTGCCTTCTGCTGGAGGCTTTCCAGCACCGCAAAGAGACGACCCAGCACATACGGTGCGTAATTCGTCTGTTCGTTGAGTTGCACGTCGATGACCTCCTTGTACTGTGGATTGCTGCCGTTTTTCAGCAGCCACGCTTTGAGAATTGCCGCCTTGCCGCGGCTGACACTGTGCTCCGCATGGATGCGCAGCTCTGTTTGCGTCAGCAGCGAAACAGGGTAAGGCGTATCGCCGAGAATGGCGCGGAGCAAATCGCCCACCAGATGCGACGGCGGCAGCTTGTCCCTGCTGTTGGGATTCGCTGTTTCCTTGAGCAGCGAATAGGCGGAAAGCGTCTCCCGCTGGTCAAAAGAGGGGCGAATGATGTTCAAACGCTCCTGATGACGCGCCAAATTCGCGGCAAAATCGCCAAACGTCCCTTGCAGGAAGAAACGAACCGACAGACGGGACGCATTCGGCGACAGCCCCAGAATGTAGAAGGGTGTACGGGAATCCAGCGGAATATTCTCCCACTGAAGACCATGCCCAAGGCGGATGGCTTTCATGATGCCGTCCAGCGTATTCTGCGTCATGTCTTCGTTAGTCCCCAGCAGAGCGGCAAAGCAGTCGCTGTAAGCGGATTGCGCCGTTTCTGCCCAGTAAACGAGGGTGGCAGATCCCAGCAGACTGTGATAATTCTTCTCGCGCAGCATGTAATTGAGTGCTTCACCGTAGGCAAAGGCGGCGTGATTCCCGACGGGGGCGTTCAAGCCCTGCCCCTTATTCCGCCCATAGGATTCAAAAGCGAGAGCATTGAAGGAAACCAGCGACGCGCCGGAGGACTGTGCGCCGACAACGCCCTTGATGCTTGGATGCAGCATGGCAATGGTGTCCTCATCGCCTGTAACCAGACAGCGGCCTTGTACCGCATCGCTCTTGCCGCCGGCAACGCTCGCCTCCCACGCGGCACGAATTTCCGACACTTCGTGCGCCATTTCGGGTTTGCCTGAGGCGCCCATCATGCAGAAAACGAGATTGCCGCCCTTGCACAGGTCATCGAAATGCTCCTGCAGGGCAGGGGACTGCGCCGCCTTTTCAGGCTGCCAAGTGTCAAAAAAGCGGAGAATCGCCTGTGCCATCGGGCAGGATACGCCGTCCAGCAGCGCATGATGCTTCTGGGCACTGGTTTGGAAACAGGCTTCCGCCTCTTTGGCGGGGTTTTTGCCTGTACCGTTGTACGGCTCATTGGTAATGCCCAGCAGGTACTTTGCGTTGTCGCAGAGAAAGCAGGCTGCCCTGCCGCTGGTGCGCTTGACGGGCGTTGGCAGAAAGTCCTGCACCGGAAGCAGCTTGCCTTTCTCGTTTGGCGCGCCGAGCATTTCCACCGACGACACCTGCCCGTCGGCAGTCAGACACAAGCCCCACTGCACCTTGACGGCGGACCAGCCGGGACGCTTCAACGTGCCCTGTGCGGCGAGCGAATCATAGCACCGCACGAGCGATTGCAGAATCATTTCACCACCTCACAGTCTGTCAAATCAATCACGCCATGCACCATCTGCGCGCGGAAGAACATCGGCTGTATGTTTTCCGGGTCGGAATAATCCATGTCGTAAAGCATATACCCCAAATCCCGTGTTTCGTCGATGGTGGGGATGTCACCGCCTTCCCAAAGACGGAAATGCGCCGTGCATTCCCGGCAGCCAAGATATGGCTGCATGTACGCCTGACCGCTGCGCAGTCTGCGCTTCACGATGTCCTGAAACTTGCCGGGATTGTCCGATGGATTGGCTTTGTCGGTCATCTCGAAGTGCGCTTCAATGACGTAATGCACATCTCGCAGCATGGTGGTGGCACGCTGCTGAATATCGGCGTTTCGGTCGATATAGGAGCGCTTCTTGCCGTTGGCTTCGGTCAGCACGTTGCTGGCGGAAATCTTAGATGCCACTTCGTTGCGGAGAATGTTCGTGAAGCGGATGGGTTTGCAGACGTAGATTTTATCCACATGCCATTTCAGGCCCGGATGATAGTATACACTTTCTACCATCCCGCGGGCGGCACTGGGCGTGGGAACGTCATAGCTGACACGCTCAACCTTCATTTCCGGCCGGGTGAAGCACGCGTAGTCGCCCCACACCTCCATTTTGATGGACATTGGTTCACCTCCTCATACTTTTGCTAAAATCAACGCTTGCCGATGTGGACAAGTGACAGGTCGCAAGGAACGAACGGGAATCGTGAAAATTCCACCTCCTTTCAGGTGACAAGAACAGTATAGCACAGGATAGTGCATAAGTCAAGGATTGATTTTCACTGTATTAGGCAATTACAAATGCAAGACTATTAAGCATGGTTTGACACGTCAGCGAAAAGATGATAAAATGCCAAAGTCGGATAGAAACGGCGGGTAATTCGCTGCTTCTATCTGTGGGTTGAAATACTGTGTTAGGTAATTATCTAACGGGGCGGGCGGTGAGCGCAATGCTTGCCGCCCGTTTCAGTTTTCCTTCATTATATATGTCAGGCGAATAGCCACAGCCCGCTTGTGCAGCTGACCTGCAAGCCGCATTCCGGCGTGTACAATTTGATATCGCTCAGAATGCCGCAGTGCGCATCGGCAATTTCCGTGACGCCGCCGATGCTGCACAACGCCTGATACTCGCGGCGGTAGATACTCACGCCGCAGCGCCCCAGGCGGCGGAAAAGCTCACGCGAATAGTGCCCATCACGCAGGGCTTTGATGTCCTCGCTGTTTTCAGGTGTCGGAATGTACACCGTTACCGTATCTGTGTCGATAAAGCGGAAATGCTCGGCGGTTTCGCGGAAAGCCAATCTTGCTTCGGATGACAGCGTTTTGCTGGTATCCAGTAAATCATTTTCGGACGAAACGGGTCGTGAACGCTGCTGATTTTCGCCGCGCTTGAAGAGCAAATCGCAAAAATACGCGTGGATGGCTTTGCGGCTGCCGATGTCCTCTGCATATAGGCGCAGCACTGTGCGGCAGCTTTCAATGTTTGGGCGCATGATGGGTGGAACCGCGTGTTCGGTCTGGTAGATGTGGACGATGCTGTCCTGCGCCGCTTCCTTTCCCTCACGATTGCAGCGTCCGGCGGCTTGCAGAATGCTGTCCAGTCCGGCTAATTCGCGGTATACGGTCGGAAAATCCACGTCAACGCCCGCTTCAATCAGGCTGGTGGAGATGACGCGGCAGCACTGCTTCTTGTCTAAGCGTTCGCGAATTGTGGCAATGGTGCGTTCACGGTCGATGGCGTTCATCAGCGTGGAGAGGTGGAAACGCCCCTCTTCCGGCAGGGCTTCGTACAGGCTGCGCGCCTGTTTGCGGGAATTGACGATGCACAGCACGGCATTTTCCTGACGAATCCGCGCGGCTAATTCCTCGTCCGAAAGCGTCCCGTCCTGCTGGAAGGTGACGCGGCGAAGGCTGCTGAACAGCGCATCCGGGTCAGGGACAAGCTCTTGAATGCGGGTGCCCGCGGTGAAGCCGCTGAAAATGGACAGCAATTCGGGCTGCGTCGCGGTACAGAGAACGGCGGTGACGCCGTAATGCTGCACCAGCTGGTCGATTACCGAGACGCAGGGGCGCATCAGCGAAATCGGCAGCGTCTGCGCCTCGTCGAAAATCACCACGCTGTTGGCGACGTTGTGGAGTTTGCGGCAGCGGCCGGGCTTGGCGGCGTAGAAGGATTCAAAGAACTGCACGGCGGTCGTGACGATGACGGGGGCATCCCAGTTTTCGCAGGCAAGGCGCTTGCGGAGGGCATCGGGCGTTTCGGCATCCGTATCGGGCAAATCCACCTGACTGTGATGCTCCACCACGTTCTCATCGCCCAGAATATCCCGAAAGACCTTCGCATTTTGGTCGATAATGCTGGTGTAGGGGATGACGTAGATGATGCGCTTCATCCCATGCTTCACTGCGTGGCTGAGCGCAAAGGCAAGCGACGAAACCGTTTTGCCGCCGCCCGTGGGGACGGTCAGGCTGTACAAGCCCTGCGGATCTTCGCTGCCACGCAGGCAGCGCCGCAGCACCTCGTTGCGCAGCGCGCAGAGGTCGGACTTGGGCTCTTCCAGCCATTTGGCAACGTGCGCTTGCAGCTTTTCCAGCAGCGCGGGCATGGAATCGCCGATGCCGCGCGGCTTTTCTTCCTTGCTGAGCGCGCGCTCCGTGTCCAGAAAATCAGCATCCACCAGACAGGAGAACAGCATCCGGATGTACATGGCAGTCAGGCGCACATCATTCCGCGGAAGCCACGGCGGTGTGGGCTGAACGCCTGTTGGCAAAGAAATCTCACTGCGCCACGCGGATGGATCGTCGCCGCCGGTCAGTTTTTTGTTCAGCCGTGCGCACAATGTGCCATCATCGAGGCTGAGACGGGTTCCCAAGTCGGGCAGACCGCCGTGATGCCCCGCAATGGCAAACGCCGCGTGCATATCGTCCAAATCTGCCGCCGCCTTCGCACCTGCCGTGCTGTGGTCCACCTTGGCAGTGTGTTCCGGGTCACGCTGGCGGCGCTGCCCGTTGGGGCTGTACTTGCCGATATCGTGCAGCAAGGCTGTTCTTTCGGCGTGAGAACTCGCTCCAAAAGAAGCGGCGAATTTCGCAGAACGCGTCGCTGTGCCTTCCAAATGCTCCTTGAGCGGCTGATAGCTGCCGTCCTCGCGGAGGTGGGTGACGTATTCCATACAGAAAGCCCTCCCGACATAATCAATTGTGTGTATCAAATGTTAATAATAGTATAGCATCATAATAACCGGCTGTCAAGAGAAATTAAACTATCGAGCACTTTTTGTCAAGCACTTCCGGGAAAAACAATGCACAAAGCAGGAATATATTTGTGCGCTGCTGCCCTTGCAATGCCGCCGCCAAAATGGTATGATGGAAATGAACAAAAAAATACAGAAAAGGAGTCTTCCACATGGCAAAGAAAACGAAAACCCAGCCGAAAGCGCGTAAAACAATCACCTCCAATAATCTCGCTGATTTATCAAAACTCGTTCAAGCACTTGAAATAGACGATGAGAATCCGGAAAATCAGCAAAAGCCATCGGCGCTTGACAAAAAAATCATCTACAATGAGTTCCAGAATTCAACGTACACGCTGGTGTCGCCGATGGCGTACCTCATTGGCATCGACAAAGAAAACTTTGGCGAAGAAAATGCAAGACCATTTCTGCTGAAAAGCTACGAAGAGCTGGATGCGCACAAAGAGGCGCGCATTATTCGCAATCTGTGCCGCATTCGCACGGCGATGGAACGCAATTATCCAGCCATTGTGAATGAATTTCGCATGAGCTTCCGCAATATCGGCAGCGTGCCGAACCTCATTCCATCAGAAGCGGTGGCGCAGCTGGAACAGGACGGCGTCAGAATTTACAAAGCAAAGCCGGATATTGACGAATACATTATCAGCATCAATTGTGAAATCAGCAACCGAATCAATCAAGTGGCGCGCTTTTTCCCGGAATGGGTGAAGTGGGACTATGTGAAACCCATTTTCCTGATGCCGAACGGGACGAAAAAAGATGGTATCAAAAAAGCAGGGGAATACTATAAAAGCGATACCCGCCGCTACCCGTTCCACTGCTGGATTAACTGGGATGCCGTTGCTACAAGCCCGGAGAGCAAGGGCAATATCCTCTATAATGATGAAAAATTCGTAACGATTCTCTATGAACGCCACGAAGACCGCTTTGAAAACCTGTCGCTGGTGCGCGATGCGGGCAACAGCACGATGCGCAATCTGGGCAGGCTGCTGGGGCAGTGCAAAAAATGCCTGATTGCGGTGGACTGCGAAAATTCGGATGCCGTGAAGCTCGCGGCGGCGCTGAGCAGCCTCCCGACCGAACAGCTGGGCAAAATATCCAAGGTAATTCTGTTTGACAGCGAGTATACAACGGCACAATGGAAAACGCTGGTTGACCGCACGCTCTCTACGGCGGTGGATGAAAAAGCGAACCTTGAGCTGGAACATATTAAGGTCGAGCGGCTGAACCAGAACAAATCGCAGTGCGATATGGCGCTGGCGGTGCGGACAAGCCGCGAAGTGTATACCTCCGGCGTGGATGCGGTCATCCTTGTTTCGTCGGACAGCGACTACTGGGCGATGATTCGCCAGCTGGACAGCGTCCGCTTCCTTGTTATGCTGGAGAAGGGCAAAACGGGCATGGCCATCATGGACACCTTGGCGCGGCATGAAATCCCGTTCTGCTTCATTGACGACTTCTGCACGGCGGCGTCGTACAACATCAAAACCAGTACGCTGATCAATGCAATTCAGGAGCAAATCAATCAGCAGCTGGCGGGAGAAAGCACGAAACCATTCAACGTTCGCGAGATGATGGAGACGGCGCTGCAAAACTCGTGGATTATGATGACGGACAAGGAGAAGGAAGCGTTTTACAAGCGATACTTGCTGTGCATGAAATTGAATGTCAGCCCAGATGGCGCGGTCAGCATCACGCTGGGATAAAGGGCAGCGCCTTAGCGCTCACGGATGATGATGCTGCTGGAATTTGGCAGGATGTGCAAAAAAGCTGCAAAACTCATTTCTGCAAGTTGAACCCTTGACAGCAGCTGCAAAAACATGGTACAATTTGATTACCGACTGCATCCAATTGCATATATAACTGCGATACGGCAGTGCATGATGCACGGAATCCTTGACTTTGAATGGTGGAGCGAAGGAGGGCTTTCCTATGAAAAACGCAGGACGTTGGTTGATAATTTGGATTGTGCTGATCATGCTTCTGCTGATGGGAGGCATCATCTGTGCGAACGCGGAAGAAACGATTTCCGATGCAATGACGAATGAAGAAATCATGGAGTGTTACGGTCTGCCGGAAAAAATAGAACTTCATGAGACTGATTTGGTGGCGGACATTGCAAATATCGAAGTGCTTGATGAGCATTTTGTAATGGAATCAGCAGTGCCGCGTGATGGCGCAAGCGGGCTGGTCATCAAGGGTACGTTTGTGGATGATGGAATTGAAGTGAACGTAACAATTAACATTTCGGTAAATGAATATCGGCTTGAAATCGGGAGTTATCAGCCATTCGAAATAAAAGATTTCTACTTTGATACAAGCATGGATGTGCAGGCAGATTTTACAACGGATGCGGAGGAGGATGACAAACAGCCGACGGAAATAGAACTGATTCGTATCCCGTGGTTTACTGCCTATGCAATGCAAGTATGCACGTTGATCACAGGGGAATTCAAAATGGATGGCAGCGTGGACATTACATTCAAAAATCAAGGCGGTAAATGCAAATTTGCTTATGCCAATGGGCAGTGGAACAATGAATACATAGCAGGCACAAAGTCGTTTGAAATCAATATGGAGGGTAAGGCGGAATTTATAATCAAGGGCGGAATTACGATAACCCCCATCGCGGGATTCTGTGACCTTGTGCGCGTGTCGGTTGTGGAAAAAATCGGCATGAGTGTAAGCAAAAGCTTTGACCCAATGGTTCCCCAAACAGCACTTTGCTCGGATGTGAAACCGTACTGGAAGGTGTATCCAGAAGCAAAGATCGGTTTAATTCCAAAGGCCGGGGCAAAAGTACCAGCCTTTATCGGCGATGGCAAATGCTCGATTACAACGACGGGAAATGGAATCCAATTACTGGAAGATGAAGAGTATCATTTTGAAGGGTTCAAAAGAGTGTCGGAGTGCACTTGGCGGACAACAACTGTGAATTTCTTTTCCGAAGATGGTGTATTATATGCAACGAAACGCTTTGCAATCAATGAAACACTAAGCGCTGAAAAAGCGCAGCGACCGCTTATAATGCAGGGGAAAGTCTTTATCGGCTGGCGAGTGACAAAAGAGGATGGTACGTTGGTCTCGGAAAGTTTACCTGTTGTGGTGGGCAAAGAAACACTCAATTGCACAGCGCAGTGGGACGCTGTTTCAGAAAAACCTGGATACACGCTCCCGGAAGACGATGATCAAGGATATGCTGAACGGGTTGGTAAACCTCGTATTTCGTCTGTGAATGAAAAAGAAGAAGCCTACCAGATTGTTGGCGCCGAGCAGCAAGGTGCAACGCTGTATTGCAGATTGATTAAACCTGGAAATCCCGATTATCAGAATTATACAAAAGCATATCAGGGCAGTGTTACAAGCACAGGCCCCACTGTGCAGTATGTTGTTTTTGATGACGGCTTTTACGGAACTAGCGGTGTATGTGGCGGAAAATCGCTAATTGGTATTCAGTTCGCCGACTCTATGCGGCATACTGGAAACAACAGCCGAAATTATCGGTTGCAATGGGTGCATTTGCCTGCAAATATGGTGGATTCGCCTTATTTTCCTGAGTGCTATTCGCTGCAGGAAATTTCGATTCCATCAGGGGTAACAAGCATAGCGTCAAGTGCCTTTGATAGATGCTACTCATTAAAGAAAATAGAAATTCCTGATACAGTACAAACGATTGGTCAGAATGCCTTTCGACATTGCTATTCGCTGGAGGAAATAACGATTCCCGAAGGTGTAACACAGATTGGAAAATTGGCATTTGGAGATTGCACGTCTTTGCGTACGTTACATCTCCCGTCAACACTCACCAAATTTGATACGGTTTTGTACAACAATCCGCAGCTTGAGCAGTTGGAACTGCATGTGTCAGGTGATTTGCAATTTGGCAATGCGAACATAGAAAATCTGCGCAAAGTTAATATTAGCGGTAAGAATATTGATATGACGTATGCTATATTCAGCAAAGGTATCGAAACAATTACAATTCAAGGGGAAACAATTCGTATTCCCGACAATGTATTTAAAGAACATCCCAACTTGACTTCTGTTACCCTAATAGCGAATGAAATTTATCTTGGAGAATATTCGTTTGCTGACTGTTATGCATTGCAGGAAGTTACAATTTCTCAATGCTCTAAACTGTATCTTGGAAACAGTGCGTTCTTAAATTGCAAAAACCTGGAGGTGTTTTCGTTTGGCGGGACGGTTTATCCTTATCGGCAGGAAGGGAAAAATCAATCTGAAACATACCTGCTGAATGCTTTTGACGGCACAGCCATTCATCAGCTGAACCTTCATCTGAATGTGGGACGCATAAAGATTACACTAATGCCTTTGCTGGAAAATCTAACGCTGACGGGTTCTGTGGATACGATTATGTCCATTTCCGGAAACATGATGCTGAAAAAGATCGCATTACCGTCAGGGGTAAAAACAATTACAGCAATATGCAACAATCCGATGCTGGAAGAATTGCAGCTGCCATCCAGCATACAAACAATTACCCAAATTAACAACAATGGAAGGCTGAAAGCGCTGGTAATTCCGGAGAATGCAAGCATTGCGGACTATGCGCTGTCAGATAATCCTTCGCTGGAGACGGTTCATCTTCCGCAATCGCTGAAAATGGTGCCGATTGGATTGCTCCAGAATTGTACGTCACTAAAATATGTACAGCTGCCGACACAGCTGGAACAGATTGGCGGAAAAGCATTCTATGGATGCGCATCACTGCAAAACATCACACTTCCTGAATCGCTGCTGCGAGTCGATGACTATGTGTTCACGAACTGTACGGCGCTGACGGAAATGACAATTCCAAGGGCAGTTTGGTGCTTTGGCAATGATTCGCTGACGGGATGTACGAATTTGAAAACCGTATATGTTCTTTCGGACGAGGCGTTTGTTTTCTTCCCTGATGACAACTTCTATGGTGAACGAACCATTTACTGTCCACGGAATCAAGCGACGTGGAGCGTGACGGAGTCTACGCGTGTTGCGATTGATGCACCAGTCTATACGCTGCGCATTCACTACCCGGATGGGCGAGATGATATGGTAAAGACGCGTACAGCTGGCGATACGCTGGTTGAACCGCGGATTTATAGCATGGGAATTAAAAACAGTGACTGTATTCGCTGGTTTAGTGATGCAGAATGGACAAATCAGATTACATTTCCAAGTGTTATGCCAGAGAAAAATTTGGATATTTACTTGGGGTATACCTACAAGCTGTGGGATGATTTTGTCAATTGGGATAAGCTGGATGGTAATTACGATTGGGATGAATACGATCCAGCTACGGGAAATTGGCGACAGGTACCGAAACTGATTTCTTACAACAACAACCAGCGGTACTTCCACATTCCGGATCAGTTCGAGATAATGTATGCTGATGCAATCCATGAGGGAATCAGATACTTGGAGATTGGCGCATCCATGCGGCAGATTGATCCTGCGGCTTTCCGCTTGGCAGTGGATTTGGAACGCTTTTATGTTGATCCGGCGAATACACATTATTATGCACAGGATGGCGTCCTGTATAGCGCAGATGGAACATTGATAGCTTATCCATACAAAAAGGACAATCAGCAGTTTACAGTGCCAGATGGCGTTACAAGCATTGGAGCGTATGCCTTCGCAATTCCGGCGGGAAAAGAATCGCCGCTGCTTCAAGTGCAATTGCCGTGCAGTGTAACAAGCGTGGCAGAAAATGCATTTGCAGGGCATGAACGGCCGTTTGCAGTGATGACGGAAAATACGTCCTTGAATGCTCAAATCGACGCAGAAGGCGTATTTTGCAATCCGGCGCCGCTTGTGCTGATGTCAGAGGACAACATGGTGAGCTTTTATCTGCTTTCCGCAGGGCTACCGCTTCCTGAACTGCCGAATCCAATGAAGGATGGCGCATACTTCATTGGCTGGAGTTTGAAAGAAAATGACGATGTGGCGGATTTGTCAGCGCTGACACTTCCTGCAGATGGAATGGTACTCTACGCGTGCTGGTCAAAGAAGGTGCAGTATCAGACAGCGCTGCCGGCGATGCTGAAAATCATTGAAAGCGAGGCGTTCCTAAATGCGCCGATGGTAAGTGTGCGATGCCCGGATGGATTGACGACGATTGAAAGCCGCGCGTTTGCTGGATGCGATCAGCTGCGAGACATCTATCTGCCTGACAGCGTTCAATACATAGCCGAAGATGCGTTTGCAAACGTGCCGCAACTGACGATTCATACGCCAGCGGGAAGCATTGCGGAAAAATGGGCGAAAAAGCAAGGCATTACGGTTGTGCCTGAGCGGGAAGAACCTTAATTGCCATTTCCGAACATGCGTACGTTCTTTCTCTTCGGGTATAAACAGCATCGGCACAGCGCCAAGTTTTCATTTGGCGCTGTGCCGATGATTTTGTATGCTGCTATTTCCGAATTGGTTCATCACGGAATCGATAAAGAAGGAAATATGCGTTTTTATCCTCTTTTTTCCTTCTTTATCCGTTTATATTCCTCACGCTGCCCCTTTCCACAAGGTGCACCGGCAAAATAACCTTCTTTTGCGCAATTTCTTCCTTCCGCAGCTGCGCCAAAATCATCTCCGTCGCCAAAGTGCCTTTCTTCTCCGAATCCTGATGAATCGTCGTCAGCCCCGGAATCGCCAGCTGCGAAATATAATGATCATCAAAGCCCACAATCGACTTATCGCGCGGCACACTTACCCCGCACTCATGCAGACCGGACATGATGCCCGCCGCCAGAATATCCGCCGAGGCGAAAATCCCCGTGATTTCGGGACGTGTGCTGAGCTGATGCCCCAGCTTCTTGCCCTCCTGCACGGAAATTTCCTGCGTAAAGACAAGCGCCGGGTCGTACGGCACGCCGTATTCCGCCAAGGCGCGGCGATAGCCCTGCAGGCGCAGTTCGATAACGCCCGCGGGGGAAATCGGCGGCGACGCGAACGCAATCACGCGGTGGCCGTTCTCCAGCAGGTGCTTCGTGGCGAGGTAGCCGCCTTTTTCGTCCTCCAAGCCGACGCAGCAGATGTTCGGGTCATCCACATAGCTGTCGATGAGGACGACGGGAATGCCCAGTTTTGCTACGGCATCGAAGAACGAATCCTGAAACAGCCCCGTCATAATCAGCCCGGAGAGCCGCCAGCTGTGAATCAGCCCTTCCAGCGCGGCGACGCTTTCGGCGGAGCGCAGCATCAGGTAGTAGCCGGCTTCGCGGGTGCGCTGCTCGACGCTGGCGGCGACGCTGCTCATGAAGGGGTCGCTGACGGTGCTGCCGGTGGTGCGCGGCGTGATGTAAGTGACCATGGCGATGATGGCGGACTGGTCGTTCGCCAGCGAGCGCGCGGACATGCTGGGAACGTAGTGTTCGCGCTCGATAATCTCCCAGATTTTTGCAACCTTCTTTTCGGAAACGCGGCTTTTGCGGTTATGCACCACGTTGGAAACGGTTGTAATGCTTACGCCTGCTTCGGCGGCAATGTCTTTGAGTGTGACCATGCGATGCTCCATTTTATGCAGTGTTTTAGGCGTGGTAATCTGCGCGGCTCAAAGAGAACGGACGAAGTCCGCGAAGTCCGTGCGCATCATAAAAAGTATACCAGTCTTTGAAGTTGTTCGCAAGCGGTTTCTGGAAAAAAACCGTAAAAGAAGGGGGAGACAGCCGAAACTGTCCCCCTCTTTGAGCGTTTTGGAATTATTCCAGTTCAGCCAGATAGTCCTTAATCGGCAGGTCGCCGGGCTTGCCGGTTTCCGGCGCGGTCAGACCAGCCTGAATGGTATCGGAGCTGGTAGCGTCGATGGGCGCAACCGCCTCGGAGAAGGTGATTTCATCCACCCAGATGACGCACTTGGCGAACGCGCGGATGTGCAGGGCGTTGGTCATGCCCGGGAAGCCGGACGCTTCGAGGTCGATGACGAGATCCTGCCATTCGGTGGTGATGACCGGGTGCGTGCCGTCCGCCAGCACAAGGTCAGAGAAGCGCGCCGCGTAGAACTTGGCGTCTTCCGGATGCCAGTCCATGATCAGCTTGTTCTCTTCGCCGCCTTCCGCGCCCTTGATGCGGATGGTCAGGTACTTGCAGTAGGAGACGCCGTCCAGACCCCACATGTCAATGGCTTCGCCCCAGTTCGCCATCCAGTCGGCGGCATGGGCGTAGTAGTCGTCTTCGCTGTCGTAGTCTTCCGGGTCATACGCCTTGGGGCGCATGTCGAGCTTCAGCGCGCCGTCCTCATTCTTTGCGCGCAGGTTCGCCCAGTTGTCCCACCAGAGGTGCACGCCGTTGGGCGCAAGCTCTGGTTTGGCATTCGGGTCACGGTCGTCAAAGTTGTCCCACAGGTAGGTTTCGCCTTCAGCAAACGCAACGGCTGCCATCGCGAACACCATCGTCAGGGAAAGCAGGAAAGCAAGGAACTTCTTCATGGGGATACCTCCTTTATGATGTTGACGGGTGGATAGGTTTAACGCTCAACCTATCGTTGACATGATTATAACATACCATTTGCCACATGTCAAGAGGGGGAAAGAGGCTTTTTCTGAAAATTTTTATCTTCAGGCACATTGCACATTTCCAAATTTCCTGCTATAATCATGGCATAGGTTTAGCGCTTAACCAAATGCGGACAATTTCCACACACTGGAAACGCCGCGGCGAACAAGGAGGACATGAACGATGAAGAGAACCACCCCCATCCTGATGCTTGTGCTGATGCTTCTGCTGACCGCGTGGATGATGCCCGCGACTGCCGAAGAGAATCCGACGCTGCTGACCCTCTACGAAGGCCCGAAGACGATGAGGACCTCCGCGACGGCGAAAGTTACCGCGAACGGCAACGACCTGTTCGTCTATGACGTGATGGTCAACCACGAACACATCTGGAACGCCAACACCCAGCCGACGACCACGCCTATGACCTATTTCGACTTCGAGGGCAAAGTGCGCATCGAGGTTGAAATGCCCGGTCTGCCGGACAAAGTAGAGAGTGCAGCCGTCATTCCGCAGGCGTGGGGGATTACGCCCGAAGTCAAGGACGGCAAAGTTTCCTTCATAATTACGGAGCCGGGGCAGTACACCGTTGTCTTTAACGATAACGTCAACAAGGCGCTGCACATCTTCGCCAATCCACTGGAAACGGACGTCCCTGACCCCGACGACCCGAACGTCTACTATATCCCCTCCGGCGAGTGGGTCATGGACGCCATCACGCTGGAAGACGGGCAGACGCTCTATATCTCCGGCGGCGCGGTGCTGCATACCATTATCTCCGTCAATAACGCCAAGAACGTCCGCATCTGCGGGCGCGGCATCATCGACGGCAGCGACTACGATGCGTGGAATCAGCCCGGCTCGTATGCGCGCGTCCCGATTGATCTCAATCACGCGAAGAATGTCACCATCGACGGCATTATCGTCGCCAATTCCAACTGCTGGAACGTCAATTCTTACTCCTCCAAGCATGTGGAAATCAACAACGTCAAGGTCATTTCCGGCCGTCAAAATGGCGACGGCTTCACCTTCCAGTCCTGCACCGACCACACCGTGACGAACAGCTTCGCCCGCACATGGGATGACAGCCTCGTCATCAAGAACTACTCCGGCTCCACCAAGGGCATCACCTTCCGCAACATGCAGGTATGGACGGACCTCGCCCAGTCCATGGAAATCGGCTACGAAACCGACAAGGGTTGGACGCTTGACCCCGAAATCAGCGATGTGCTGTTTGAGAACATCACTGTGCTGTACAACTTCCACAAGCCCGTTATCAGCATCCATAACAGCGACGATGCGTATGTGCACGCCATCGTCTACCGCAACATCGTCGTCGAAAACGCCTTCATGCAGGGTGATAACGGCAATAATAAGGAATTAATTGAGATGACGCTGCAAAATTCGGCGTGGTCGACGGTCAAGGATGAGTTTGGGTCGATTGATGATGTGCTGATTGATGGCCTGACGGTGCTGCGGACGCTGGATGGGAAAGTGCCGGCGTCGAGATTGTCGGGGTATGGGGAGGAGAATCGGATTACGAATGTGACCTTGCGGAATGTGACGATTCTGGGGGAGAAGATGACGAATTTGAAGCAGATGAAGCTGCGGTATGATGATTATTGTGAGGGGATTGTTGTAGAGTAAGCCAAAAGAGGATAAACACGCGGAAGAAGTAAGGGAAAAGCGCTCAACTCAATCGCGCGAAGGGGTCAAGGGGCAATTGCCCCTTGCAGGGTCAAGGGACAGCGTCCCTTGTGGGGTTTGGGGCAACGCCCCAACCGTTCCACGTCCGACCAATCCAAAAGGACAAGTCAACAAAGGCGCAGGCAGCGAAGCGTCCCTGCCAGTAACTTCGCGCGTCCTCAGACGCGCCCCCAACTTGCTCTTTCGACCACTTGCACATTGTCGCGCCAAATGGGCGCGACCGACCACCCGCATCACCACACCCACCATCATTATAGAAAGGAAATTTCGCTCATGAAAATGCGTTCTGTCGTATCCGCCATGCTCGCCCTGTCGCTGGCGTGCCTGCCCCTTCTGACGCAGGCGGAAGAAGAAATTCCCACCATCGTGACCGTTGTCCCCGCGCCCGACCAGACCAAGGCGGAGCGTCCGGCGTGCTTCCCTGACCCCGCTGACCAGTACATCGCCCTCCCCGAAACGGAGAATTTCGCGCTCAATAAGGAAGTCATTTCCGGCGCGCATACCGACGTGTACGTCAGCCGAAACGTCAACGACGGCAAAACCGATACCTACTGGGAAAGCAAAGGGTTCCCGGCGGAAATGCTCATCGTGCTGGGCGAAACGCATACCATCTCGACCGTCGCGGTCTGCCTGAATCCATCCGCCATCTGGGAGGCGCGCATTCAGGAAATCGCCGTTCTGGTCAGCCAAGACGGCGAGAATTTTACCGAAGCCGCACCCGCCACGCAGTACCAATTCGACCCTGCGACGGGCAATCGCATCCGCATTGATTTCGATAGTGTGGAGGCCAGCTTCGTCAAGGTTGTGTTCACAATGAATTCCGCCTCCCGCACCGACGGCGCGCAGGCAGCGGAAATTTGCGTTTATTGATAGGAGAAAATTACGATGCAATATCAAGGCATTATCTTCGATTTGGATGGCGTTCTCTGCTCGACCGACGAGTACCACTACCGCGCGTGGAAGGCGCTCGCGGATCGGCTCGGCATCCCCTTTGACCGCGAACGCAACGGCCTTTTGCGCGGGGTCAGCCGCATGGACAGCTTGAACATCATCCTCGAAAAAAGCGACAAGGCGTACTCGCAGGATGAGAAAAACGCGATGGCGGAGGAGAAAAACACGCGCTATCGGCAGTTGCTGAACCAAATGTCACCCGCTGATTTGTCCGGCGACGTGAAGCGCACGCTGGATACCCTGCGCGCACGCGGCTTGAAGCTGGCGATTGGCTCGTCGAGCAAGAACACGCCGTTCATTCTGGAGCGAATGGGGCTGGATGGGTTTTTCGACGCGGTGGCGGATGGAAACTGCATCACGCACTCGAAGCCGAATCCGGAGGTGTTTTTGAAGGCGGCGGAGATGCTGGGCTTGAAGCCGGAGCAGTGCGTGGTGGTGGAGGATGCCCATGCAGGGGTGGAAGCTGCCAAAGCGGGCGGGTTTGCCTGCGCTGCCATGGGGGATGCCAAGGAGGATGCGCGCGCAACGTATCATCTGGGGAAATTGTCGGATTTGCTGGAGTATGTAGGGTAAAAAAGCAATTAGGCAGGAGACGACTTCAGCCGACTTCGCTTTCCCCAAGGGGGAAGGTGCCGGCCGCAGTCGGCGGATGAGGTCGTTCCCACGAAGCAAATTGCGCAGAACCGAAATTTCCGCACCCCAAAACCTGCAATCCGTAGCAGGAAAAGCGCAGTGCAGCCGCGAATTTCCCTCCATGAATACCGCATGGAGGGAAGTTTTGAACATGAGGAGGAATACACGGATGAATACGGTGATTGAGCGGACAGGGTTTGACCCGGCACAGGACGCGGATAACGGCAACCGCTTCCTGACGGGCAATGGGTATATGGGCGTTCGCGGGACGATTGGCGAAGCGGGCGTACAGCAGATGACCGCCGTCAACCTCGCGGGCATCCACCACCAAAAAGGGCAAGGCTGGGAAGAGCCGCTGAATGCCCCGAACCCACTGTATGTCGCCGTGAAAGGCGTGTCGCTGCCGGAAAATGCCGATCGGCTTACATCGCACCGCCTCGCGCTCGATATTGCCGATGGTGTGTTCACCCGCGAAAGCACGTTCAAGGCGGATGCGGGCGAAATCACCATCCGGCAGGAACGGTTCTGCGCCATGAAGCGTGTTCATTTGCTCGCACAGCGCGTGACCATCACGGCGACACATGACAGCATCGTCACCATTGCGTTCGGCGTGGACGAAAACGTCTGGGACATCCACGGCCCGCATTATGAGACGCTGACGCTGACAGAATCGGACGGCGTCGTCGCCCTGACCGGCGAAACGGATGACCATCAGCGCGTCTGCACGGCGCTTCGGTGCAGCTGCACGGACGGCGAAATCACGCACGGCGGCGTTCGAACGGCGCAAATCGCGCTTCGGGCGGGTCAGCCGTGGCAGCTGGATGAGGTCGCAGCGGTGTACACCACCAGCGACGGCGACGAACCGGAAGCATCCGCCATGGAAGCGGCAGAAAATGCCCCGGCGTATGATGCTTTGCGCGAAGAACAGCGGGCGGCGTGGGCGGCGCTCTGGCAGAAAGCGCGGGTGACGATTGAAGGCGACGAGCGCGCGGAGTTCGCGGTCAATTATTCAATGTACCACTTGATGAGCATCGCGCCGCGGCATCGGGCGGCGCTGTCGGTGGCGGCGCGCGGGCTGTCCGGGCAGACGTATAAGGGCGCGATTTTCTGGGATACGGAGATGTTCATGCTGGATTTCTATCTGGCGTGTATGCCGGAGGTGGCGCGGCACTGCCTGGAATACCGCGTGCAGACGCTGCCGGGCGCGCTGGACAAGGCGAAATCCTACGGCTATGCGGGCGCGTTCTATGCGTGGGAGAGCGTCGAGGGCGGCAAGGACGCTTGCACGGACTACAATGTCACCGACGTGTTCACGGGGCGACCGATGCGCACGTTCTTCCGCGATACGCAGGTGCACATCAGCGCCGCTGTCGTGTACGGACTGCGGAAATATGCGCAGTACACGGGGGATGATTCGCTGCTGCAAAGCGGCGGCGCGCGCGTCGTGCTGGAATGCGCAAGGTTCTATATGAGCCTGATTTCCAAGCGCATCCTCAGCGACACCTATGATTTGCTGGATGTGATGGGCCCGGACGAGTACCACGAGCATGTGAAAAACAACGCCTACACCAACGAAATGGCGCGGATGACGCTGAATTACGCGGTGGAGGTCTGCCGGAAGTACCTGCCGGAGACGGACGAAGCGGAACTGATGCACTTTACGGATGCCGCGAAGCACTTGAAGCATCAAACGCCTGACCCGGAAACCGGGCTGATTGAGCAGTTCGACGGCTACTTCAAGCTGGAAAACGTGCTCGTGCCGGAGGTGCGCAGCCGCCTGATTGACCCGCGCGAATACTGGGGCGGCGCGTATGGCGTGGCGGCGCAGACGCAGGTCATCAAGCAGGCGGACGTGATTGCCCTGCTGTACATGCTGGGGCAGTACCCGGCGGACATCATCGCCGCGAATTATGATTACTATGAGCCGCGAACCGAGCATGGCAGCAGTCTGTCTGCGTGCATGTATGCCCTGTGCGCGTGCGCAATCGGGCGTCCGGCGGCAGCGTATCCGCTGTTCCTGAAATCCGCCGAGGCGGATATTGTCGGCGGCGGCAAGCAGTGGGCGGGGCTGGTGTACATTGGCGGCACGCATCCGGCGGCGGCGGGCGGCGCGTATATGGTGCTGCTCTATGGCTTCTTGGGGCTGCGGCTTGAGAACGGTCAGCCGACGCTGCATCCGCGCCTGCCGGAAGGGTGGAAGAAAGTGCAGATGCAAGTGCATTGGCAGGGCAAGGACTGGCTGCTGACGGCGGAAGAAGGGCAGCAGACATGACAATCGCCCACTATCACCTGCCCGGCCTGTTCGAGTTTTACGAACTGTATTGCCGATTTTTGCCGCTCTACCGAAACCATCCGGAATATTTCTATGATTGGTGCGACATCGGCTCGATTTACGGCGCACCGGCGGATTGCCTGTGGGGCGGCGGGCGCGTCGGGTCGGGGGAGGCAAGCGCGCGGGACGTGCTGGCGCTGATGCGTGATTACGGCATTTCGCCGCGCCTGACGTTCAGCAACTCCCTCCTGCGCGCGGAGCATCTGCGTGATGCGCGCTGCAATGCGCTCTGCCAGATGCTGAACGACGGCGGGAATGGCGGCGTGATTCTCCATTCGGATTTGCTTCTGCGCTATTTGCAGAAAATGTATCCGAACTTGTATTTCGTGTCCTCAACGACGAAGGTGCTGACATCGTTTCCCGACTTGCAGGCGGAACTGGAACGAGCGGAATTCCGCTATGTCGTGCCGGATTTCCGCCTGAATCACGCGCTGGAGAAGCTGAATGCCCTGCCGCAGGGGCAAAAGGACAAGGTGGAGTTCCTCTGCAACGAGTGCTGCTATTTCGGCTGCCGCGACCGCCGCGCGTGCTACGAAGCCGTCAGCCGGAAGAACCTCGGCGAAGGCGGCGACGAGCACCGCTGCCACGCACCGGACGCAGCGGGCGGCTACCGCTTCTCCAAGGCGATGGAGAATCCGGGCTTTATCGGGGTGGCGGATATTCAGCAGACGTATCTGCCGATGGGCTTTGAGAACTTCAAGATTGAGGGGCGCGAGTTGGGCAGCGCGCTGGTGCTGGAATTCCTGCTGTACTACCTGACGAAGCCGGAATGCCAGCTGAAAGTGCGGGAGGAAATCTATCTGGATAACATGCTGGACTTGTTCTGATTGCAATCAAAAACAGCCTGCGGAATTCGTCCACAGGCTGTTTTGATACTTTTTTCGGATTTTGCTGCGCGAACTATTGGGTTCTTCACGGAAACTTGGGGGAAGAGCAGCTTGGGGGCGCG
>UMHG01000586.1_pt1 | contig 33946 bp, 27 predicted proteins | sample 1965471 | NCBI WGS metagenome assembly UMHG01 (sample SAMEA4836092, study PRJEB28245) | human gut metagenome | biome: gut microbiome; material: fecal sample | place: Denmark | collected 2008
TTACTGAATACTAGTAGATAATAATCTTTTTAAGGGGCGACTAGTATAGTATGTGTTGAAGAATTTTCGACTGAGATTCATATTCACCTTGATGAATTAATGAATTCTGAATTATTACTCTTTAGAATCGCAAAGCTCTACGGATATCCCATTAAATTTCTACTGCACCAAAATTGCCTGCAAGAGGTGGCTTTTGGGCTTGTAAAAGATCACTTTTGGGGTGATAAAAGATGGCATTTTGCGTATTGTACTCATAATAGTGATATTTAATCAATTTGAGCCCATACAAGGCATCGGTTAAAAGTGCATAAGTTGTATATCGTCCTATTCATGTGCATGTTTGAAGTAAGTTCGGTAAGGTGGCTATAAGTCTATGAATTTGCAAGGTTGTCTATTGAAGGTGTTGCCTGGTAAAGAAGGATTAATGGTGTTTGAAATTTCAGAATGTGCCAAAATGAAAATATACAAATAGGGACATTGTTTCACTTTTCGACAAACGGCACGGACATTTGAGGTGACATTTTCTGTCGTTACAACTATATATTTTCAGGCCTTAGTCTGCTTCAGAGTCAAATTTCTTTGGAAAACTCGTCAATTATATAATAAAGTTCTATAATTTTGTTTTTGTTGCCTTAATATGAGGTTAAGAGTATTTTATGTATAGTACGCTTGATGATTGTGTCTTTACCTTGATATAAATAGCACAAAATAATATTGCAATATTATTTTGTGCTATTTATATAATTATGTACGAAGCTTTCAAGTGCTTCCCCTCTCAGTCCGATGTTTAAAACATTTCCTTTTTCGTCAACAATTATAGTGAATGGGATGGCCTGTATTCCATACATCTGAGCGGCACTGTTGCCCCAACCCTTAAGGTCGGACAATTGGATCCAGGTCATGTTCATTTCTTTTACGGCGTCTTTCCATTGCTCTTTGTCTTCATCAAGAGAGACACCGACAATACCCAATCCTTGTTCTTTATATTTATTATATGTATTTACTAAATTAGGCATTTCTTGTCTACATGGACCGCACCAACTTGCCCAGAAGTCAATGATTGTTATTTTGTTTTTTGAAAATACGTCTTTTACAGATACCTGATTACCATTGATGTCTTCCATTACGAAGCTGATTTGTTCAGATTGTGTTTCGCTTTCTTTCTGTTCGCTGATTTCTGTATCGTTGGACGTATTGTCGTTTTGAGGCGTGCCATTCTTTTGTGAATGGCACGCTGTCAAAAACATAATTATAATGGTTGAAAATGTTATCTGTCGAAATATTTTCATACTTATTATACTAAATATTGCGAACTGATGCTTTCGTTGTTTACGACTCTTCTGATTGTTTCTGCAAACATGTCTGCAACAGAGAGCTGTTTTACTTTTGCACATCTGTTAGAATATGGTATAGAGTCAGTGAAAACCATTTCTTCGAGTGCGGAGTTCTGAACTCTTTCGCTTGCAGGGCCACTCATTACACAATGCGAAGCGCATGCTCTGACGCTTTTTGCACCAGCTTTTTTCATTATGTCTGCAGCTTTTGTTATTGTGCCTGCAGTGTCTACCATGTCGTCAATGATAATTACGTTCTTGTCCTTGACGTCACCGATAATCTGCATGCTTTCAACAACATTTGCTCTTGCGCGTGTTTTGTTACATAAAACAAGAGGACATCCAAAGTATTTAGCGTAAGTATTAGCACGTTTACTTCCGCCTACATCTGGAGATGCAATGACCATGTCTTCAAGTTTTAGGCTCTGAAGGTATGGGAGTATTACACCTGACGCATATAGGTGATCCACTGGAACATCGAAGAATCCTTGTATCTGATCTGCATGAAGATCCATTGTTATGAGTCTGTCGATACCTGCTACTCCGAGAAGGTCTGCCACCAATTTGGCACCAATGCTTACACGCGGCTTGTCCTTTCTGTCCTGACGTGCCCAGCCGAAATATGGGATGACAGCATTTATGCTTTTGGCTGAAGCACGTTTGGCAGCGTCTATCATAAGCAACAATTCCATTAGATTGTCAGAGTTGGGGAATGTGCTTTGGACTAAGAACACGTCGCGTCCACGTATAGATTCTTCATACGATACGGCAAATTCTCCATCGGAGAATTTAGTAATAAGAAGATTGCCTAGCGGACAATCAAGGCTTTGGCAGATTTTTTCTGCCAGGTACCTGGTGTTTGTTCCAGAAAATACCATAAAAGAGTTTTTGGCACTCATTTCTGTCTTTTGTTTTATTATTTATTATGATACAGCTTTTTTTAATTTCTCAAAATGGTTTATTAAATCTTTATAATCCAATTCATTGTGGATGTCAAACTTGTTCCATAGGTCATTGCATATGACAACACCGCCGAATCCAAGGTCTTTAGCGGCTTTTATGTTTTCCAAACTGATGCCCCCTAAAGCGTAAACGTGTTTGTCGATGAGCCCCTTTTTCGCTGCGCCTTCTATGTCTTTATATGCAATGAGTTTATCTTCAGCATTTTTGTTATGGTTGTCAAACACATTGTATAAAAACACATATTCAGCTTTTTTCTTTATTTCATAGAGATCGTTTATGCTTGTACACGTTCTGCTGAATTTTCCTTTATAGTCTTTGGGAATTTCTTTTTCTTTATTGTCGATATGTATGCCGGCAAGACCATATTCATTTTTTAAATAATAATGGTCATGGACGGTTATTTTGTTGTAATAAGCTTCCGGTAAAAGCGAGAGCAGGCGTTCGGAATACATTGGTGATGCTCCCGGTTTGTATAGGTGCAAGTTGTCCATCCCTTCATCGAAAAGAGTTGTCAGGATCTTGTCTTCTTCTACAAAAAACGTAGGTTGAGTCATTATAACGAGTTTCATCGTTTATTTCTTTTTTTCAAATGCAAATGTATAAAAAAAAAGCCAAACCTACAATCTATAATGCAATAAAAATGAAGAATGTATTTTTTCGACAAATAATTATTCTTGACATATATTATTTGTGCGGCATTTGGAGTAATTGTGATTAAACGAATAGGCTCGGAAAATACTTTTGGACATTAGCGTAATTCAATTGTATTTAGCATTAATATATCTTGTTGAGGCGTGTTGATGAAGGCATTGTTTGATTGATTTTGCAGAATAATAGTTTTGGATGGGTGTAATGAGTATGAAATCTTTATTGTAAATGGTACTGAATGAAAAAAAATGTGTAAGTTTGCGGACAAAAAATAAATTCTTAGTATGACATTTGATTTAAATACGTTTGAAGGATTGAGTACTCCTTATTATATATTAGAAGAAAAGCGCCTGCGTGGAAATCTGGAACTGATAAAAAGTGTTGCAGAAAAGGCCAACGTTGAAATAATACTCGCGTTCAAGGCTTATGCTTTATGGAAGACGTTCCCTATCTTTAGAGAATATATAAAGGCAACAACGGCAAGTTCTCTTTATGAGGCGCGTATGGCTTATGAAAAGTTTGGAACAAAGGCGCATACGTATTCTCCTGCTTATACGGATTATGAAATAGAGGATATCTCGAGATGTTCAAGTTTTCTAACTTTTAATTCCCTGTCACAATATTCACGTTATGGGAAAAAGGCAAAAGAAGTGAATCCAGATTTGAACCTTGGTTTGAGGATTAACCCTGAATATTCTGAAATCGGCACGGATTTGTATAATCCTTGTTCGCCCGGTACTCGTTTTGGCATTACCGCAGATAAGATGCCTGAAGTTCTACCTGATGATATTAAGGGCTTTCATTGTCATTGTCACTGTGAGAGTGGGGCTGATGTCTTTTTACGTACATTAAGACATATTGAAGATAAATTCTCAAAATGGTTTGGGCAGATTGAATGGATTAATTTCGGCGGCGGGCATTTGATGACGCGAAAAGATTATGACGTGGATCTTTTGATTGATACTTTGAATAGATTCCATGACAGGTATCCTTTGCTGAAGATTATATTGGAGCCAGGAAGTGCTTTTGGATGGCAGACAGGATGTCTTGTGGCTCAAGTAGTAGATTTGGTTGAAGACAAAGGTATAAAAACGGCTATTTTAAATGTCAGTTTCACTTGTCATATGCCAGATTGCCTGGAAATGCCATATATGCCTGTTGTTAGGGGGGCAGAGATTATAGAGGATGTAAATATGAAATGTTCGCTTGACGACAATAATGTGTATAGGCTGGGTGGTAATAGTTGCTTGTCTGGTGACTTTATGGGATGTTGGCGGTTTCATAATGAATTAAAAATAGGAGATAATGTCATATTTGAAGATATGTTGCATTATACAACGGTAAAAACTAATATGTTTAACGGAATCACCCATCCTTCTATAGCCATTATGCATACAAATGGAGAGTTTGAAATATTGAGGAAATTCACGTATGAAGACTACTTAAATCGTATGGATTGAAGAAAAAAACGATTTTTTTTGAAAAAAAAGTCCGAAAAATTTTGTGAGTTTCAAAAAAAGCCGTATCTTTGCACCGCATTTAGAGAAATGCTCCTCACTAAAAGGAATAAGCGGAAATAGCTCAGTTGGTAGAGCACGACCTTGCCAAGGTCGGGGTCGCGGGTCCGAGTCCCGTTTTCCGCTCGCACATTCTGAATAAATGACACTTGGAAATATTTTCCTATTGTATTGCCCAGGTGGCGGAATTGGTAGACGCGCACGTTTCAGGTGCGTGTGTTTCACGACGTGCAGGTTCGAGTCCTGTTCTGGGCACATTGTTTATTCAGAATGATTTTATGATGGAGAGGTGGCGGAATTGGTAGACGCGCACGTTTCAGGTGCGTGTGTTTCACGACGTGCAGGTTCGAGTCCTGTTCTGGGCACATTGTTTATTCAGAATGATTTTATGATGGAGAGGTGGCGGAATTGGTAGACGCGCTACTTTGAGGGGGTAGTGAAAATTGTTTCGTGGGAGTTCGAGTCTCCTCCTCTTCACCAATCTTTTTTGGTCTTTTTGCGGAAATAGCTCAGTTGGTAGAGCACGACCTTGCCAAGGTCGGGGTCGCGGGTCCGAGTCCCGTTTTCCGCTCATATTAAAAAAGAAAAATACAATCAATCATGAATTTATATTTGCGATATTTTGATAAAGAGACATTAGTAAATAATGTTGATGAAGCTATTGCCTTTTTGGCTTCAATTGAGGAGGTCGGTATGAATCCTGATTTGGAGAATGACATTCGTGAATATGTTGCAAGCGATGTTTATTATCCCAAACGATATAAAATAAGACCAAGAGTTTATTTTATTATAATCAAAACAGAGGCTGCTACAATGTTAGATTTTAAGCAGAAAAAAGCTTTACGCTCAAATATTAGTACAGCTGATGACCAACGTGATAATGTTTCTCCGACTATAGCCCGTCTTAATGAGGAGAGACCTGGTTGGTATGAAGGTTCATTAGACTTTAAACGTGTTGTATTGGTGCCCATTACAGGAAAGCACGAATATCGTGATACACATTTTGTAGCAAGCTGTAAAGCTGTTTCTGGCTTGGACTGCTATAATAGAATTGTTGAGCATCTTCGTGGACGTGTTGACAGTCGTAGTCAGTTTCCGTCGGCTAAGGGAAAGAACTTTAAATTTAAGTATTTAGGTCTTTGGAAGTAGAGCTATGAATAAAGTAATGCTTATCGGTAATGTTGGTAAAGAGCCTGTCGTGCGTTATTATGATCACGATCAGGCTGTTGCTACGTTTCCATTAGCAACAACAGAACGTGGGTATACATTACCAAATGGAACACAAGTTCCAGATAGAACAGACTGGCATAATGTAGTACTTTCACGGGGATTGGCCAAGATTGTCGAAAAGTATGTCCATAAGGGAGATAAACTTTATATAGAGGGCCGTATACATTATCGTACTTATGATGATGCAAAAGGACTTAGACATTACGTAACTGAAGTTTATGCCGATAATATGGAACTGTTAACACCAAAATCTGCAAAGGAAACAAATCAGTCAACGGCAATTTCATCTGCTACTAATAATGAAGATGATGATGCACCATTCTAGTTTTGGTTGTTAATTTAATATTTCGTCTTTTATAATTTGAAGGCTATATATTTAAGGATATCAAAAGATATTATATATGCCGTTGTTCTTAAACGAGGAAATATTTCCTGATGTCAGATTGGGTATTTGGGCTATTAGTGAATCCTCTGATGATTTTTGGGCTTTATCGCCATATGTAGAGAGCTCGCGTAGTGAATTTAATGCTTTGTATAAATCAGAGCAAAGAAAGTGCGAAGTGTTAGCGGTGCGTTTATTGATAAAGGAAATTATTGGTGATAACGTACAGCTTTTGCATCAGGATAACGGAATGCCATATTTGTCTTCTGGTATGAATATTAGCATAAGCCATACACGTGGCTTTGCTGTAATTATCGTTTCTCATAGTAAGCAAGTTTCTGTTGATATTGAATATTTCAGCAATAGAATAGAACGAATAAGGAGTAAGTTTATGCGTGATGATGAAAATGCGTCATCACAGGTTAAGTTACTGATGCATTGGTGTGCAAAAGAAACTATGTATAAACTGTTTCCAGAGGATAACTTGACCTTTAACAAAATGCAGTTATTATCTGTTGATGGAAATGATTCAACTGGGATAATAACTGCAAAAAATATCTTTAGAAATAGGAATGTGAGTGTTTATTATAGAACTTTCTGTAATTGTTTGCTCACTTATGCTGTTCTTTAGATTTGCGTCTTCTTGGCCTTTTTCTGTTATTTGATGGTTTGTCGCCCCGCTTTTTGGTATTTTTACCTTTAGGTTTTATTATCTTATATTCCGGAGCCTTGCCTAATCCTTGTGGCAGAGGCATTTTTTCAACTTCATATCCGAGGAATTTTTCGATTTGCATAAACCAAGATACTTCTTTGCCTCTTACAAGAGTGATGGCAATTCCGTCATGGTCTGCTCTTGCAGTACGCCCAATTCGGTGTACGTAATCCTCAGAGTCATGAGGCACATCATAATTGATGACCATTGATATGTCATCAATATCAATACCTCTTGCAACAATATCAGTGGCAACAAGCACATCAATTTGTCCACTTTTAAACATAAACATAACCTCATCTCTTTCGCTTTGTGAGAGGTCTGAATGCATTTCTCCGCTATTAATATGTATTGATCTGAGTGTCTTGTTTATGTCTTTTACCTTCAGTTTTGAGCTTGAGAATATGATAACTCTCTTATGCCCGTATTTTTTGAATATATCCTTTAAAGCGCCTAGCTTTTGATTTTCATGACAGACACATGCAATCTGCTTTATTTTTTCAGCTGGTTTATTTACTGCTAATTTTATAATAGTCGGATTCTTTAATATTGTTTTAGCCAATTCCTCTATTTTGTTCGGCATCGTAGCTGAGAACATTATTACCTGACATGTCTTCGGCAACAGCTTTGTTATTGACAGAATATCATCGTAAAAACCCATGTCAAGCATTCTGTCTGCCTCATCCAATACAAAGAAAGACACCTTACTGAAATCGACGTTTCCCATCGTTATGTGGCTTATAAGGCGGCCGGGTGTTGCAATTATTATGTCTGCACCCATTTTCATGCTACGACTCTCTTGCTCATATCTGTTGCCGTCGTTTCCTCCATATACAGCAACACTGCTTACATCCTCCATATAATAAGAGAATCCTTGCATAGCCTGATCAATTTGTTGTGCGAGTTCTCTTGTTGGACTCATAATTACACAATTTATTGAGTCGGCCGGGAAATTTTCTTCGTCAAGACGGCTCAATATAGGAAGAAGGTATGCCGCAGTTTTGCCAGTTCCGGTTTGGGCTATTCCAAGAACATCTTTTCCTTCAAGTATTTCGGGGATGCACTCTTCCTGTATGGGCGTACATGTTGTCCACCTCATGTCGTCGATTGCATCAAGGGTGTTATCGCTTAAATCTAAATTGTAAAAATCCATATTTATTAATTAGGGGCTTTACGGTAGCAGAAATATGCTACTATTGTGAAAACTATATTCGGAATCCATGCTGCTAGCATTGGAGGGGTATTTGCGTTTATCGCAAATGTTGCAGAAACTGTCTGTAACATGATGTATGTAAAGCTGAGGGCCAGTCCTATGCCAAGATACATTCCCATGCCGCCTTTTCTTTTTCTTGATGATAATGAAAGACCTATAGTTGCTAGAATAAATGAAGCAAATGACGTTGCAATACGTTTATGGTATTCCACTTCATATTGCACAACGTTTCCTGAACCACGGTCAATCTGTTTGGTGATGTAGTCTCTAAGTTGCGGGCTGGTGAATGTTTCCTGCTGTCCTTTAGAGAATACAAGGTCTGTAGGTTCCATCATAATCGTTGTGTCCTTACTGGCACCACTGGTAATGGTTTCACGTAGTCCTTTCAGTTGGCGTATTCTCCAGTTGCTGACTTTCCAATGATATTTCGTATCTGATATTGTGTCATATTGTATTTCAGCTGCAGTAAGGTGGCTTACCAGTTTCTTGTTTTCAAATTTATCAAGACAGAATCCATAGCCTTTCTTTAGATTATTGTCATAATGCTGAATATAGGCAATAACACCTTTGCCAACCTGCAACTGTACGTTTTCTGCAGCTGTTATCTTTTTCTTGTTTTTATACATTGATTCGAAGTTCTGTCTGATGATGGTTCCTTTGGGAATTATATATGCTCCCAAAAAGAATGTCATAACAGAAATGATTGCTGCAGAAACCATATATGGCCGCATCAGTCGCTTAAAACTTACACCAGCGGCAAGCATGGATATAATCTCTGAATTACCGGCAAGCTTTGAAGTGAAGAATATTACTGCGATAAAAACGAACAGCGGACTGAACAGGTTGGCAAAGTATGGCACAAAGTTCATATAATAATCAAACACAATAGCTTTAATCGGAGCGTGGTATTGTGTGAACTTTGCCAAGTTCTCATTAATATCAAATACAATGGAAATTGAAATGATGAGAGCTATTGAATAGAAATATGTGCCAATAAACTTCTTTATGATATACCAATCCAGTATTTTCAGATGTCTGAACGGATTGAGATATTTCATCCAGTTAAGTTTCTTACCTAACCATGAAAATAAGGCGAATAACCATTTAAGATGAACTTTCATCCATCTCAATAATTTTAATATTCTCCTAAATCTTCTGATGTTCTTAATTTTCATCGTAAGTGTTATATGCGTTTGCCAAGTTGGTCAATTACCGATGATTTCCATTTAACGAAATCTCCGGATATTATATGCTTACGTGCATCTTTTACAAGGCGAAGGTAGAAGGCCAGGTTGTGAATGCTTGCGATCTGCATGGCCAACAGCTCTTGAGCCTTAAACAGATGATGTAAATATGCTTTAGAATATATCTGGTCTACATGACATCCGTCCGGATCGATTGGTGAAAAATCTTTTTCCCATTTCTTGTTTCGCATGTTCATTGTACCATTATATGTAAACAGCATGGCGTTCCTGCCGTTTCTTGTCGGCATGACACAATCAAACATGTCAACTCCGCGTTCTATGGCTTCCAGAATATTTTGCGGTGTACCAACTCCCATCAGGTATCTTGGCTTGTCCTTTGGCAATATCTCGTTTACGACTTCAATCATCTCGTACATGACTTCCGTCGGTTCGCCTACGGCCAATCCTCCGATAGCATTTCCGTCTGCTCCTTTGTCTGCAACAAATTTGGCAGCATCACGGCGCAGGTCCTTGAATGTACAGCCTTGAACAATGGGGAACAGGGTCTGCTCGTATCCATATAGCGGTTCGGTTTCATTAAAGCGTTTGATACACCTGTCAAGCCATCTTTGTGTTAGCATTAGGCTTTTCTTGGCATACTGATAGTCGCTTTGGCCGGGAGGACACTCGTCAAAAGCCATCATGATGTCAGCGCCTATAATTCTTTCGGTGTCCATGACATTTTCCGGCGTAAAAAAGTGCTTTGAGCCGTCAATGTGCGAACGGAATTCGCAGCCCTCTTCTTTGAGCTTGCGTATTCCTGTAAGTGAGAACACCTGGAATCCGCCGCTGTCAGTCAGAATCGGTCTGTCCCAAGTATTGAATTTGTGCAGTCCACCGGCAGATTTTAAAATGTCAAGTCCGGGGCGAAGATACAAGTGATAGGTGTTGCCCAATATAATTTGGGCTTGCACCTCTTCTTTGAGTTCACTGAAATGTACGCCTTTTACACTGCCACATGTACCAACGGGCATAAAAATCGGAGTCTCTATCTGTCCGTGGCTTGTGGTTATTATTCCTGCGCGTGCATCGCTGCCGGTGTCTGTATGCTGTAATTCAAATAACATATATGTTTAATCTTCTATATCAAATGTTACTGGGTTCTTTACTTTCTCGTCAGTCAGGGCAAAGTCCCAGACATCTTGAACATTTTCAACAAAATGGAAATTAACCCCGTCAATATATTCCTGTGATATTTCTTCAATATCTTTTTTGTTGTCTTTGCACATAACGATTTCCGTTATACCGGCTCGTTTTGCGGCAAGAATCTTTTCTTTAATACCGCCGACAGGCAGCACTTTTCCACGCAGAGTTATTTCTCCTGTCATGGCCGTATTCTTGCGTACTTTTCTCTGAGTAAGTGCCGATGCAAGAGATGTTGCTATTGTAATACCTGCTGAAGGGCCGTCTTTAGGCGTTGCACCTTCGGGGACGTGTATATGTATGTTCCAGTGGTCGAATATACGATAGTCAATACCAAGTTTGTCTGCGTGGGCTTTTACATACTCTAAAGCCAGTATGGCAGATTCTTTCATGACATCTCCCAAGTTTCCTGTAAGCGTGAGCTTAGAGCCCTTTCCTTTGCTCAGGCTCGTTTCGATAAACAATATCTCGCCACCTACACTTGTCCATGCAAGACCTGTTACAACTCCTGCATAATCGTTGCCTTGGTATATGTCGCGATAGAATGGCGGGTTGCCTAATAGCGACTCAATTTCTTTGGGTGTTATCTTATAGTATGGCAGTGTTGCCTCCTTCGCTTTCAGGTATGCCAGCTTGCGGAGCGACTTGTTAATTTGTTTTTCCAGTTGTCTTACTCCGCTTTCTCTTGTATATTGTTCAATTATTTTCTCAATAGCCTGTTTGCTGAACGTGAGTTTTTTCTCGTCAGTCAGGCCAGTATTCTCTTTTTCCTTTGGTATGAGATGCCTCTTGGCTATCTCAACCTTCTCTTCTGTGATGTATCCGCTCACTTCAATCAATTCCATACGGTCGAGCAGTGGGCGCGGAATGGTGTTCAAATCGTTGGCAGTTGCAATGAACAGCACTTTCGACAAGTCATAGTCTACATCAAGATAGTTGTCGTGGAATGCATGATTCTGTTCCGGATCAAGAACTTCAAGCAGCGCTGATGCGGGATCGCCATTTACGGTGTTCTGTGTAATCTTGTCAATTTCATCCAGAATAAATACAGGATTGGACGAACCGGCCTTTTGTATGTTCTTTATTATTCTGCCGGGCATGGCTCCGATATACGTTCTTCTGTGACCTCTGATTTCGGCCTCATCATGCAGACCACCCAGAGATATACGTGCGTATTTTCGCTTCATGGCATTGGCTATGCTTTTTCCCAGGCTCGTTTTACCTACTCCGGGAGGGCCGTAAAGACATATAATCGGTGATTTAAGATCCTTTCTTAAACTTAACACAGCCATATATTCCAAGATGCGCTCTTTAACCTTTTTCATGCCATAATGGTCCTTGTCCAATATCTTTTCAGCACGGTTAAGGTTAAGATCGTCTTGGGTGTAATATTCCCACGGCAGATTTACCATGGTCTGCAGATATGTCAGCTGTACGCTGAATTCCGGACTTTGCGGATTCAGAATGTCAAGTTTGTCTAATTCTTTGCTGAAAGTCTTAGCAACATCCTCAGGCCATTTTTTATTCTTGGCCTTTTCGAGCAGCTCTTTACGTTCAGGATAAGTATCGCCATTGCCTAATTCTTCCTTGATGTTTTTGATTTGCTGTTGAAGGAAATATTCTCGCTGCTGCTCGTCAATATCCTCACGTGTCTTAGTTCTGATATTATGCTTTATCTCTAATAGCTGCAACTCGCGATATATTATTTTCAGCATTTTTAATGCTCTGTTTTTCAGTGTGTTGGCCTTTAAGAGCTTTATTTTTTCTTCAACGCTGAATGGCAGACTGGTACAGATAAAGTTCAACAGTATTACTGCATTGTTGATGTTCTGTAATGCAAACTGGGCTTCATCTGGTATATCCTCGTTTTTCTTAACATATTCTATTGATGTGTTCTTAAGGTCATCAACGGCAGCCATAAACTCCTTGTCGTCAGAAGACGGGATTTCTTCCGGTGCATTTGTTACCGTTCCAACAATGAAAGGTTGGGTTTTCTTTATGTCAGAGAGGTTGCAGCGTCCAAGGCCCTGTACAATGACAGTAAGATTGTTGCCGGCGCCAGGCATCTCTAATACACGTATAATCTTGGCATATACTCCAATTTCGTATAAGTCTTTCAGAGACGGATTTTCCTGGTCAGAGTCTTTCTGACAAAATATAGCGAATATGGAATTTTGATTTTCTTTTAGATGGTTTATCAAGTTAAGGCTTTGAATCCTGCCAATCAACACCGGCGAAACTACTCCCGGAAATAATACCAAATTTCTTGTGGCTAATACAGGTACGTCACCGTCAATGCTCTCTTCAAAAAGTTTGGCAACATCTCCTTCGTAGTCTGCTATCATAGAAAATGCGTTGTTTATATCTTTTCTCATAATTTGCAATTCGTTATTGGGGTGCAAATTTACTCATTTTAATTGATATAATATTGATACCCAGTAATTATTTTCATTTAATTAATATGTATCATGATTGGAAAACCATTGATTTCTGATTCAGAAACTTGCCGTTTTTCATGCAAAAATGGCTGAGTTTTGCTTCAAAACTCTATCACTTATTTTTTGTAATAAAAAGAGTTGCTGTTCTTATAAAATGAATAAAATGATGGCGGATGCTATTTAATTCGAAATATAGATGGCGTGAAATGTTACGATTTTTAGGGTCATATTTTACGGTTGCCGGTGCATAACAAATTTTTATGTCATATTTAAGTTGTCGGCATTTTTTAGTGTTAAATTAAAAACATATTATTGCTGTCTGTATAAAATAACTTAATTTTGCATATTAAAGATAATTTTTCGTTTATATACGTTATTATTTAAATATACCATGTTGAATAAAAGAGTTTTGTTGGCTTCATTGGTTATATCTTCTATGGTTTGCCGTGGAGTTGCCGGAAATATAAAGAAATATTTTTATTCAGTAAGACAGGTGCCGTTTACATCTGTGAAGATAAGCCAAAATTCTTTTTGGGGTAGTAGGATAAAGGCTGTGCGTGATGTCACGATACCTTTGGCTTTCAGTAAATGTAAGACCGAAGGCCGATATGATAACTTTGTTAAGGCTGCTCATCCAAATGACAGTTATGATGTGTCGTCGTTTATGGGATTTTCGTTTGACGATACGGATGTATATAAGACCATTGAAGGGGCCAGTTACGTGCTTCAGACTTTCCCGGATAAAAAACTTGTGGAATATATAGACAGTGTGCTTGATATAGTAGCTGCTGCGCAGGAAGCCGACGGATATCTTTATACAGCGCGTACCATAAACCCGAAAAATCCGCATAGATGGGCGGGCATGGAGCGTTGGAGCAATGAAGAAGTGCTGAGCCACGAACTGTATAATCTTGGCCACATGGTTGACGCTGCATGTGCACATTATCTGGCTACAGGTTCAACGAAATTTTTGGATATAGCCCGGCGCTATGCAGACTGTGTCGTCCGCGAGGTCGGACCTTCTGATGGTCAGGCATGTGTAGTTCCAGGACATCAGATAGCTGAGATGGCATTGGCCCGTCTTTACGTACTCACGGGTGAAAAGAAATATCTTGACGAGGCAAAGTTTTTTCTCGACTATAGAGGAAAAACAAAGGTCAGAAATTCTTATAGTCAGAGTCATCTGCCTGTTGTTGAACAACATGAGGCTGTAGGTCATGCTGTCCGTGCGGGCTATATGTATTCAGGTATGGCAGATGTGGCTGCACTTACAGGTGATTCGGCCTATATCAAGGCAATAGATGATATATGGAACAACATTGTTGCTAAAAAGTATTATATAACGGGTGGAGTGGGAGCCTTGCATGACGGTGAGGCTTTCGGACGGAATTATGAACTGCCGAATCTTACGGCGTACAACGAGACGTGTGCGGCCATTGCAATGGTGTATTTAAACCAGAGAATGTTCATGTTGCATGGTGATTCAAAATATATAGACTGTCTGGAACGTACGTTGTATAACGGCGTTATAAGTGGCATGAGCATTGATGGCGGCAGGTTCTTTTATCCCAATCCGCTGGCTTCAGATGGCAAATACAGGTTTAACGCCGACAATACGCTTGAGCGTCAGTCTTGGTTCGGATGTGCATGTTGTCCTAGTAATCTTTGCAGGTTTATACCATCAGTACCAGGATATATGTATGCTGTAAGGGATAACGATGTTTATGTAAACCTGTTTGCTGACAACACCTCGACTATTTCTGTCGGAAAAGGTGAGGTTGTGTTGCGTGAGGAAACCAACTATCCTTGGGACGGCGATGTGCGGCTCAATGTCGTGAACAACAGTGCCGGAAAGTTCTGTATCAGGATAAGAGTGCCGGGATGGGTACGCGGTCAGGTTACACCGGGTGGCCTTTACAGCTATGCAGATGGCTTGAGTCTGAAATATTCTGTTACTGTAAATGGTATAAATGTTGCGGCAGAGTTGATTGACGGATATTTTGTCATCGACAGGAAATGGAAGCGTGGTGACCGCATAGACGTACATTTTGATATGAAGCCTCGTATCGTGAAGGCGGATGATAAGGTTGCTGCCTGTCATGGCCGTATTGCTGTTGAGCGAGGGCCTCTTGTGTATTGTGCAGAATGGGCTGATAATGATTATGATTTATTCCGTTTTGTTTTCGATGCTGACAGTTCTATGACTGTGACCGACAGTCCGGGACTTTTGGGCGGCATAAAGATGATAACGGCAAGAGGTACTTTGCTGGATCAAACGCCAGACGGACGCATAAACACTGCTAATCGCACTGTAAAGCTTATACCATATTATGCATGGTGTCATCGAGGACCCGGAAAAATGATTGTTTGGATGGCTGACGGCTTAGGGGTTATGGACGAATATTGAGCGTTCGAAAGCGTCTTTTTTGTTCGCGAAAATAAAAGCTATCAGTCATCTTATATGTTTTTTGTGCTTTAATGTCTTAAGTCTGATAAGTTGCAAATAATCGGAACATCATGTCAAATAATTATTTCAGATTCAAACAGTTTACAGTAGAGCATACCAGGTGTGCCATGAAGGTGGGTACCGATGGGGTGCTGCTTGGAGCGTGGGCACGTGGTGGCGATACTATCTTGGATATCGGTACGGGCTCAGGGCTAATTGCCTTGTTCATGGCTAAACGATATCCATCGGGGAAGATTGTTGCCATTGACGTTGATGCCGGTGCTGTCCTACAAGCGCGTATCAATGTATATAATTCTGCATTCAGCGACAGGATAACCATAATAGAAAAACCTTTACAAGAGTTCTGTGCAGGGCAGTTCGGTTCTATAGTATGCAATCCGCCGTTTTTCGTCAATTCGCTGAAAAACAGAGACGGGCAAAAGGCCATGGCACGTCATGCCGACACACTTACCCATGCTGAACTTGTGAGCGGTGCATTACGGTTATTGGCCGACGATGGCGAGTTCTCTGTTGTCATACCAGCCGCACTGCGCACGGCCATTGATGCCGAAGCAGCCATGGCAGGTCTTTTCCCTTCAAGGATCTGTGCCATTAGAACCATACCACGTAAGCCCGTCAGCCGTTATCTTTTGGCATATCGTAAGCATCCTGCAGACAGGATTGAACAAACAGAAGAATGTATTAATAATGATGATATGTCGCGGTCAGAATGGTACAGCAGCTTGACGGAGAATTTCTATATCAGATGAGAATGGTGCAGGATGCGCTCCGATAATTCATTTGCGTATTGGTGGCCTATAGGTAAGGGGGAATCTGTACCATTTATGAATACGTTGTGTCTTGTAAAACTATTAATTTTATTCAACGGAACTATGTATGAACGATGAATCCTCACAAATGTTTCTTGTGGAAGCATCTGCATTAATGTTTTCATGTTTGTACGTGTAAGTACATTTCCTCCTGTGACTTTGACAATTTTTACATAATTGCCTAAAGCTTCTATATAGAGGATGTCGTTTAGCAGAATGTTAACGTTTGAGTATTCTTGTTTTACTGTGATGTGGCGTTGTGGATTTACTGAGGTTGTGCTCATTCGTCGCATAGCTTTATCTACAGCACGGCAGAAACGTTCATAGGCGAAAGGTTTGTGCAGATAGTCTACAGCATCGAGATTAAACCCTTCTAGAGCATACTGAGCATGTGCTGTTGTGAATATGATGCACGTTTCGTGAAGTATGCTGCGGGCTATGTCCAGGCCGTTTATACTGCTCATATGTATGTCAAGAAACACAAGTTGTGGCTTGGTTCTTATAATTTCGTCTATGCCGTTTTGAGGTTCGCTGTATGTCGTTAGTTCTATGCCACCGCGACGTTGGCAGAACTGTTCGATAACGAGCAATGCCATGGGCTCGTCGTCAATGGCAATGCAACTTATATTTTTCATTACAGTTGTATTTTTAATTTTGTTATATATACGTTTCCTATTGGGCCATTTTCAAGCTCGTATCGCCCTGGGTATAATAGTTCAAGTCGTTTTCGGCAGTTGGCTATCCCAATGCCTTCGTGCTCTGAATCTACATGTCTTATAATAGTGTTGACAGTATCGAAACTTAGCAGACTGTTCTTTAGGCATATGTTTATTTGGATGTTGCAGTCTGTGTCTGCAGATGTGCCATACTTAAATGCGTTCTCTACAAAAGTGATAAATATCATAGATGGTACAGGAGTCGTTTCGTTGTCGGTTTGAGCTGTTAGTGTAACCCTTGTATGATGGTTTAATCTGAGTTTCTGCAAATCAGTGTATTGCCTGATATATTCTATTTCCTGTCCTATGGGAATGTTTTCGGAATGTGTTTGTGCATACATGTATCTCAGAATATTTGAAAATTTCACGAAGGCAGATTCTGTTTTATCAGACCCAGAAAGTACAAGTGCATAAAGCATATTGAGAGTGTTGAACATGAAGTGTGGATTTATTTGTGCTTTATAGAGTGCCAGTTCTGCTTTGTTTTTCTCTGCGGCAATTTCCTGTTTTGCCAGTATTTGCCTAAATAGTTCGAATGTCAGTTCGATTGCAAGCGAAAATCCGGTTACCATGAGAAAAAAGAACCATATTGTTTGTGTGCGCATATTCATTCTGGCTTCCATTTGCCGTGGTGAGCCTGTATGGTCTGATGGTACAGGAAAATAAGTGAACAGCCATGTTGTTGCAGTTAAAGTGATCAGTAAGCCGGCTATGTGTATGTATTTTTTCTGCATGAAGAGTTTTGGTAGGCATACCCATCGGTATATGAAGTAAATAATGTATATATAGGCTATCAGTGTGAGCAGGAAGGCCGTGTTGTGCACAATCCAACGGTCAACAGGAAGCAGCATTATGGTCAATGGCATTATAATTAAGCAGAATAAAAGGTCTATATACAATGCAATGTGATTATTCTTCATATGAGATTTGTTTTCAGATGTTAATGTATTCAGTCCGCATGGTTTATATATTTTATTATTGTTGGCTGAGGATGGTTCACATATTTATTTTGTTTTACGATCATTGCAAAGGTAATACATTTTATTGAATGGTCTATTGTTTTCCATGTGTCGTTTGTCACCACATATAGGCTGTTTGTCACCACATAGTTTATCATAAGACTCATTGTTCATAAATTTGCATCAACTGAATGGCCGGCAATGCAGTTTTGTAAGGAAAAAAGCAACTACATTTTTTGCTTATATGCACCCGGACATAGAGGGCTGTTATTTGTTGTATGTCTTGAGCGGCCCTTATTTAGTAACTTTAGTTTTTTATTTTATAGAAATACAAAATGGAAATTAAAACAAGTATTATGCTCGTTGTGTGTAGTATGTCATTGTTCTGTGCTTGTGATGATAAAAACAGGCTACTCATGGCGAGGAGTATAAGACGCTTACTGTTACGCGTCGAGACTTTATGCTGCAATCTGCTTATACTGCAACACTGCAAGGGCGTCAGGCTGTTGAGGTGCGTCCGCAAGTCAGTGGCACGATTACAGACATACGTATAAATGAGGGAGATGCCGTTAAACGTGGTCAGGTGCTGTTTGTCATTGATCAGGTGCCATATAAGGCTGCGCTCAGTACGGCAAAGGCTAATTTGGAGAGTGCGGAGGCAAAGTTGTGTACGGCCAAACTAACGGCAGATAGTAAAGAGGAACTTTGCAGGAGAAATGTTGTATCAGATTATGACAGGCAGACAGCCGTTAACTCTTTACGGGAGGCCAAGGCTGCTGTAGCTCAAGCCCGGGCTGAACTTACACGTGCCACTAATGAATTGTCTTATACAGAAGTGAAGAGTCCTGTTGATGGTGTTGCAAGTATGATACCTTATCGTGTCGGTGCATTGGTTGGCAGTACTATTGAAGAACCGCTTGTAACCGTGTCTGATGATTCTGAGATTTATGCTTATTTCTCTATGGCTGAGACACAGATGCTTGATCTTATAGAGGAGTATGGTTCACTTGATGAGGCTAAGAAAAAACTTCCTCCGGTCGGGTTGACGATGAGTAATGGCAACAAATACGATCTACAGGGACGTATTGATGCTATTGGCGGTACCGTTGATTCGGAGACTGGATCTATTGGATTTAGAGCTGTTTTCTGCAATCCCCGACATCTGTTGCGCAATGGTGGCAGTGCTTCTGTATTAGTTCCGTCCGTGCATAAGAATTGTATTGTGATACCTCAGTCGGCTACATATGAGCTTCAGAACAGGGTGTTTGTGTGGAAGATTGTTGACGGCAAGACAAAGTCTGCCCCTATAACAATTTATAAATATAATGATGGGAAAAACTATATTGTGCTATCCGGACTGGAACCGGGTGATGTCATTATTGCGGAGGGCGCAGGACTGATGCGTGAGGGTACGGTGGTTAGCACGGGAAAGAAGTCTGATTCCACAAAAAAATAAGGATTGCCAATGAAAATAAAAACTTTCATCGACCGGCCTATACTGGCCGGAGTAATATCCGTGCTGATATTCATTCTTGGAATTATAGGCCTATTGCAGCTTTCTATCGAACAATTTCCTGAGATTGCACCACCTACGGTCAGCGTTTCGGCTACATATAGTGGTGCTAATGCTGAAACCGTGCAGAAGAGCGTGGTGGTGCCGCTGGAGGAAGCACTCAACGGCGTTGAGAACATGACCTACATGATTTCAACGTCATCTAATAATGGCTCTGCCAAAATCAGTGTATATTTCCGTCAGGGAACAGATCCTGACATGGCCACAGTCAACGTGCAGAACCGTATTGCCACAGCACAAGGACTGCTGCCGGCAGAGGTGACAAAGAGTGGTATTACCGTGCGAAAACGTCAGACAAGTAACATCAAGCAGTTGGCTGTTTATAGTCCTGACGATTCGTTTGATGAGGCTTTCCTTACCAACTATATGAAGATTAATATCGAACCGCGTCTTTCGCGTATTGCCGGTGTTGGTGAAGTTAATGTATTCGGATACGAATATTCCATGCGTATATGGTTAAATCCCAGTAAAATGAGACAGTATGGACTTGTGCCGGCTGATATTGCTGAAGTGCTTGACGAGCAGAATGTGGAGGCCGCCACAGGCACTTTGGGTGCTGAGGCAAGTAACACTTTCCAGTATGTGCTGAAGTATCGAGGACGTTATGAGAATGAGGTTGATTATGAAAATCTTGTGATAAAGTCGCTTCCTGGTGGGGAAGTGCTGCGACTAAAAGATGTTGCCACTATAGAACTGGGAACTAGAGCTTATGATTACATTAACGAAGTTAACGGTCATCCAGGTTGTAACATCATGATAGCTCAGACCTCAGGGTCAAATGCCAATGAGATAATAGAAGAGATTGACCGTACCGTGGACGAAATATCCAAAACGTTGCCAAAGGGTATAAAGATAGTGGATTTGATGAGTACGAAGGATTTTCTTGATGCTTCAATTAAGAACGTCATAAAAACGCTTGTCGAGGCAATAGTACTTGTGGTGCTTGTTGTCTATGTATTCCTTCAGAGTCTGCGTTCAACATTCATCCCCGCACTTTCAATCATAGTGTCGCTGGTCGGTACGTTTGCCTTTCTCTATGTGGCAGGCTTCAGCCTGAATATGCTTACTTTATTTGCGTTGGTGCTTGTAATCGGAACTGTAGTAGACGACGCCATCGTGGTTGTAGAGGCCGTTCAGGCCAAATTCGACGAGGGCTACCGTTCTTCATATCTTGCCACGGTCGATGCCATGGACGGTATCACGTCGGCGCTCGTCACTACAACATTTGTTTTCATGGCTGTGTTTATTCCTGTGAGTTTCATCGGAGGTACCACGGGTACATTCTACACTCAGTTTGGACTTACTATGGCTGCTGCTGTTGCCATATCGCTGGTCAATGCGTTGACGTTGAGTCCGGCTTTGTGCTCACTTATAATGACTCCACATTCCGATACCTCTAATGGTTGCAAGCTAAGTTTTTCGTCGCGTTTCCATATTGCTTTCGACACAGCATTTGGCCGTCTTGTCATGAAGTATAAAAGAGGAGTGGCCTTTATGCTCCGGCGTAAATGGTTTGCCGGATTATTGCTGGTTATTGCCTGTGTTGGCTTTGCCATACTCATGGCAACCACAAAAACCGGCTTTGTGCCCAATGAGGATATGGGCACGGTGTTTGTTGATGTGCGTACATCGCCGGGCAATAGCGTAAGCCAAACCCGTAAGGTGATGGAACAAGTGGATAGTTGCCTGCGCACTATACCGCAGATTGAGTTGCAGTCGAATACTACGGGTAACTCTACTTTGAGCGGTCAGGGTGCCTGCAACGGAATGTTCACGATACGTCTTAAAGATTGGAGTCTGCGTACTCGCAAGGAGGATGCTCTGGATGCTGTGATAAGCGAGATACAGCGCATTACGGCTCCTATATCGGGTGCTGACATCATTGCCTTTACGCGTCCAATGATTCCTGGATACGGTACAAGTAGCGGATTTGAGGTATATGTGCAGGACCAGAAGGGAGGCACCACAGATGAGTTGTTAAAATATACGCGCCTGTTTATTGACTCTTTGAGCCGCCGTCCCGAGATAGGCCGTGCGACAACTTCATTTGACACCAAGTTTCCACAGTATCTCGTAGAGGTCGATGCCGCGCGATGCAAACGTAACGGAGTGTCACCAGCCGATGTGCTCAGCACGCTTTCCGGATACGTTGGCGGCAGCTATGCTTCAAATATGAACCGCTTCTCAAAACTTTACCGCGTAATGGTGCAGGCACCGCCTGAGTTCAGGCTCGACACACGCTCACTAGATAATATGTTTGTGCGAAACTCAGACGGCCAAATGTCGCCTATAAGCCAGTATTTAAAGCTCAAAAGAGTTTATGGCTCAGAAGTGCTCACACGCTTCAATTTGTTTTCTGCCATACAGGTAAACGGCTCGGCAGCTCAGGGATACAGCTCTGGCCAGGCCATAGAGGCTATAAAGGAGGTGGCAGACAAGACTTTGCCTACGGGCTATGGTTATGAGTTTGGAGGTATGTCGCGCGAGGAGTCTGACGCAGGCAATACGGCCACATTGGTGTTTGTTGTGTGTGTTGTATTTATCTATCTTATTCTCTGCGCTCTATATGAAAGTCTTTTCATTCCTTTGGCTGTCATTTTGTCCGTGCCGTTTGGCCTTGCCGGCAGCTTCATGTTTGCTAGGATTTTCGGTCTGGAAAATAACATATACTTGCAGACCGGTCTTATAATGCTCATCGGTTTGCTTTCAAAAACGGCTATCCTGCTTACCGAGTATGCCTCGGAGCGGCGTCGTGCCGGCATGTCGATAGCTCAGGCTGCAATTTCGGCTGCTGGCGTACGCCTCAGACCTATACTTATGACATCGCTCACAATGATTTTCGGTATGTTACCCATGATGTTTGCTACGGGTGTTGGTGCTAATGGCAATATATCCATAGGCGTAGGTACGGTGGGTGGAATGCTCGTGGGCACGGTGGCCCTGCTTTTTGTTGTTCCTCCGCTGTTTATGCTATTTCAGTATATGCAGGAAAGGTTTATGCCGCAGCGACGCCAATAATGTGTAGACATAGTGTGATAATCTCATTTTAAATCAATGTTTGTTACTGCCAGAATCAGGTCATCTTTTTGGCAGTAACAAATCTTGGTTTATAGTAACAGGCGAACCAAGTTTGTGTGTCCGCTTGTTGTAAGTGCTTTATTTTATGTATTGATGATGTGCCAGATGGTTGTTGCTTTTAGTTCTTTTGTGCATTGTTCCTATGAATTGAGCCACACTTTAAGTGCAGAGGCTTTTTCACGGCTTATAATGATTGGCTCTTTGCAGTTGGGTGATGTTTTCATGGCCCAGCGTCCGCCAAAGTAGGGCTCTATGCTTCTCACAGATTTTGCCGAGACGATAAACTGTCGGTTTGCTCTGAAGAAGTTTTTCGGGTCGAGTTGCTGCTCCAGGCTACTCAATGGCGGGTCTACGATGTGCTCAGTTCCGGCCCATGTGGTGGCTATTGTTATTTTGTCTTCCGAGCGGAAGTATGCAACGTCGTCTATTTGCAATGTGTAAAGTTTCCGGCCTGCCGACACAAGCAGACGTTCGCGGTATGTATTAGCAGCGTCTTCGTGCATCGCTCTTGCAAGATATTTGCTGAGGCTGCCAAGAAGTCCGGCGTTGTGGTAGCGTTCAAATTTAGCTATTGCAGTCTCAAGACGCTCAACGCGTATAGGCTTTAGCAAGTAGTCAATACTGTTAAGGTCGAATGCCCTCAGTGCATACTCGTCGTAGGCTGTGGTGAATACAATCATACATTCGGTCGGCAGCTTGTCTACGAGTCCGAATGATGTGCCGTCAGAGAGTTGTATGTCGAGAAACATTATATCGGGACGGACGCCCGAGTGGTCGAGCCACTGGGAGGCTTCGCTTATGCTGCCAGGCACGATATGTGTGTGCCATTCAGGTCTTATACTGTTCACCATACTAAAGAGCAGGCGGGCTGCCGGCAACTCGTCGTCTATTATTGCAGCAGTAATGTCAGTCATATATTATGGGGATTTTTACGGTAAAAGTATTGTTGTCGGCAATGATGCGTATGTCACGTCCACATAGCAGTCTGCAACGCTTTGACAAATTCTGAAGTCCGTGTCCTGAGGTGCCAATTACAGGCTTGGGTGTCAGTGTGTTGCTTACGGCCAGCCAGGGTGAGTCGTCGTTTTCTTCACACCATAGTTTTATGGTTGCGGGATTTGCCGTGTTGACGATGTTGTGCTTTATAACATTTTCTGTTAGCAACTGTAGTGTCAGTGGCGGCAGTTGCATGTAGCCCTCGATATTGTTGAGCTTTGTTTCAAGTTGTATGCAGTCGCCTAGCCGCACTCTTTGTAGCTGTAAGTAGGTTTGGGCAAACCTAATTTCTTCGTTGAGGCTTACACTTTGTTTCTCGTGGCAATCGAGAATGTAGCGGTATATGTCGGCCAAGTTGCGCGTAAATTCGGCTGCACCAGCTGGGTTATATTCTATTTCAGCCACGAGTGTATTCAGACTGTTGAATAGAAAATGGGGGTTTAGCTGACTTTGCAGAGCTGCATATTGTGCTTTGGCTGAGGCATCTTCCAGTTGTCGTGCCCTGCGGCGATGTTCTGCTATGTCGGCATAAAACCTGTTAATGAGGAACAGACTTACGGCCAGCAACTCTATTAGCCATACGCCCAGCAGTGCTCCGGCCCCTCGCCATGCCAAGGCCATCGGCCTTGGGGAGTGACCTATGACTTTGGTGGCCACAAGCAGCAGATAATTAGAGCAGAGTAGGGCTGCGGCTGCTATAGCAAGGAATGTGAACATGCGGCTGCGCTTTTTTATCCATGCGGGATAGGACGCACTCATGCGCCGGTTGACAAAGCGCAGGCTCAGACCAACACCGTTGAACAGCAGTAGTACGGCAATGATGCTTTCCGGTGTGGTCAGGTGCTGGCTACTTATGGCCGGCATGTCACCGCAAATTATGAGCAGCAGGTATGAGCAGCTGCCTATTGCAGAATAGACAAGTATGTCGGTGAGCACCGATCCATGCTGCAGGTTATTGTCATTAGTTGTCATATCTTTATATTACATGTGTGTGTCCGGCAATATGGAGTAGCATGCCTTTTGGATGCCTGTTTGGTGAAATACTGCGCTGCGAATGCAAAAATAATAAATTATTTTCAATATCCGTATACATATTCGAGTGAGCTTTTGGCCATGCAGGCATCAAGTTTTGAGGCTATGTGATTCCGACATGCATCGAGGTAGTATATCTGAGCGTTGATGACGTCTGTAACAGACACACTTCCTTCATAATATTTTTCTGTGGTCAGTCTGCGGCTTTCTTCTGCTTTGAGAAGTGAGCTTGCTGTCAGTTTTACCTGTTCGCATGCCTTTGTGTAGTTACATCTAGCCGTTTCGGCTTCAAGCTGCAATCTGTCGGCTGTGCTTCTCATCTGTTCTTCGGCTACGGCTGTGGCATGTTTTCCCATACGTCGGGTGTTGCCCCTTTTTCCCCATTCGAATATAGGAATGCTTAGTGTGGCATATACAGAATAGTTGGGGTCTGGGGCCGCCCTGAAGTCGTATCCAGGTGATGTGTAGCTTCCGTTGATGCCTACAGACAAGTTCGGCTTGTAGGCTGCATCGGCCATGCGTGCCTCATAGCCTTTTATGTCTATTTGTTTGCTCGCCATGGCCATTTCGGGACGATTGTATATACTTTGCCCCGTTGAAGGTATTGTTGTATCGGGATATAGCATGGTATCTGCCGGTATCATATCAGATGAACCGACACCAGCCAGCGAGTTTAGGGCAAGCCGAGCATTTTCGGCATCAGTTAGTGCACGCTGCAGTTGATATTCGGCATCGTTGAGACGCACTTCGGCTGTCAGAAGATCGTTGCGGCCGGTATATCCGTTGCTTACACGTAATGCTACAGCCTCTGCAAGTGCGGCTGCGGCATCACGATGTCTTTGTGCCACTGTTACCATTTCGCGTGTTGCTACATAGTTCCAGTATGTCTGATCGGCTTGATATATAAGATTGTTGGTTATGCGTTTTTTCTCGAATGCAGCATTCTCACTTTCTGCTTTGGCCTTTCCGTAGGAAGCCTTGAGCAGTCCGCCCGTGTAGATTGGTTGAGCCATTGTCAGCGATGCACCGTATTTTGTGTTTCTGCCGTTGAACGTGTAGCTGCGGCCGCCGTCTGTACTCGGCAGTACTATGTTCAGTTCGAGTGGATTACCTGTATATTTAGCGTCGGCGTTGCCCGTAATCTTTGGTTTAAAGTCTGCTTTTGCCGCTGCTGCATTTTCTTTATATACTTCTAATGCGTGTGTGGCGGCTTTTACGTCGTGGCTATAGGCTTCTACCTGACGGCGGTATGCCTGTAGCATAGCCGCATCTTGAGCTTCAGCGTTTGTGCTTATGGCAGTCAACGCCGCATATATTGTTATTATATGTTTTATTTTCATACTTTGTCTGTTGCTTGTTATGCATGTTTACATGTTTCTGTCGTATCTTCGGCTTGCTTTGCTGCTTCTGGATAGAATATGGCATATAGGGCAGGAGTGGCAAAGAGAGTGAGCAGCGTGGCAAATGAAAGACCGAACACGATTGTTGCTGCCATGCCTCCGAACACAATGTCGAACAGCAGTGGTATGCTGCCGAATACTGTTGTTGCGGCAGCCATGAGCACCGGACGTGTACGCGATACTGTTGCCTCTACTATAGCCGTAGATGGTGGTACGCCTGCGCGTCTCTGCAGATTGACTTCATCGAGTAATACGATGATGTTTTTTATTATCATACCCAGCAATCCGAGCCATCCGGCAATGCAGAAGAAACCGAATTGAAAACCCGTGACGAGCATGCCGACAACTACGCCTATGATTGAGAGTGGAAGAATGAGAAATATTATTAGCGGTTGCTTGAAGTTGCCGAATAGCATTACGAGGATTACCACCAGGAATATTATGGCCAGTGGAAAATACTTGGTCAGTGCGGCCATGGCCTCTTGCTGGTCCTTATACTGAGAGTCCCAGAAGAAGGTGTAACCTGGTGGTAGTTTTATCTGTTCTATCTCGTTGCGTATTTCGGCATGTACTTCCTTCATAGTGTGTCCGTGTTTAACGTCACACTGGGCTGCCATTGACAACCGCCTGTTGTATGTTTTCATTAGCGGCCATTCCCATCCCGTGCTTATGCTGTCTGCAAGCTGTGCCAACGGAGCTGAGTTTGTGCCGTTCCATACAGCCAGGTCGCCCAACGCGTCTTGTGATATCATGCACTTGGTGTTTGTGTGTAACATCACAGGCACCTGCTTGTCCGCATCTCTGTATATGCCAACTGCAACTCCGTCGGCAGTGCTTTTCACGGCGGTCATCATGTCGGCTTTTCCTAGTCCAAGCCTTCCTGCTTTTACAGGATTGTACGGAGTGGTCATCATCATGGCCTTGTTGCCCCATTCATTGCGTGCATTCATAACCTTGGGATTGCGTCTCATTATTTCTATTGCCACATTGGTCAGCGAATCGAGTACGCGTGGATCATCGCCGCTGAAGCGTGCCTCTATGAGGGCCTGTGGTACAGAGTTCAGCTCAAAGCTATTTACGCGTACTAATGCATCAGGGAAAGCTTGTGATATTTCGTTCTGCAGTTTCTGTTGCATGTTTCTGGCAGCCTCAGGGCTGACGGCTTCAACCAGGCACTGGGCATAGTTGCTTTGAGGACCGTAAGCAGCGTTGGCCAGATAGTAGCGTGGAGGCGTCTGCCCCGTAAATGTTGAAACGTGCTTTATGTCTTTGCGTCGTCTCAGCGTGTCAGCCAATGCTTGTGTCTGTTCTGCAGTCTGCTCTATGCGCGTTCCTTCTGGCAGCCACAGGTCTATGGTGAAGTACTGCTTGTTAAGCAATGGCATAAATTGCTGCGGGATGAGCTTGAAAGCAACTGCGCTTAGAATGAGCAATGTGACAAGGCATGCAGTAACGGCATATCTGTGGCTTATCGTCAAGCGTAGGGCTTTTCTGAACATATCGTAAAGTCTGCCTCTGAACAGTTCCCCCTTGAGCTCATCAGGACGTGGACGGCGCACAAACTCTTGTACGAAAAACACGTTTTGCGTTATGGCTAGAATCCAACTAAGCAGCAACGATACTGCTATCACGATGAACAGAGACGATAGAATTTCACCCGTTATGTGTGGAGAGAGGTATACGGGCAAAAATGTCAGCACAGCTATTAATGTTGCACCTAATAGTGGCATGGCTGTGGTGCCCACGGCTGACAGTATGGCCGGGCGTTTGCGCATGCCGCGCTGCATGTTTACCAATGCCGCGTCATATACCACGATAGCGTTGTCTACGAGCATACCCATGGCTATTATTATGGCTGCAAGTGACATTCGTTGCAGAGCAATACCTGTTGCGAACATGTATATCAATGTGCCGAAGATAGAGAAAACTAGTCCGCTGCCTATTAGTATGCCGTTCTTTATTCCTATGAATAGAAGTAGTACGCCAGCTACGGTTATTACAGATATTATAAGGTTTAGCACAAAACCCTCGTTGGCCTCGGCCGACTCATGTCCTTGGTCGTATATTGTCTGCAGGCTGTATCCTTCGGGCAGTGTTTGTCTGGCTTCGTCTATGTATGCTGCAACACGTTCCGACATATCAACCACATTGCCGTCGGCCACAGTAGATATGGCCATACCTACGGCCGGCTGTCCGTCGGTCCGCATTTGGTTGCGTGCGGGATGGCGGTAACCTTCGCTTATATGAGCTACCTCGCCAAGCCTGATGTAGGCTCCGTCCCGTCCCACAATCGTTAGTTGCTCTAGTTCTTCAAGACTGCCAAAACTGCCGGTAGCCTCTACTCTTATGCGATTGTGTTCGGTTTCTATAGCACCGGCATCTACAATTCTATTTTGTCTGTCGAATGCTGCTGTTATGTCAGACATGGTTATTCCGCTGGCTGCCAATAGCGAAGGATCGGCTTCAATGTCTATGGTGCGGTCCTGCAGTCCGAACAGCTCTACGCGGGCTACATCTTTTATGCCCAGCAGACCATTTTTTAGACTGTCTGCCTTGTCTTCAAGCTCCCGCCAGCTATGGTTAGATGAACTTAGAGCGTAGAACACTCCGAGTACATCGCCAAAGTCATCGTTTACAACAGGGCGACCGGCTCCTGCTGGCAGATGTGGTTGGGCGTCGTTCACCTTACGTCGCAGTTTGTCCCACAACTGCTGCATGTCAGCAGCGCGTATTTCTTTTTTCACGTAAACGGTAATCTTCGACAGACCTGCCCTGTTTTCGCTTTTCAGATAATAGAGCTCGCCAAGTTCCTGTATTGATTCTTCGAGCACGTCTGTCACTTGCTCTCTAACCTCAGCCGGTGAGGCTCCCGGATACGATGTTGTCACTACAGCTTGTTTAATTGTGAATGGGGCGTCTTCAAGTTTGCCCATGTTGCCATAGGCAATTATACCACCCGCAAGTACAAGTGCCAGTACCAACCAGCTCAGCGCTCTGTTTCGTAAGCAAAATTCAGCTGCGCCTCTCATTGTTGCATTCCTCCTTTCCGGTTAGCAACGGCCTGTGTGGCCACGGTGTCGCCTTCATTGAGCATTGCTTGACCTGCAGTGGCCACGCGTTCGCCTGCTTTTAGACCACTACAAATCTCTATCATACCTCCGCCTAAAAGGCGTCCCGTGGTCACGTTACGTCGGCTAACCCGTCCGCTGTTGTCTATCGTCCAAACACAACTGCCTCCAGAGGATGGACTCCATACTGCTTTCTGAGGTACGGCTACTCCAACAAACTTATTTGAAGTCTGTCCAATGAGCATGTTGCCAGACATGCCACCTGGCAGGTGTGATTTGCCATTGTCTATCAATGCAGTCAGTTTGAAGGCCATATTGTTACCCGTGGCGGTACGTGTTATATATGTTTCTGCCGGTCTGAATGTCCTGCCGCTCATGCGGTCAAAGCTTATCAGACATGTCCTGCCGCCTATGTTCTGTTGTAGTTGTGCGGCTATGTCTTCTGGTACGTAGGCCTCTGCCTTTATGCGTGACATATCTATAAACGTAACCACTGGCTGTCCTGCTGCCACGTCCTGATAGCGTTCTACATGTTGTGTCTGTACATATCCGCTGAAAGGAGCTATGAGTCGTGTACGGTCCAATTCATCTGCAGCCATGTCATAGTCTGCTTTTGCGCGCTCATAATCGGCTCTTGCACGTTCATACTCCTGTTCGGCTATGTTGCCGGCCTTAAATAAGCGTGTTGTACGCTCGTATTCAGCCTTAGCCTGACGGCATATTGCCGCTGCTCGTCTTTTCCTTACAATGAAGTCACGAGCGTCGAGTGCGGCTATCACCTCTCCGCGTCTGAAGAACTGCCCTTCTTGAACGTCAAGTTGGGCTATATGACCGCCAACTCTGAAGGCGAGTTCTGCTGTGCGGTAGGGCTCAGATATGAAAGGATATTTGCGGGCCGATGTATCGGCCATACTTTCAGCCGTGGCTACGTCCACGGTGCGTACCGTGCCAGGAGCATCGTGTCGGCCACTGCACGATACAGCCATAATGGCAGACGACAGAATCAGCAGCATGTTTTTTCTAATCGTAATCATCTTTTTTTCTGTTAAGTTTGTATGCTTTTTATTCGCAAAGATAACATGTAGCATGGGCAAATGTCAATACAAATATTACTGAAGCAGCTCTATCAGTATCTGAATGCGCATCATCGGTCTCTGGAACGAAATGATTTGACATGGATTATAATGCATGGGTTGATTGTTGTGGATACAGTGTAATAATGATTTGTATTATTGCAGGATTTCGTATTGATATGTTGGGTATATGATAAATTTGCTGATAATAATGTGATATGATTTTCTTGTCTGAGAAATAAAAGTAAAGTATGTGCGTTGGCTTAATGTGTGATGGATTTTTCTGTGATTATTGTATAAACTGAAAGTCTCATGACATACTTTGGTTCCAAATTATTAACCTATCGTTTACGGCAAAAAGAGGGTGTGTCAAAATTAATAGGTATAACTCGCTCTAAACTTGTCTTTAATTGAATATCAAGAAGTTAGGCATTTGCCTATATTATATAGGTAACAATATGGAAACGAGCGGACTTCTGCTCATTTCTGTATTTTGCAATATGCAAAGAACACTCCTTTTACAAGTGCAAAGTTAAAACTAAATTCTTAAAAACAAACTTTTCTGCTTTCATTTTAGGATTATTTATGAATCGGTTTATGTAGCACCCCAAATACCTTTAAGTATAACTTGCTTTGTCCCTTTATGTTGCTTTGATGAGATAAGAACATTCAAAGTAAAGCCTATTACGATAATGCGAAATTTTCAATTATTTACGATTTCTGTAATTTTTTTGAGAATATTACACCTCTATTTAAAATTATTATTGTACTTTTGCAAGTGTATTTACCTATTTTATATATATAGTATGGCAAAGAAAGATGTAAACAGATTGAAGATAATGTTGGCAGTAACCAAGCGCTCAAACAAGTGGTTGGCAGAAATGTTGGGTAAAGACCAAGCAACCATTTCCAAATGGTGCACCAACACTTGCCAACCAGACTTGGAAACCTTAATACGGATTTCTGATTTGCTGAAAGTGGATGTAAACGATTTGTTGAACAAAGAATGTATCAAAGAATGATGAACGATATATTGAAACAGATAAAGGCTGGCGAGGTGTCGGGGGTGCAGTTCAAGGAACGCATTCTCGACAAATATGATATTGCCTGTGAGTTAGTGGCGTTCAGTAATTCACATGGTGGCAAGTTGGTGGTTGGTATAAAGGATAAGACTGGAGAAACCAATGCCTTGTCGTATTCTGAGGTACAAGAAACAACCAACTTGTTGAGTGACATTGCTTCAGAAAACGTAGTGCCATCCATTCTGATAAAGATAGATACTATAGAAGTTGAGGATGGCAACTTGGTTATTGCTACAGTGAAGGAAGGACTCAACAAGCCTTATCATGACAACAAGGGAATCGTATGGGTGAAGAATGGTGCCGACAAGCGTAAAGTGTTCGATAATGCAGAACTTGCAGAAATGATGACCGACTGCGGTAGTTTTGCTCCAGACGAGGCTGGTGTTAGGGATGCAACTGTCAACGACCTTGATGCAACGACGATCAAGCAGTTTCTTGGCAACCGTTTTGAAAGAGTTTTGGAAAAGAAAGGCTTGACAGGTGACGCTTTTAATGAAGCATCACTTGATATGATATGCTCTGCCATCGCTAAGGGGCATGACTGTGAGAAGATACTTCGCAATCTGCGATTTATCCGTCCTGATGGTACACTGACAGTTGCTGCCATGCTTCTGTTTGGCAAATACACCCAACGTTGGTTGCCAATGATGACAGCCAAGTGTATCTGTTTTGCTGGCAACAGTATTGGCAGCAAGGTATTCCGTGACAAGGTGAATGATGCAGATATGGAGGGAAATCTGCTTCATCAGTATGACACGATCATGGATTTCTTCACTCGTAACCTACATAATGTGCAGGTGGGAGATGAATTCAACAGCATGGGTAAGTTGGAAATACCTTATACAAGCTTGGTTGAGTTCACGGTAAACAGCCTTGTACACCGTTCGTTGAACATGAAGGCCCCTGTTCGCATTTTCATTTTCGACAATCGTGTTGAGATTCACAGTCCTGGTGCATTGCCTAATGGACTTACTATTGAGGATATCAAGGCAGGAACTTCCATGCCTCGCAATATGTTCCTTTTTAACAATGCTATATACTTGCTGCCATACACTGGTGTAGGTAGCGGCATCACTCGTGCTCTGGATGAAGACATCAATGTCACATTTATGAATAATAACAAGGCACAGGAATTTGTCATCACGGTTTGGAGAGGAGAAAGTAACCAAGTCGGTAACGAAGTCCATGAAAAAAGTACCCAAGTCGAAGACCATGACACTGGACTTAGACACTCTGACACTGACTTAGCCACCGACCATGACACTTTTGCCGAAGACCATGACACTATACATAGTTACCATGACACTAACCATGACACTAAAAGAGTGCCATTGACGAATAAACAGAAGGATATAGTAAACTTCTGTAGCGTGCCAAGAACAAGTAGGGAAATTTTGGAAAGAGCCGGTGTTGTCTATCATACAAAAAATATAGCCAAATACATCACCTCCCTTGTTGCAGCAGGATATTTGCAGATGACTAATCCAGATAATCCTACAGCAAGTAATCAAAAATACAAGAAAGTAAACAAAAGATAAGAAGCGTATGGATTCATTATTTCTACTTCAGTTTGCATGTTTTATATTCATGCTCATCAATGCCTTCATCGTAGCACTCTCTCATCTGCATGTAAGATGGGAGAACAAGCGGTATGAGCGTTCTCGATGGATGATCGTTGCTGCCCTGATAGGACTGGCGATACAATATGTGCTGCAGATGACTTTCGGGTTCCGTGCTATGCACGATAATCTGGGGGCGGTCATCAACATCCTCCTCTATACCCCCTGCTTCTCGCTTATCTCCATAGGAATCTACAACATAGAAACCACCCGTGCTAACCTCAGAAAGATGATACTGATGTGCAGTGGTATTTATGCTGCCATCATTGTGGTCTTTTGCGTGGGTATCAATCTCCATCATAGCCTGTATATCAGAGGAGGGCTTTATCTGATGCTGACTCTGTTTTGCGTAAGTGTTTTCTATTGCATATGCATGATTATTCAGGAGATGATTAGGCGTAAAAATATGTTGGAGACAATGGCGGCAACTGATTTGTTGCCTTACGTGAAATATTCGCGTGCAAGTGTAATCATTCTATGGCTCGCAGTTCTCGCTATGCCAGTTGCCATCTTTTCTACTACCTTATTATATATAGTAGGTCCAGCCGTATTGCTTGCCTTGCTGTTCTTCAACCTTACGTTTATCGCTCTCGGCAGCAGTTATATTCCAACAGAAGAGCTATTGGATAAAGAAGAGGAAAATCAACGAAGCAGAGAGAAAAAAACTTTACATCAATTGTCTGAGGAGCGCAGAAACTTTATCCAAAACAGTCTTGACCAATGGTGTATGGATTTGGGCTATAAGGATTGTAATGTAAACATGTTGACGCTTTCTCGCACACTTTGTATCTCCAAGGATGAGTTATCTGTATTCTTCGACCAGTATCTGAAAACTACATTCAGAATATGGCTTGGTGATATACGTTTCAATGCGGCAAAGAAGATGATGTTTGAATTTCCAGACTATAGTAATGACATTATTTCTGCCGAGTGTGGCTTCTCTGCCCGTACCTATCTGTACAGGATATTCAAGTCAAAGGAAGGTTGTACGCCTACCGAATGGCGAGAAGAACAAGTTGCAAATGCAGCCCCAGATGATGAAAAACAGGATTAACCATTTTTCAATAAATACCAGAAAAACGCATAATAAAAGGGAATAAATCGTTAAAATGGGTGTCTACTTCCTACGAAGTAGACACCTAAAACATAGGAAGTAGACACATTGACAGGGGAATGCGCCTCCTTTTTTACATGAAAAACACTATTTTTGCTTGAGTTCAACTTATAAATGCAACTTTTTGGGTGCGGAT
>UMHG01046038.1_pt1 | contig 33678 bp, 25 predicted proteins | sample 1965471 | NCBI WGS metagenome assembly UMHG01 (sample SAMEA4836092, study PRJEB28245) | human gut metagenome | biome: gut microbiome; material: fecal sample | place: Denmark | collected 2008
AACAAAAAAAGAAGGTGCATCGTGCATTACGACACACCCTCATGAGCATGATATTTTACGTTCAATTTTTCTAATTATAAAAGCAAGACAGAACCACAATCCTCCATTAGCAAAACGTGCTAACCATCCAAATATTTTTTGAAGAAAACTAATGTTGGTATCAATTGCTTTAAACATATAAAAACTTATTATACAACCAACAAACACTACCAAATATATTTTTATTTGTTTCCATTTTAATAGAATAGGTGCGATTAAAATTTCTACTCCAAATAAAACTATTAAAAACCAGATCGGACCTAAATCTAAAGGTCTAAAATATTGTTCAACAATAAGCCAATAAAAAACAAGCAATATTCTAAATATGAAAAAAGGAAACAATAGGTTTTTACATTTTTTCCAAATATATTGATTATAGTCCTTAATAGAATTTCTAGGTTCTGTTAAATAACCTGATATAAAAAAGAATAAAGGCATATGAAAAGAATAAATCCATACATATAAATCGTTATTTTTTATAGTATGTCCTAAAATAACGAAAAAAATACCTAATCCTTTTAATAGATCTATCCAATGTATACGTTCTATCATCATCTAATTTTTAAAACTTTAGCTGGCGAACCTGCTGCAACAACATTATTTGGGATATCCTTAGTCACTAAACTATTAGCACCTACTACACAATTTGATCCAATTGATACACCTTTTAAGACAGTTACATTCATGCCAAGCCACGTATCATGTCCTATAAAGACTTCTTTATCTTCTGTTGCATAGCGGTCTTTATGTCCATCTCTATCACCAATATTTACGTTTGCACCAAACGCACAGTTGTTTTCAATAACAATAGATTTATTACAGACGAGACTTGTACCAGAAAAGCCACAATTATCACCAATAAATATTGAGGCATCTTTACAACCAGTCTGAATAATAACTTTATGATTGAGTCCTCTAAAGTATGTATAATTATAAGAGCTAAACCTACAATTTTTACCAATCTTTATAATACTCCCTGGTTCCTTATATATTAATATTGGACCTACAAATTTACATCCTTTATCAATATTCACTCCCCAAAACCAACATTTTATATAGGCCACTTTCGTAAAATAAAATCTTATTAATGAAATTCTTATTCTAAAAAGTTTTGCAATACATCTTTGTTTCATCATAACTTTTGATTATTTATTAGCGTCCAATTTTGATGTGCCATATAGGGAAAGCCGCTTTCCTGCGTTTTTCCTCTTAAACAAATTAAAAATTGGAGTTGATTTTAAATGTTGTTAGTGTTTATTCCAATCGTCATTGACAAAATATTTTCGTAAATTCTTCATCCAATGACTATCTCATGAAAGATTTTTCAAATAAACGAACGTAGATATCCCGTTCATCCTGCAGGTTGATATCAGTGCTCGATATGCGTCTGAGACATTGACCATATGGTTGTAGCCAAAGATAGGGAGCTCTTCCTATCTCCTGCAAGGGAGCGGATAAAGCGTTCCACTATAGTATGCGTATACCATTTGTCTTGCGAATGTCTATTATAATCCTTACCGGCAAAAGTTCAGTATCATCCTATCTTTTCTTAACAGCAGAAGAGAGCGCTTTAGGTATGTATGAGGGTTTCTATTTGCCTTCTACCTGTACTGATACAATCTGATGGAGTATATTCTTGTACCGTTTATGGAATAGAGTGTAGGGTACTTTGTCCTTCTAATAGAAACCTTGAATAGATTCACCATGTAGCATTGATTCCATCTTATGGCAGATGAACAATCTATGCCTATAGCAATTATTCTTTCATTCTGCATAACAGGCAAGCTTGTTTTGCCCTCATTAAACCAAATAATCCCAAATCACTACTGATATACATCTATTATGATTTAAATCACTGCAGCAAAGATCATGATTTTTATGATTTTATGCAATACGTTAGTTTGGAATGTTAACTGATTATTTATATAAAAAGTTAATTATAAATTATAACAAAAACATCAAATTTAGTGATTATCAAGCAACAAATTTCCCTGAATATTCATTAATCACATTTAAAAACCTTATAAAAAATTATATTTATTGTATATTCTCAAGTATCCCGTTAAAACGTCAATATAGTATATCAATCCTAAAACTGAGTTTAAAACGAATATTATAATATTATGATTTAATTTTTTGTTATTAAAATTTCTATTATATGATTAAAGTTACAAATACAATAATCAAGTTTTATTTATGAGCAATATTGTGAGTGTATGATATATCTATATAATATTAATTATATTAATCCGGCAAAACGAAATGTGCTCGATTTGAAAAACGAAACGTGCAAAAATCGGGAAAAACGAAACGTTCTAAAAAAATCGCACACACGACACTTTAAAGCAATAAAAAAGCAGTCCAAAACGGGCTGCTTTTATAGTTTTTGAACAACAAACAAACATCGTTCAAACGAGGTTCAAATTATGCGGCATTAGACTTCACGAGCATCATATCTTTGTAACCTGCATCAAAGTTCACATGCGCATTGAACTCGAAACGCTTACAACCTTCAAACGGATTGCCGAGCGTTTTGTTCTTGCCTAACCATTCACAAAGTTCAATGATAGATGACTTATCAGATGTGAAATAAACAAACGGCTTTCCTTTGAGCACATTCAATACATCGAGATAGTCAGACAAATGCCAGTACATTTTGTATGTTCCAACCTCTGTGGACAAATAAGGAGGGTCTACTATAAACACCACGTTCGGCTCGTCTTTATATTTTTCGTATAGTTCACGATAGTCACATGATTCAATCGTCAAACCTTCCAGATAGTCCTCACTTGTCGGATAGTCGTTCTTTCGGATATTATTGTATAATGTCTGCTTCTCCATTTCCTTGATGCTCAGTTCGTACTTCATCGAGAACATCACCGATGCCGAGATGGTTATAAAATCAATATAGCCCACCGTTTGCTTCTCATGTCTCAAACGTTCAAACATCTTCTCACGCATCACACCATCTATCCGCTTGTGCTTTGGCGTATTGCCAACTATCTCTCGCAAATCAGCGAGCAGCGCATTTGTCTGAGGTATATGTGCCAATCGCTCGCGGTAGTTGTCGTAGTCGTTATATACCACAGTTGCCTCTGGACGCAAATGCTTCGTTATATGGGACAGCAAACCGCTGCCACCGAACAAATCCACAAACACTGTTTTGTCGTTGAACTGGGGCAGAATCTTGATATACTCCTTTGCAAACATGCGCTTCTGTCCGACAAAAGGCAGAGGTGCTGCCATGTGCATTTTCCCTCTCATACGTTCAGTTCAAATTTTATATTATCCTCACCAGCGAGAAGTCGTTCAGTGGGCTTTATGTTGTTTTCATAGATGTGTACATTCGCCAGGTTCAGCGTGATAGACTTTAGTGGCAAGTCTATCTGTCGAGCCATCAGATAAAGGTGGTAAATGTCTGAAGGAAGTCCGAGGTTTGCATCGGAGCTGCGCTGATATGCCGACACAACCAATGCACCGTCCTCTATTTGAAACTGCACAAGGCTCAGGCACGGTGCCTGGTTGCTCTCTGCATCCGTTGCTCCGAGAAACAGTACATAGTTTTTGCTGTTGCGTTTCTCCTTGTTGATGCGCTCAATAAGTGGTGGCAGTTTCTCCATGTAGGTCGGGTAGCTGTTTACCAATGTCTGGCCGCAGTAGTCCCACCATGCTATGCCTGCCTCACGGTATCGATCCACATTGCGCTCTCCTTGCATAAACAGTTTCAGCTCTTCTTTCAGTTTCTTTCTCGCTATGCCGTGGCTCTCAAATATGTCGAGCAGGTCAGCCGGTGTGAGCATCAGCTGCTCGTTGAGCAAGTATTTTATCTTGCCTTTTTTGTTCTGTTGGGTCTTGCCTTCAGCAAGCACCTTACCCAATAATAAATAGTATTTGTTCATCGTATTTTACTTTCGATACGGCAAAGTTACCACGCTTCCGCATCAAAAAGTAACACCACGAGCAAATCACACTGCAAGCCTTTTGCAGCACGTTTTCAAAAGCCTTGTTCTTTATCCCTCGAGCACCTGAGTGCTACACTCTCGACCATATCGCTTGATGAGCGTGTACACCTTGCGCTCGCTCACATGATAGCGATCTGCAAGTGTCGCCACAATGTATGAGACATTTTCGCCACCACCGAGCATCACGCGATAGTCGTTGTACAAGTCTATATATTCCACATCTTCGATGCGTATCCCTGCCTGTTGTAGCCTTTTTAACGGCTCTCGGTTAAAATTCAATATCTCAAATACTTTCATTTTCAACTAAATTATGTACCTTTGTATCGCCAATCACTTTATGACAACAAAAATGCTCACAGCGCGGCAGAGGGTATATGCCCCCGGTCGTGCGCTGTGAGCGTTGTTATAAAAGTGATTGGCGTTGCTTTTTAACAGGCCGGGGGCTTTTTTTACATCCTCCCCCGAAGGGATTTTTAAGCGCTGTACTTGCTCAAATCTATTGCATCTTTATTCTTCCAGCCATCTTCCAGCATCTCTTGTATATGCTTAACGGCTTTCGTATAGAAGTCTGCAAGTTCATCCAGTGTTTCAAACGTACGATACACTGGACTTTCATCAGTGCCGAACTTAAATGTCACTGGTAGCGTTTTTCCGTCCGTCTGGACGGCCAAATCGTATGCAGCCTTATAGTTGTACTGGTTCTCTTGCGAGAGCCACACAGGGGTTCCTTCATAGCTGAAGCCCGACAATATTGCTGCATCCGTTTGTTGGTTATACCATTTTCTCACGAGGTCTTTTATTTCCTCGTCAGTCGGCTTGTGTGTCAGTTCTGCCTCCATGTAGTCAGCAGTTCCGTCATCATGTTCTTGCACGTTCCAACGAACGCGCCACTTGTTTTTGATGGGGTTCACGCATTCAAGCAGTTTCACCTCCAAACTTCCTTGTGCTCTTTTCATCAACTAAAAACGTATTTGGTTCGACCTTTGCCGAACACTTCCGTCTTGATCGTTGTCTCAAATGGGAAGCCATCCGGCACTTCTTTAATCTGGGCGAGGATATTTTTCATTTCCTCACTGTTGGTAAAGAATTTCCTGGCTTCGCCGTTCATCTCGATCGATACGATGCAGAGGTCTTCACCCTGCTCCGTCTTGATGCCCGTCTCAAAGTCCTTCACGATGATAGGAATGTTTACCAACTCGCGGATACTTACTACTGTACCCGCGAAGCGCTTTTTGCCGTCTTCTGGCTTGTAAGCCACATTTAAGTCCTTAAAACTTTTCATTGTTTTGCCTGTTAATTTATTAAACAAATTGTTACAGTCGGCGTGCTTTGTCATCCCATAAAAGGATGCTGTCAGCTCTCGCCTTCTTTTTCTCGATTTTACCTCGCACATCTTTCTTGCGAACTTCTGCTTGATGCGCTTCCTTAAACGCACATTGTTTGGCCGTATCACATAGCCCAGAAAGTCTATTCCCTCAGCAGTCGGAAACACTCTCTCATTTGGCTTTACCACCAAATCAATTTTCTGCAGCTGTTCATGTATGATGTCACGAATCATCCATAGTTCCGCTTTCGTTTTACCGAGTTCCACGCCGTCATCACAATATCTGTAAAAATAACGAACGCCGTACTTGTCCTTCAGATAATGGTCTAAGAAAACAGACAATAACAGATTCCCCGACCCTTGCGAGCTGCGCAGCCCGAAACTGATGCCCTCAGGCAGAAGGTGCAGAAAGTGCTCCAGCAGTCCTAACAGCACCTCGTCCTTGAACACCCTGCGGTAACACCACATTACAAAATCCGGCTTCACGTTGTCATAGAACCGCCTCACGTCAAACTTATAGCAGTATGTCGTTCCCTCTGGGTCTGCATTCAGATCTCGCTGTATGCACTTCATCAAGTCGTGCGTGCCACGTCCCTTGATGCTCGCCCCGTAGTTCGTATGAAACGCTTGTGCAGATGTGCGTCCACCACATTCATCACAGCATACACCGCTATGCGGTCTTTCATCGACAATATCTGCAGATGCCGTTCTTTACCATATTCACAGATGATGCGCTCATGATAGCCACCGAGCTTGAACGTGCCGTTCTTCAGCTTTGCCGTCAGTTCCGCTATCACCTCGTCACGGTGCTCCAGCAGATAGCGACCTTGCCTGCACGTCTTTCGCTTCTTGCCCCGCAACACAGCGTCAAACGCCTCCGACATGTTGCCGTAGTCCGTCACCTCCTCCATGATGTAGCCTTCTCTGCGCATAGGGTTCTCTGTTTCTCGTTTACGGAAGATATGGGCCTTCCTTTCCCCGGGCCAAACTTCTTCGAACCGTTACTGGCCTACCAAACTCTATTGCCCGACACTTGATGTTTCAGCTTTCCGTCCTTTCATGGACGCTGTTGCTGTGGCTCGTTTCCCTCGGCACCACATCGAGGAGCGCGTCCTCATCGTTGTACGCCGATATATTTTGATTTCCAGACGCGAGCCGACATTCGAATTCGCATTCGAAGCATCGTTATTCGCATTCGCATTCGACACACCGCCATTCGCATTCGCATTGTTGTACCCGCGATAGACCACACGGCCCATTAGGAAACTCTACCAAGATGCAAAGTTACTCATATTCCCGCCAACTCAAGCGATTATACTCAAAATCAGTTGCAAAGCGACAATATTTCAACGAAAACAGCAGCATCACCAGGTTCCTCCGAAATTCCTAAAATTTTTCGACCGGTTTACGCCGGTGATGCCACGTCTTTCGTTTTGTCGCTTCGCTCCCGCTTTGCGCGCTTCGCGTTACGCAACCTCGACTATCGCCTTATACGCAGCCACGCTTTGCGCCCTCACGATTTTGCCGCGGAAGGCCAGACGCGAGCCGACATACGAACCCGCATACGAAGCATCGTAACCCGCATACGCACTCGACACACCGCCATTCGCACTCGCATTGCTGCACCCGCGACAGACCACACGGCCCGATGCCGAGCTGAACCAGTATTTGTCAGAATAGTAAGTGCTGCTCGATCCGCTCACGGCACCAACTGGCACAACGGCCATCCATTTGCTATGAGCCACTGCCGTTATCCAAGAGTCACCATTAGTCGTACCCTTCACCATCATAATCGTACCGTCCGGCATCCAGATGCGCCACTTGCCCACATTGCCACTCGTGTTCGGTATGTCCACCCTGTCCATCATGTCATACTTGTGTCCGTAGATGTCCTCATAGCCCAGGCAGCAGATATTGTTCACCTGCGTCACCTTTGCAGCACCATACTCGTCCTTCTCCACATACCAGGCATACTGATGCACAAGATTGTCCACAAGACTGTTCGTCACATTCGGATTAATCCCCTTCGCCTCTTCGTAGCCCACAGTGTCCTGCATGCCCCTCGATGCCGTACCGCCAGTCGTGCGTGTATTCGAGTGCGAACCTGCGCCACACTGCTCCTGCATGTTCTTTCGCCCATACTTTGCATAGCTCAGATTTGCGATGCGCCAGTGCATCAGCGGGTCTATCTGCTGCATACCTCTCTGCACGCTATAGTAGTGGAAGTCCATCCATGTCATGTTTGCAGTCGTAGAACCACCCGTTATGCAGGAACGCAGTTTTGTGCCAACCACCGAGCTGCCCGCCACACCACAAAGGTGCTCGTCGTTGGGCACCCAGTCAGGCTCCATGTCTTCAATCTTCTCGCTGTTACTCAACACCACCTTGTCAAACTCAGCAGTGTTTAGTATAGAGAAGTAAAGTGCCACGGCTCCTTCCGGCACATCGCTTATCAGATACATGCCAGCCTCAAACTTGTTGCTCAGCGTAGACACGACTATGGACTGCAGCACTGCGCCAGTCTTGTCAACGAATACGCTGCCCACAAAATTCGTACCTGGCACACTCGGGAAGCGTACACGCTTGTAGCCCTCCACGCTCACCATACACACGGAGTACGAGCTGTCATTACTGAAAGCGTTGTTTATCGTGTCCCTGCCGCTCATCACCTTTTTGCCATTTGTATAGCCACCCTGCGTTCTCTTGATGTCCTCAAGCGTCATCACTGTCGCCTCCGGCACTCTTGGCATGTGGGCTCTGTCTCTGAAACTGTAGCAGTCATAGTTTCTACCGTTCAGATAGTCATTCACACCCTTGCTCCAGTAGAACGGCTCCAGCATCATCCAGTCGCCCTCCGAGCCGTCAAGCTTTGCGGGGCTCCCGTCCGCATACTTGTTGCTGTCAGCATCGTCAAGCGGGTAGCATGTCATTTCGCCGTCCAGGTTATTCATCACCGTATCAACACCGGCGATGGTAACGTTCCGGGTCGTTGCTTTCTTCGTCACCTTCGCCAATACTCTGTGGCGGTTCTTCAATATCGCCGCCACATGGCCGCTCGGCTTGTAATCGTTGCCGTACTTGTAGCCCGTCTCGTTGTCCAGGTTGCTGATACACGCGTCGTCGGCAATGGTTTCCGCTCTCTCCAGCATCGTGTATTCCGGCTGCTCGATGTTCAGTTCCGGGAAGTGCTGCTGCAGTGCTTCATACTCCTCGTCATCCTTGTATCTCGTCAGTCGGTATGTGCCCACCAGTCGGCAGCTCTCCACGTTTCCGCCATTCTCGTCCACACCGCCCGTCTGCATCAGTGAGGCCAGCAGGCTGCCGTCGCCTTCCATGTCGATGCCGGTCACACGCAGATACTTCACGTTTCCGCACCTTGCGTGCAGCGTCTGCCAGTCCACACCAGGGCAATTGTCAACCACAAGCCTGTTGATGTTGCTTGTGCCCTCAAGCGTCAGACCGCTGGTCGTCAGTTTGCCCAAATAGCGCAGTTCCAGTGTCTGCAACGTTGCCGGGAGCGTTACGCTCGTCAGCGGAGCACCCTGTGCGAAGTTCACGCCGGTCAGGGCTGTCTTGCCTGCCTTCAGTGTCTCCAGCTTCGTGTTGTTGCTCAAGTCTATGCCAGTGAAGCTGCCTGACTTCAAGCCGGTCATATTCAGAGTACGCAAGTTTCGGCAGCCGTTCACCAGCAATGCGTTCAGCGTTGTCTGTGTCTGGCCGCAGCTCACGTCAAGCGTCCTCAGGGCGGAACAGTTGTTCAAGTTCAGAGTCTGGAGTATGGCATGGCTCACGTCCGTCAAGTCAAGCCCCATGATGCGGCTCGCACCGTAGATGTATTGCGGGTCATTCACGATGAGGTCCGTGTCAAGCGTCAGTTCCACCTGACTTCCCGTGTCCTCCGCAAGCACTGCGCTTTCGTGCGGAGTACCGCTCGTGTAGCCATACCCGAAGAAATACCGCTCGCTCGCCGTGATTCTTATCTTCCGGTTGTCACTTCCGAACTTATAGCCGAAGTAGGCTGCGAAACTGTCCTTTCTGTATGTACCGCACACATACTGGCTGTCCAGCAATGCAAACCGGTTCTGGATGGTATAGGTGCGGTGGGCATATCGGCTGCCCTGGAGTGCATAGAGATAGTCATAGTAACTCTTGGTGCCGTCTGCCGTCGTCACACCCTCCGTCAGCGGCTTGATGTACTTGTAGATGCCGTCCTTGTTGTAGATGCGCTCACACCAGTTGCCCATCATCTCCTCATTGAACACCTTCAGCACATACTCCAGCGACATCGTGCTTCGCAGCTTGTCTGCCACCTCCCTCAGTTTGTCCGGGCAGCCTCTCACAAGTTCCCACAGCACGGAGTCGTGTCCTGCAAACGCATACGAGCCGATGCTCTCGTCCATCGTCTCCCACGTTATCGTGTAGTCGTATTTCAGAACCGAGTCGTTGCGCTCACCGAACACCGTGTCCATGTCGTATGGGATGAAATACCATATCTTGCCGTCCCACGTCACGAGCATCATGTTCTTCGCGCGGTTGTCCACAGCCATGAAGTAGTCCGTTATCAGATACCATGCAAATGGCGAGTCGTTGCCGAAGTATTCCGCATATTCGTTCAGGAATTTCATCGGGTTGCCCTTGCAAGAGTATATCCACTCCCAAAGGCGCTTCACTGCCGCCTTGTCGTCCTCATGCGCCGTCGCCCATGTGTCGTCGGCCTTGAAGCGGAACTCCAGAGCGTCGTCAAACGTGTCCATGTTGCTCGTACCGAACAGACATAATGTCTCCGAGTTGTTCAGGAACTCCAGGCAGATGCACTTGTTGCGCCCGCCCTTCAGTGCAGCCTCGTCATTGAAGCCCTCGATACCCTCAAAGCCGTAGATGATGCCGCTGCCGCTCTTCTCGTTGTTGAAGTTGTACTTGCCAAGATACACGTTCTCACCCGTGCCGTTGTTGTCGTAGAACAAATCTATCGGGAAACCGTCCACGCCGATTCTCACATCATAGTTGCCCTTGTAGGCCATTTGTGGCGGAGTCAGCCAGCCGCATCTCTTCCAGATGTCGTTCACCACTCTCACCGCACCCGTATTGTGCGTAGATGAAGAGTCCGAGAAGTCCGCCTTCAGACAGAATATGTCTATCGGTCTTGCACCTGGTTTGAACGAATATTTGAAGTCCGCGACCTCCACACCGTTCACATACAGCTTCGTGCCGTACTTCGTCGAGCGGCTGAAGTAGATGCGGTAGTTCTTTCTCGGGTAGGTCGTCGATGAGGTGCCTTGTATTCTCAGTCCGCACTGGTAGATGATGAAGTCATACTCCTTGCCGTAGGCAGAGTAGAAGTAGATGTCCACCGGAACCTCAAACTTCTTGTTGTTCGTCTGGTTCACCAGGTTCACGTCGCCCACGATCCTCATCACGCTCTTGCCCATCGCACGCAGTTTGTCTATATCGACATCAGTGCCCTCGTCGTCCATCACCTGGTTCTTCTCGAACAGCACCACCATCTCGTCGCTTGTCGGACGGTCCACCATATAGTTCGCCAGTTCCTCATCATCACCCAACGCACGGCTGTACACGCGCAGGTTACGCACCTCCACGTCCGCGCTCTCGCTCGTGATCCTGATGTTCGTCGGTTCTGCCTGGAGCAGCGAATCCGTCGAGGCATACTGCTTCGCACCGCATAGGATGCCGTTCACATACAGCATCATCAGTCGGTTACCCTTCTTTTCCTGCACCACGAAGGCTATCTTCAGTGTCATACCGCTCGCGAACTTCGTGCCCACTTCCGAGCCTGCGCCCGTCCGCATCAACGCCTCCTGCGTTGTCAGTCTGAAACCCACGCCGCCGGTCATGCAGTCCACCACCGTACCCCTGCGGTCGGTCACGTTCGTGCATGTCAGCTCCATCTCGTAGGTTGCGCCCGTGGTGGTCGCGTCGTTGCCGAAAGGCTTGTACCCGATTTTAACATTCGCGCCGTTCGTCAGCTTCAAGGCATCTCCCGTCCAGCCGTTGCTCTGCCAGTCAAAACCTTCAAACACCGTTTGAACGTCGTTATAACGCCATTCAGCAGGCTCGCTCTCGGCATTGCTTCTGCCGGCTGCCGTCAGTTTCAGCACAAGTCCGGCAGTCGCCTCGCTCAGGTCAATGCCGCTCTCCGTCACCTTCACGTTCAGTTTGTATTCCGTAGTGCCACACTTCAGCACCATCGCCACGTCGCCCTGCTCCAGGAAACGGTTTGTATATACCTGCGTAGTCCTCGGAACGCTCACCGTCTGCGTCCGTATGCCGTCTCTCCACACACCCACCGTCGCCGGGGTCGTTGTCGGGTCATACGCCACAAAGTCAAATATCACCTGCTCATACTGGCCGGTTTCAATAGTCGGAGTCAGATGGTCGTCCGCAAAAATGCGTCCGTCACCGAAGGTCAGCTTCGTGCCGATATACGGGGCGTTCTGTCCGGCCTTCAGAATGTCAAAGTAGATGCTCTCACTCTTCAGCGTCAGCTCCGAGCTCGCCTCCATCTCGGCGACGATCTGCACCGTGTGCCGGCCGATGCTCACTCCCGACATCGACAAGGAGAAACTGCCGTTCGTCGTGCCGCTTCTTTTCACCGTCTGCGAGTCCCACTGGTGTCCGTCCAGATACAGCGTCACGGTTTTGTCGCCGCTTCCGCTCACCGCAAAGGGAATGCTCACCGCCTCGCTCACGCCGTAGCCGCCCTTGGCGACACACTCGGCTATGTTGAAGCTGCTGCTCAGCGCAAGGGTCACAGCCTTCACGCTCACATAGCTCTGCCTCGTCTGTGTCTTGCCGGTGGTCGGGTCGGTTGTGGTAGCCCTCACATAGATGTCTGTCGTTCCGAGCAGCAGGTATTTCGTCAGATCCAGGGTATAGGTTCCCTTACTCACATCATGCTGCGTGTCTGCATACATCACGGTCGCGTCCCTCTTCATCTCAATGCTGACTGTTGCCTTCTGGCCCGTGGATGTGCCTTTCTCGTCACCACTGCTGTACTGGTGGTCATACGTCCATGTCAGCATTGCGCTGTCACCTTCCTTGATGATGGTCTTGCTGACGGCTGCATCCAGCACGATTTTAGTGGTCGAAGCGTCACCGCCTCCACCGCCGCTTCCTGCCGGAATGTCCGCAGACGCTATCTCCGCACCGCTCTTGTTGGTCAGTGCCAGGCGCACGCTGCTGCCGTCGTCACTCAGTTCGGCGTTCATGCCCAAGACGGTGCTCGCCTCTATCTCCATCAGCTTTGCCGCCACCGCCGCGTTCTGCACCGGATTCGTCGAACTTACGTTCAGGCTCTCGTCCACCTCAGTCTCGCTGATGGTGATGGCGACGTTGCCGTCCTCGCCCGGCTCCAGCTTCTTGCCGTTCAGCGTCACGCTCTTCACCGTGCCGTCGCCGCCAAAGTCCTCCCAACTTGCCGCCTGCTCCCAACTCTCAATGTTCGTGCCCTTGAACTGCTTGGTCTCCCATTTGCCCTGTGCCGTCTCGTAGGTGATGCAGCGTCCCTTCGCACGTGCCTTTCCTTCCACGGCTGCTATGGCGGTCTCAAGCGTATAGTATCCGCTCTCCAGCGGAACCTGCTCCGTCACGTTATAGGTGTTGCCACCGCCGCTTCCGCTTATCTCCACCAGGTTCTCTTCCTCATCGCTCCACACATACACCACGCCACCGCACACATACGCCTTGTCCTTCAGTACTTCCGTGCGCACATCGTTCATGTACATGTCTGCGCCAGGCCAGTTATTGCAGTATATGTTACTATTCTTCCCACAGAAGGATTTGTTCACCGTGTCATAGTACACACCGTCTATCTGGGGGCATGATACAAGTCGTATCTTCACGCCTTCCACCAGCCCGTCAAACCGCGCTGTCGCGCCGTTCCTTGCAGCCAGTGCCGTGGCCTTGTACTCCGCTTCCACGCTCTCTGCCTTTGCCACAGCGGCGTTGGTCTTCTGGGCGGCATCCGTAGCCTTGCTTGCTGCATCGTTGGCGGTTTGGGCCGCTGTCTTCGCTGTTGCTGTTGCCGTATCTGCTTTCTTTGCCGATGCGTCAGCCACAGCAGCAGAAGCCTTGGCGACAGCTGCTGCATCCTCCGCAGGTTTCGACAACAGTTTCAACGGGGCGCTCACCACCGTCTCGCCTCTCATGGCAGGGAGGCTCACCACACCGTCCAGCGTGCTCACAGCTTCCAGCTCGTCCACACTCTGGCTGTCAGTCTTTATCTGGTTCACAACAGCCTGGACCAGTTCCTTTTTCTCTTCTTCTGTCAGTGCCATAGTCGTATCTCTCTTTTTGTTATGATAGTTTATTGATGATTCTTGCCGTATATTTCGTTGGCCAGCCGTTCAGCGTCTCGGTGCTGTCTGGGTCATATACCAGTAGCACCTCAAGCGTATCACCCTTACCCATATTCAGCGTTTCGTAGTGTCCGCCATCCCAATCTACCATCACTGGCAGTTCCTCGGTGTTCAAAGGATATTCCTTTTTGCTGTCCTGCTGGCTATAGCGTCCACACACCTTGTAGTTGCTCGACCCTATGTCGGCGATTATAGTTATTCTCATGCAGAATGGGGTGTTCTTTCCAATGGCCAAACCATCCCTCACTTGCCCTATCTTGGGCAGTGCCACAACGGCAGAGCTTTGCGTCGCCTTAACGATGAAGCGGTTCGCAGCCTGCAGGTCCATATAGCCGACAAACACCGTGTTCGCCTTGTCAAGGGCTATCTTTTTGTATGCATAGCCGTCCATAGCTCCGTTCAGCACGCCCGAACCTTTACCCGCAAAGGCGAAGTTCCCGTTCATGGAGTTTTCTATGTCGAACACGATGCCATACTTCGGAGATATGCCAAAATCGAAGTTGTAATCAGTGGCTGTATCCACCAACCGGCATAGCATAGGTTGTCCATAGTTGTTCCATGTGCCGAAGATGGCTTGCCGTCCCTTGTCGTTGAACCCTATCATGTCATCATACAAGAACAGGCCGTTTTCAGTATCCTTTACCTCTATTGTGCCATCTTCGTTATAGATTACATTTGCACCACCTATATGCCCATTTCCTATGCTGAAACCACCAATGGCTCCACCCTCAGCGTACACATGGCCTCGGAATGTTCCATTCACAGCCTCGATACTGCCGTCTTCCTTTACCTTGAAGTACCCGTTGGCCGTCACCAGTCCCTCCAGCTTGATATTGTCCGCCGTCAGCTTGATGACGGTTTTCTTATTGCCCTCGGCATCCGTTTCCTCTACACCCACACCTATCAGAGCCAGTTTGCCGTTTGCGTCCTTAATATAGATACCCGTACCTTCAGGTTGTATCATCAGCCCCGTCTCTTGCAGTGCCTGCTCATCTTTGTCATACACGGCAGCCGATATTTTCACCAGTCGCTCCGACTGCTCAAACAGCGTTTTGTATTTGTACGTCAGTGCCTCAATCTTATCAGTGCTCAGCACCAGCATATACAGATATATGTCGCCGTCAAACTCCAGCTTGAAGTCGCCCGTGCCGTTCCACAGTCCGCTGCAGGTGTATTGCACATAGCCGTCAGTAGCTGCGATTTCCTCGCTCACCTCCATACTGTTGAAGTCCGCAAACCCCGTCTTGTCAACATTCTCAAAACCTATCTTCAGCGTGCCGGACTTTGCGCAGCGATAAAAGAAACTCAGATACACTGGCAAGGCTTCCTTCTTCCCCTCGCCGTTTGTCGGAAAGGTCGGCACAAAGCGTAGATTCTCATGCTTCTGTCGGATATACTTGTTGCGTATCCGCACCACCTTGCGTCCCATGTCTGTCACCACGCTCGCACCGTCACCCTTCTTAGATAGTGCTGCGCCGTTGGCCCATATCCACCTGTTGCCGACGAGGAAGAACACCGTCTCATTCTCCGAGTTCCACTTCTCCAGTCCCGATGCAAACGTCGGGTTGTTCAGATAGCCCTTCTCGCTTAGAAAATCATTCCTCACGCTGTCGATTGCGCTCTGCACCTTGCCCTCCGTTATCTCCAGTTTTGTCTTCACGTCCTCGCCGGTCGAAAGTAGGAACGTGCCGCGCAGATACACATTGTCCGCATACAGGCCGTTGCCCCGTGGCTGGTTGTTCCACGGAAAAGTGTCATCCTTAATGCCGTCCAGGTTGCCAAGTCTTGCGCGTAGGGCATTGCCAAAGCTCTTCCCGCTCACGCCGTCCATCACGTCCACCCTCGGTTCGCCGTCTTCAGTTGCCGATATAAGCACCAGGTTCTGGCGGTTCTCCACTGCCGTGTTGCCCATCAGCACACACTCGTCACCCGCCTTGGGTTCCACGTCCTCAAACTCCTCCTTCGCCACCACGATACCGGCCTCCGTAACATCGGCCACCTCCACCCAGTAGCTACGTAGGTCCGTGCCAGTGAACGTCTGGCAGCGCACCAGGTCGTGTCGCACGAACATGTTCTCCTGCTCGAAGCTGATGAGGTAGTAGTCGCCCTGTTCCTCCACAGCCTTTATCTTCCCGTTCGCAGCGCTCACGCATATCTGGCCGCCCACGCTCCGCACCTTGTTTATCAGCAGCTCAAACACGTTCATCACCTGACGCACCGTCAGTTTGTCCACAATCAGGTGCGACAATCGGTCCTCATCCATACCCAGTTTCCAGCCCCTGTCCGTCAAGCCCCCGCCGCTATAGTCCCCGCTGCTGAGCAGCTCCTTCACCACAGCCGTCAGCAGCTCCGCGTTGCCCTTGCCGTCAACAAAGCCGTTCTCCTCCTCGCCGAACACCACACCCTGCTCAAAGGTTATCCGCCCCTTCGTCCGGTCGTTGCGTTTCCTGCTCAGAAATTCCTGCTCGCTCCTTCTTGCCGAAAACAGATTGTTGTCCGTAGGCAGAGTCGTGTCCCAAGAGCGTATCACGTCAGGCAGTTCCACAGTGTTAGCCTTCACCTCGCTCCGCACGTTCTCTATCTCGTCCGCCATGCGGCTCTGAGTCGTTTGCGACAGCACGTCACTTATCTCGATGTCAGCCTCCGTCGGGCGCTCCAGCTTCTGGTCCACCACCGTTATGCGGCTCTCACGGTAGCCGCTCGCAAAAAAGCGGTCACTCTCCAGCCGCACCCTTTGCCCCATGCATGGCACAACGCCGCGCTTCTTCAGCGCCACATAGTCCGTCGAGCATTTGTACACGCTTCTGTCCAGGCAGTGCTCGTCCATGTATTTTTCCACCGCCGTCGCATACTCCTCCTCCGCTATCGGGTAATACTCGTCCGGCATCCTCACGTTCCACAGTATATAGGTGTCCTCCGCTTTCGGCTCCAGCACTCCGCCCGGCACCTGCGTGTCGTCATCGTATGGCCATATCGTTATCAGCTCAAACTCACGCGTCTCGCTGTTATAGTTCACCTCAAAGTAGTGCTCCCCGTCCTCGTCGTTGCCCAGACCGGCCAACTGCCCCGTCTGGAACGTCACACGCTTCACCAGACCTCCTATCTCATATTCGTTCGGATCGAAGTTCATCTCGCCGTCCGTGAAGTAGTATATGTCGAATGGCTTGCCGTCATCGCCCTTTTTCGTCTCCTTCCTCACCGAGCTCACCTTGCCCGTGCGCCGCGGGTATATCTCCTGGAACGCCGTCTGCTCGAAGTGCTCCACAATGCCCAGCTCCGTGTTCCGTTCCACATACGTCGCACGGCTCGGCAGCAGCAGTCGGCTGCTGCCGTATTTCTCAGCGTCTATGTTGCGGCTGCTGCCTATCGGGAACAGTCGGGTGAAGAACTTCACGTTGTCAGCCGAGTCACGCTCTATGCTCAACAAGCCGTTGCCGTAGCCCAGCGTAACCTCGTCGCCCCTCTCGCAGCGGCACACGTTCACCGTCATGCCCTCTATCCACCATTCCGTCCCGGCCTCGTCGGCTATCTTCTTCAGAGCGTCGTTCCCGTACAGACCCTCCGAGTAGTCCACCACGATGTTGCCCGTGGCCTCCACCTTGCCCACCTTCCAGTCCGTTATGCCGCCCATCCAGCGGTTCAGGTTCTTCACCACCAGTGCCACATGCTCACGGGCCGTCGCCGTGTAGCTGAATACTGGCGAGTCCTCCGTGTTCAGCATCAGCGCCTGTTTGATAAGGCTCGCCGCACCGTACAGTTTCACCGAGTACGTCCATTTCCTGCGACCCGTCTGCTTCGGCGTGTACGTCTCCACACACCAGAACTTCCGCCCTTCCCACACCGTCCAGTCGTTCAGCTCCAGTGTCACGCACTCCTGGCTGTCCAGCGACACGCTCAGGTAGTCGTCACCGCCCACCTCCTCGTGGTGAGTGCTGCTACTGTCTGGCACCAGCGTTGTCCTCAGCCGGTTCCGTTTGTCATATATCTTCAGCTCCATGTCCTTTGATGTCCTTTTTATCGTTGTTTTATCGTTGTTTGAATACCTTGCAAACGCCGTTTCAGTACAGAGGCTTCGGCTCCCTGAATTTCAGCCGCATCCTGCTGCACACGCCGCCTTCGCCTATCGGGGTCAGTTGCTCCGTCTCCGTTGCCCCCAGATACCGCAGTCTGAATGTGCGGTCTATCTCCGGCAGCCTCACCTCCAGCCATCCCGCCTTGCCCGTCCGCAGCATCGTGAAGAACCTGCCGTAGTTCACGAAGTACGCCTGCGCCGACTCAGCCCATAGGCAGAAGTACAGCTCCACGTCACGCGCCTGAAGGTGCAGCTCTATTTCTTCCGGCAGCTCCTCTCCGTCCGCGTCAGGGTTGTCCACCACAGTCAGCTCCTTCGTCGTGCTCGGCTTCAGCAGAGCCTCATAGTTAGTCCATTCTCCCTCCTTCTTCTCCGTCAGGAACACGCCCCATTCCTGGGCTGCGTCCTTGTCGTTTATGTACAGCAGACCTTTCGTTATCTCCATGCTCTTTCCTCCTTTTTTTCTTACCTTGTTTTAATGCCGTCCCTACGCAGCGTGGTCAGATCATCCTTCATGTCACGCATGTCCTTGCGCATCAGTTTCAGCGTCTCGCTGCACTCGCCCGTGTTCGTATCTATTCGTTTCAGGTGCCCCAGAGCCGTCTGCATGCTTCCCGCCACATTCTCCACGTTCGTGTCTATGTTCGTCTCGTGCACCAGCATCGCCGTGTACAGACCCTCCAGTTTCGTTATGCTCTCCTGCGAGGCCGTCGTGTATGCACCGCTCTTTCCCGTCTGCGTCGTGCTGTCCCCCTGCCACAAGTCCAACCCCTTCTCCTTCGCCATCTGACGATACTTCTCCAGCAGCGCGTTGAAGGTACCCTGCTGGCTCAGAGCATTGTCCGTCATGTCGTCCAGAATCCGCACATAGTTGCCAAACTTCTCCTCGTCCGTCAGGTCCTCGCGCTTCATCACGTCCAGCATCTCCTCCTGAGCCTTCTCCAGCAGTGGGGCTATCGTCACCGTATATATCATCTGCTCCGCCAGCTTCTCCAGCATACCCGTCAGCGAGTCCGCAAAAGCCTTCCCCGCATCAGTACCGTTCTTGAAGGCATCCACCAGAGCGTCCGTCAGCGTCTGACCAAGGTCGCCGAACACACCATCAAAGTAGTCCTTCACAGACTCCCAAGCCTCCTCTGCCTGGTCATATAGGTCTATGATATACTGCAGGGCCTCCTTGTCATTCTTCGCAAACTCACGGCTGTTCATGATGCTCTCAGCCAGCTCGCGGTTAAAGTTCCCCGCACTGTCTATCAGCTCAGGATAAACGTCCAGTATGCTGCTGTACGTATCCTTGCCCTTGCCCCAGCCGAACAGACCCGTCTTCTTATGTCCCGTCTTTATCTCAATGTCAGCCAGTCCCGAGTAAGCATCCTTCAGCTCCGAGTAGCCCTTGTTCACAATCTTGTTCCAGAAGGCACTGCCCGTCTCCGTGTATCCGAACTTCTTCTGCTGCTCAGCCGTGCCCGCAATCTCCGCCTTCAGCCCGGCGTAGGCATCCTTCATCACCCTCACAGCGTTCGCAGCCTTCCCGTAAGTGTCCGTGCCGAATATCGTTTGAGCCTTCTCCAGCTCCAGGTTCTGCTCCATCAGCAGAAGGTTATACTCACGCTGCTGAGCCGTCACCTCCTCCATGATCTTCTCCAAAGCAGCCTTATGACGCGCACTCGCCTGAAAAGCCTTCGTCACCCAGCCGATAGCCTCGCCCGCGGCAGCAGCTATGCCGCCAACGACGCCGCCCTCAGCAAAGCCACGGCCTATGTTGCTCACACTCGTCATCACACCCTGCACAGCATCCATCGCCTCAGCCATGCCATCGTTACCCGCCGCCTCAAACATCTCGCTCAGCTTCCCGGCCAGGTCGCCCACCATCTCAGCAGAAGCCGCAGCAGACTCACCAAGGCGCTTCAGCTTAGCCTCAAGGCCCTTCTCCTCACCATCCTCGCCGTGCTTGAACAGCTCACCAACCGCATCAGCCAGAGCCCTGAACGGATTCTTACCGAGCACCTCCTTCTTCAGCTTCTCATACTGCTCCGTCAGAGCCTTCAGCTTCTCAGGACTCTTCTCCAGAGCCTTCAGCTCAGCCGGCGAAAAACCAAGCCCCGCCATATCCTTCTGCGTGATCCGCCGCTCCGTCCTTCCGTTCCCGTCCTTTATCACAGCCGTGCCCTCAGCGTCCTTCGTCCCACGCAGATAGTCCATCAGCACCTTTATACGGTCTATTATCTTCTGCACCTCAGCCACACTCTTCTCCGAAGTGTCAGCAAACAAGTCCACAAGCACCTTGTTTTCCTTGCCAAGCTCCGCCAGCTGAGCCTCGTCCACAGACTTCAGCGCAGCACGCTCCTGCTTCGCCAGCTCTGCCAACGCACGCTCCTTCACATCATCGCCTATAGGACGCCCGTCTGCGTCCACAGCCTTCTCTATCTGAGCACGATCCTTAGCAAACTTCTCGCTGATGCTCTTGCGCTGCTCCTCGTAGTCTTGGTACTTGGCGAGCAAATTCTGATAGAGCTTTGCTTCGGAATTCTGCTTGTATGCGTTTGCGGCTTCAGTATATTGTTTCAGATAGTTTTTTTGGTCAGCACTCAAATCATCCACAGTAACAGTTGGACGCTTCAACCCTTGCTTCTTCCAGTCAGGATGAGCCTGTTCAAATGAGAGGTCTGATATATTCTGAAGTTCATCTACCCATTCTTGCTGGCGCAAACGGTTCGCTTCGATAAGTTTATCGTAATTGAGATTTATCGTTTCAAGTTCCTTGTCAAAACCCTCTTGCAAGCCGTCAATCTCCGCTTGTTTCAAATCAAATGCGGTTTGCTTTTCTGACGCTTCTTGTTTACGTTGTGCCGCTTCTACCTGACGCCCTTTCTCTTCTTGCTCTGCAGCCTTTATATTAGCTTTCTCCTGAGGTGTAAGACCAGTGTTCTTTGTCTTTTTTGTTTTCTTTGATGTGTCACCACCTGCAGCCTCATAGTTTGCCTTTGCCTTCTTTTCTTCATCGCGTGCCTTGCGTAATGCTGCAAGATAGGACGCTTCATCAGGATAAAGGGAACGATTGTTGCGATTCTTTATGACTTTATTTACTTCTTTCTGTGCATTAGTCCATGCGGTTTTTGCATCTTTCATGAAGTCTTTAGAGGCATTCTCGTGTATGCTTTTCATACGAGCAGTGGCCGATTTGATGCGATTTTGCAATTCGTCAACACTAGTTGCAACACTCTCCCCTGGAAGTTGTACAAGTTTCTTTCCTTGCTTGTTTGCAGAGGAGATACAATTTTTGTAGAAGTTGATAGTCTTTTGAGCGGTCTCTGCGTTCATACTATTCAACTTTGCCATAAACTTGTTATGGTTATCTGTTCGCACTTGCTGCACATCTTTCCACACCGTACCCTCTGAAGCTTTAATCAACGATTCTATAGCGGAGTTGAATGTCTGAAACGTGCCACGCACGTTCCTCACTTCTTTATTATATTTCTTGTCAAGGTTCTGATAGAGATTATAATCAGAATCTGACATATTCAAGCGACCGGTTTTGTAGTACTGCTTGCGCAATTCCAAATATTTATTCAGATCCGCCACTCGTTGTTGGTCTGCCTTCAAATTACCTTCGCCTTTAAGATTACGTTCCTCACGAAGTTCCTCGTTATATTCTCGGCGTGCCTCCGTCAGTTTGTCGATAAGTTCCTTTTCGGTCTTGTATTTCTCAAATACTGACGGCATCAATTTCTTTAGCTTTTCTAGAGCTTCTAGTCTGTCTAATTCCGCTAGATTTTCATCTGTTATGGTGCTTATACATTTTTCAATCGCTTCTTTTTTGTCATTGATTGCATCTGTCTGTTCTTTCTCACGGTCAGCCGCACGTTGAGCCTCGTCAGCTGCTGCAGAGCAATTCTTTGAATATATAGCCAGCGCAGCGGCAGCAGACAAAATAACAGTTGCAAGTAACACATAAGGATTGGCATTTGCTGTTATATTGAAGGCTTGCTGTGCAGCTGTTGCAAGTCCCAATTCTTTACGGAACATAGCCACAAGTCGAATGTTTTCAACAAAAGAAGCAGCCTTCTGTACTGCCAGTGTTGCAATCAAAGCTGTTTTATAACTACCATATACCGCAACAAGCGACATAAGGGCTTTTCCTACCGCTTCATAGTTCTTTACAAGTTCTGAAGCCACTTCAACGCTGCCCGTTAAAATACCCTCACTCTTTTCGCCCATGGCATTGAACATGTTGTCAATAGCACCTTCCAAATTTGAGAGTTGTCCCTTCAAACCTTTGCTTTGCTTATCCAGCATACCATGAAATTTGCCACCCTCTGCGGTTGCGTCTGCAAATGCCTGTGCCACCATTTCAGAACTGATAGCACCTGCGGACATTTCGTCTTTGAGTTGCCCTATGCTTTTGCCTGTTTTTTCCGATATGATAGCGAGTGGATTGAAACCGGCATTTATCATCTGGAGCAAATCCTGTCCCATCAGTTTGCCTGTAGCCGACATTTGCGAAAATGCAAGTACAAGCGAGTTGAAGCGGTCACGGTCGCCCATGGAGATGTCACCAATCTGCTTTAGGGTTGGTATGACTTTCTCCGCTTCGATATTGAATGCGAGCATAGTCTGCGCTCCTCCTGCAAGATCATTAAGCATAAGCGGTGTGTTCACGGCATATTCACTCAATTCGCTGAAGAACTGTGTGGCTTTGTCCTTGCTGCCTAACAATGTTTCAAACGAGATGATGAGGTTTTCCACTTCCTGGCGCACATCGATCATTGTTTTCACAAATTCCATAGCCTTCTGTGCCGTGAACACACCGCCAATGGTCATGCCGACCCGTTTCAAGGACTCATCAAGCAAATTAGCCTTAGTCTGGGCATCTAACATGCCCTGGCTAAGGTTCCCTTTCATCAATAATTCTACTTCTACAGCTTTCATGTCATTTCTTCAGTCTTGTTTGAAAACACTCCAGGATCTCCTGCGCGGTCCGCTTCCCTTTCACTTTACGCGACGGCGAAGAATCCGCCTTGCCCTTCACCTTCACATAACGCGGAGCATCGGCAAGCATCAGCACCAGAGTCTCCCAGTTCACCCCCCACAGCATATAGTCCACACTCCAGCCAGTAGCCTGAGCCACCTGCCAAAGCATACCGAAGAGGCTATGTGAACTCTCATACTTAGTTCTTAACTCCCCTTCCTTTAATGGCTCGCTATCGTCGGCTTCAGCGGATTCGTCGCCGCCGACAATGCGATAATACTCTCGAAACCCCGAGTACCCAGCAGAAGCGTCCAGCGTCGGAAAGCAGCCTCAAGCCAAACGTCATCCACCCACCAGCGTAGCAACCATGCCACCACGCCCGACAGCAGCAGCCCGCTCCACTTCCCCCTGCATATCGTCAGAGCAACAATCCGGCTCACAGTGCGACCGTGCTCCCCAAGCCAAGCCAGACGCTCAGCCTCTGTCATCGCCTCCAGCTCCGCGTGAGTCACGTTCATGCCGGCAAACAGACGAGCTATGCGTATCTGACCGCCAAGACGCGGACGGCCCATCCTGAAACGCAGACGTATCGCCTCCTTGCGCCACGGCAGACGCAACTCCTTAAAAGGAACGGAGACACCCACGTCCAAAAGTGCCTCCGCTGCCTCTTTCTCAATATGGCTGTCTTTCATCGCTCTCGGTGTTTATCTATCCAGCCACATCATCAATGCTGTAAGGCTTGCTACCGTCGTCCGGAATCATCACCTCAACCTCAACCTTCACCTTCGACACACTGTCCAAGTTCAGGTCGCCGTCAATGTATGCCGAAATGAAAGCCTTCCGGATGTTTATCTCGTGCGACGAGTCCGTCTGTATCGTCAGTGGACTCGTTATCTGCACCAGATCCGATGGAGCTTCCCAGCCCGTCGCTTTCTCCGCCGTCTTCTTCACCACACCGCCCATCAGAGCTGCCATGTTCTCGTAGTCCATCTGGATAAGGTCAAAGCTCGGAGCAATCGTGCCATTCGACTTCGGAATCACAAGCACAGGACCGCCATGCTTCTGGGCAGCGTTGATTTTCGTCACCTCGCCCTTCGCACCGTTCAGCTTGAAGCTGTTTTCATCGATGTAGCCAAGCTTTTTTTCGCCTACCTTAACGACCGCCAGGCCGTACATAAATTCGTTCATAAATCTTCATTGTTAAAATTGTTATTACCGTGCAGACTATTCCGCCTGCAATAAATACACACCAGTCCACCCACCACAACCCTCGCTCTTTCGAACGTTCTTCAACCGCCGTTTGAGCACTGTCCTGAAGATGAGCGTTCTTCACGCTCAGGCGCTCGTTCTCCGCCTCATAATACGCACACAGACGCGCCAAACTGTCGCAGCCGCTCTCTATCACCAGGGTAGGAGGCTTGCCGCCCGCGTTCTGCTTCACACTCGCCTTCACGTGCGCACGGCCCGAGCTCGCAGCATAGCTCGCTCCTTCAGGCAGTCGCCACAGACCGGAGTCAAGCGCTATCTCCAGCAATGCCGTGTCCGCCTTCACCGGCGCCGTCCACCACGCCTTCATCACGCTCGTCGCGGCGCTTGCGCTGTCCTTTCGCACTGCGCTTGCCGACACTTTGTTTTCCGACCTCACCGTCTGTCTCGTCGAGCTGCAGCTCGCTGCTGACAGGACAAGCAGCCCTGTGAGGACATAGCTGAATAGCCTCAATGGCACGCGACAGACGGTTGACAGCACGTCGCGTGAGGTTGTTTTCAGCCACCAGTTTCTCAGTGATCTTTGTCGTCTCTTCATATTTCTTCTGCGTTTCCACAAGCAGCGTCGATACGTCTTCGTACATCACCTTGTACGTGTCATGCACGCTCTTCGCCGTCTCGGCCTCCTTCACCTTGCGGTTCGCAACCCAAGCGATGGCGGCACCTATGCCGCCCGAGGGTATAGCCCACTGCAGGATTTGCATGATTACTGTGTCCGCCATCCTTGTTTTCTCTTTATTCGTTATTTACTCTGTTTTCACACTCTCCTTACTGCCTGATGCCGATGCTCTCTAACCATGCCTTCACGTCAAAACTCGGGCAGGCTTTAGTCACGCCTGGCAGGTCACGGTGACCCACAATCTTGATCTGTGGGAACCTTTCATGAAAGTTCCTCACGTAGTCAGTCATAGCCTTCAGCTGTGCCGCCGTGCGCGTGTCCTTGGCCGTCTTGCCGTCCTTTGCCAGACCGCCGGCATACACCACATGGCGGCTCACCGAGTTATAGCCCGCAGCACCGTTGGTCACCTCCCAGGGGTCCACCTCCGCATCCTCGTTGTTCTTCACTAGGCGCTCCACTGTTCCGTCCAGATGGAACAAATCGGTGTAACCCACCTGCTTCCAGCCCCTGCCGCCCTTCTTCACCGGGTCAGTGTGCCAGTGGCGTATCTCTTTTGAGCTTACCTCACGGCCTTCTGGAGTGGCTGTGCAGTGCAGCACCAGATATTTCATCCTTGCCATAGCCTAGCCGATGGGGTCAGCATACTCTGCCAAACCGCGTTCCACAACGTCATGGGCACGATCCTGCTCAAATTCAAGCACCTCACCTGCCTCGTGCACCACGCTCAGGTCTTCCTTGTCGCGAAACTTTGCCACGACCTTCACACTCACTGTCTTTTTCTCTGCCATAATCTTTTTTTTATTTTAGTTGTATTTGTTACCAGGGCGGAGGCGGTTCCACGCACTCCGCCGTTCCCAGTTTCTATCCCTCGGGCACGTAATTGAACTTTTTGGTCTTTCTCCAGTCCATCACCACAATCTCCTCGCCGAAGCCAACGTTCGTGTCGGCCTTTATCAGCAACTTGAAGAAGTACAGCTCCGATGGGTTGCTCAGCTTGTCTATCTGGATCACGTCCTCGTCATCCTGAAGGTTCACCGCTGCGAAGAAGTTGCCGTCCGCATCGGGCGAGCACAGCGTCGCCATGATGAGCGAGTCAGGCCAGGCGGCCACAGTCTCGATGGCGATGCCCTTGAAGCGCTTGCTGTTCACCTCGCTCTCGTTAGAGTTCTTGTGCTCGCGCTCTGTCAGTTCCTTGTCGTACTGGTCAAAGTCGTCAACGCTCATCAGAATGCGCAGGTTCGGGTTCTCGCGCATCGCCTTGGGGATGGCGTTGCGCACAGCATACAAGCGGTCTATCATCGAGGTGGGGCCCTCAGGGTTCACCACAATTACGTCGCTTGCCTTGGCTGCTTGCGTCAATATGCCGTCCATCAGCTGGTCGTCGGTGCCGCCGCTCACATACTCGCCGTTCACAAACAGGTTGCCAATCTCAAACTGCACCTGCTTCGACAGCGCCTCCAGAAGAGCGTTCTGGGCCTCGGGAGGAAGTTCCGCAAACACCAGGTTGCCCTTAGGCTGCCACTTTCTCCATATCTGCTCAAAAGCTCGTGGGTTAAACACCGTGAACGCCATGAAGTCGTGGGGCTCCAAGGTCTGCTCGCTGTAATTGAAGTCGCCCTGGGCATCGCTCTTCTGAGGGTCTTCCTTGCGCTTCTGCAGCATCTTGCCCGCCTTTAGGCGTGGCACGCTGATTTTCTTTTCCACACCGGGAATCACCATGATGAGTCCCTTGTCCACAAGCTCGTTGCCCGTGGTCGCAACGGTCAGGATGCGCTCCAGCACCTCGCCGTTGTAGTTCGTGTTCTTTACTACTATTGCCATTTGTTTTCCTTTTTATGGTTCTTCTGTCTCTCTCGTCCTTTACTGGAACTGGCGCTTCATGCGCGCTTCCCTGATTTGCTTCTGGCGCTGCTCCCATGGTCCATCGCTCACGCCGGGCTGCACATGCAGGTCGTTCATCACCTTGCGCTTCGGGGTCAGCGCGGAAAGCACCTTCTTGCCCTCGGCCATGTTTCCCTTCAGAATGTTCTCGAAGGTCGGGCGGCTTTCAGCGTTGATGCGGCCGTCCTGCTCAGCTGCGTCCAACAGTTCCTTGCGCTCAGCCTCTGCGTCTGCCTCGGCTTTGTCCTCAAAGCCCTTCAGCTTCGTCTTCAGCTCTTTGTTCTCGTCCTCCAAGGTCTGTGCCTTGCCGGCAAGGGTCGCATAGTGCTGAGCCCTCGCCACCACTTCTTCATCACTCTTGCAGTCCTTAAACTGCGCCTGTTTCTTCAGTTCTTCTAATGTCATATCGTTCGCTTTTTGTGGCTCGTTCCTGAGCCGGTTGTTGAATGTCGTGTATATCTCCTCTGGAGTGCTGTCCTCAGCCACGGGGTCCGCATCATAAATGCCGTCTATCAGACCCATCTGCAGGGCCTCCTGCGCCGTCAGCCAGTGGTCTGTCCCGTCAAAGTATTGGGTTTTCACTTCTTCTTTGCTCATGCCCATGCGTTGGGCGTACATCTCGCCCAGACTGTCCTCAAGGCTCTCTATCTCCGCGATGCACTTCGCCATCTCTTGCTTGTTGCCGTAGCAGCCACCGCTCACGCTGTGAAGCATCAGACGCGCATACCGGCTCATCTCCACTGGCTTGCCGCACAGCGCTATCACGCTCGCCATGCTCGCCGCCACACCGTCCACGTAAAGACGTATGTCTGCATTGCTCTGGCGGATGGCGTTGTAGATGGCTATACCGCTGAACACGTCGCCGCCGTTCGAGTTGATGCGGATGTCTATACGCTCACTTTCCTCGGCGCAGGCTGCCAGCTCGGCGGCTATCTGACCGCTCGCCACCTCGTAGCCGATGTCGCCATACATGTAGATGGTGCTCACGCTCGCCGCTTTCTTGATATTGAAATATTTGCTCATTGTCTCCTTCTTTGTCGGGCAGTTTGCCCATGTTGCGGTTGCAAAGTTAATGGCTTTCCAACCTCATTCCATACCCCCTGTTTTATCATAAAACATTATGCCGGCATCATAACGCCGCAACTTGTCATCATGCTTTTCACTCGCTCGGATTCACTCCTTTTCACGGTAATTTTGCACTGCATTTATTCACATTATAAACAGATTTTTCAATGGCAGATTTAACCAATACACAGAAAAAGGAGTGGGCTCGCACGCTTTATCTCCGAGAAAACCTCACACAGCAGGAGATTGCCGACCGTGTGGGAGTGTCACGCGTCACAGTCTCAAACTGGTGCCGCGGCGGCAAATGGGAGGAACAGAAGGTCGGACTCACGCTAACACGACGTGAGCAGGTACAAAGCCTCTATCGTCAGGTAGCCGAAGTCAACAACGCAATACAGCTCAAACCAGAGGGACAACGATACCCTGATGCTAAGCAGGCTGACACTATCGTGAAGCTCACATCAGCAATACGAAACATGGAGCAAGAGGTGGGCATCGCCGACCGCATCGCTGTGCTCACTGATGTCATCGAGTGGATGCGACCATCCGACCTCGACAAGGCAAAAGAGCTAACCTCGCTTTTCGACGCTTACATCAAGGACAAACTCTAACAGCGTATGAAACAGACTGACCGTATAGCACTACAAAACTGGGAAAAGTTCAAGGACAACATCGCGCGCGCAACGCCAGTAGATCGATCCATGTCACAGGCCGAAATACAGAAGCACCGTGCATGGCTTGAAGCACGCCCGCTCGAATGGATAAAATTCTTTTTCCCGAACTTCGCACAGTATGAGTTCGCACCTTTTCAGAAAAGGGCCATACGACGCATTCTCTCCAATCCCGAGTGGTTCGAGGTAATCTCATGGAGCCGAGAGCTCGCCAAGTCCACTTGTGCCATGTTCTGCATCATGTACCTCACACTCACCGGGCTTAAACGAAATGTCATACTCACATCCAATTCCTTCGACAATGCCGTCCGCCTGCTCGACCCGTTCCGAGCCAACCTCGAGGCCAACGGGCGCATCATTGCCTACTACGGAAAGCAGCAGTCGCTCGGCTCATGGACGGAGGACGAGTTCATTACCAAGCAGGGCGTGGCATTCCGGGCACTCGGTGCAGGACAGTCACCACGTGGCTCGCGAAAGGATGCCGTACGCCCGGATGTGTTGATTGTCGATGACTTCGATACCGACCAGGACACGCTCAATCCCGACATCATACAGAAACGATGGGACTGGTGGGAGAAGGCGCTTTACCCAACGCGCTCTGTCTCTGAGCCTACACTGGTGCTCTTCTGCGGCAACATCATTGCCAAGGACTGCTGTGTTGTCCGTGCTGGAGCAATGGCCGACCATTGGGACATCGTTAATATCCGCGACAAGGACGGACACTCCACATGGCCCGAGAAAAACTCTGAGGAGCACATCGACCGTGTTCTCGCCAAGATTTCCAAGAAGTCAGCGCAGGGCGAGTACTTCAACAACCCCATCTCAGAGGGCGAGATATTCTCCGAGATGGCTTTCGGAAAGGTGCCGCCGCTCTCCAAGTTCAAGTTCCTCGTGGCTTACGGCGACCCCGCTCCGGGCGAAGGCAAGGGCAAAAAAGGCAAGTCGTTCAAGACGGTCTCACTCCTCGGCAAGCTCTCCGGCAAGCTGTACGTCATAAAGACGTTTTTGGCTCAGGCGCTCAATGCCGAGTTCATCGACTGGTATGTGCAGCTGCTCGCATTTGTCGGAGGTCGTGCTCCGGTCTATTGCTACATGGAGAACAACAAACTTCAGGACCCGTTCTTTCAGCAGGTATTTAAGCCGCTCGTCGCCAAGGTGCGACGCGAGCAGGGCGTACAGCTCTACATACGAGGAGACGAGGAGAAGAAAACCGACAAGGCAACACGCATCGAGGCCAATCTGGAACCGATGAACCGTGCCGGTAATCTCATACTCAACGAGGCGGAACACGACAATCCCCACATGAAGGAACTCCTCGACCAGTTCACACTCTTCACCCTCTCACTACGCTATCCGGCCGACGGTCCTGATGCCGTAGAGGGCGGCAATCGCATCATCGACGAGATTCAGCACAGGGCCGAACCACCGGTCACATGCTCGCGTGCCGACATACGCACACGCAACAAACGAAGATTATAAATTCTAAACAATGTATATATGAGCCAATTCGTACAACTTTCCGACTACGATGCCTCCATTCACCGAGAGATTCTCGATGCGCTCACCAGAGCCGACGAATCGGTCATCGAGATTTGTGAGGATCGGGCCATCGCCGAAATGAGGTGCTATCTCTCCAAACGATACGACTGCGACCGTATCTTCGCGGCCACTGGGGCCGACCGACTCCAGCTCGTACTCATGATGGTCATAGACATCGCCGTATACCACATCTTCTGTATTCACAACCCGCAGAAACTCTCACAGCTGCGCAAGGACCGCTACGACCGGGCAGTCGAGTGGATGAAGGCGGTCGCCGCAGAGGACATCTCCATCGAGGGGGCACCGCTCCTGCCCGAGGAGGTGCGTGCAGCACATGCGCCATTCCGCTTGAAAAGCAACCCCAAACGGGTCAATCACTGGTAACTGACAATTAAAAATTTTGATTATGACAAAACGAAAGTATAGCAAAGCCCCAAAGGGCAAAATCACCATTGGCGGAAACATTCCCCAGCAGGGACAGCAGCGCCCCAATGTAATTGTGCTCACACAGCCAAAGCGCTTCGGAATCGACATCGCCGACTTCACTTCGGCTGTCCGGGCGGCTGAGGATGTCGATTTCTCGCGACGATATAAACTATACGACCTTTACACCGACATACTCATGGACACCCATCTTTCATGCGTCATCGAGAAACGACGAAACGCCGTGCTTTGTTCCGATATCGAGTTCTGGAGAGACGGAAAGCCTGACGACTCTGTCAACGAGCAGATTAAGTCACCATGGTTCTCACGACTCGTCACCGACATTATAGATGCCAAGATGTGGGGCTTTTCCCTCTGCCAGTTCTATCGCCAGGGCGAATGGGTCGATTACGACCTCATTCCAAGAAAGCACGCCGACCCTGTGCGCCGACTCATACTACGACGTCAGACCGACATCACCGGCACCTCATGGGACGAATATCCCGACTTACTTTTCATCGGATCGCCATCTGACCTCGGACTCCTCGCCAAGGCTGCACCATGGGTCATATACAAGCGCAACACCACGGGCGACTGGTCACAGTTCTCCGAGGTCTTTGGCATGCCCATTCAGGAGTACACTTACGAGACCGATGACGAGGACTCACGACAGCGAGCCATCGACGATGCATACAATGCCGGCTCGCTCGCAGTTTTCGTGCATGGCAAGGACACCACGCTAAACCTCGTTGAGGCGGGCAACAAGACGGGGTCGGCAGATGTCTACGAGAGATTCTGCGAGCGCTGCAACAACGAGATTTCAAAGCTCATACTCGGAAACACGCTCACCACCGAGTCCTCAGAAAACGGAACGCAGGCGCTCGGCACGGTACACAAGAAGGTGGAGGACCGAGTGGCGCAGGCCGACAGACGATACATCCTCGATGTGCTCAATTACGACATGACGGACATATTCCAGCGCATGGGCATCAACACCTTTGGCGGAGAGTTCTGTTTCCCCGAGCAGAAGGACATCGACCCTCCCACAAAGATGAACATACTCACGCAGCTGCGTACCAACTTTCAGCTGCCTGTCTCCGACGACTATCTCTATGAGGAATTCGGTGTCGAAAAACCTGCCGATTACGACAAACTGAAAGCCGAACAGCAACAAAAAAAGGAGGCGCTTGCCTCCATTGCCAATCAGCAACTCCATGCCGATGATGATGACGAACCCGAAAACTGCGACGACAAAAAGAACGCCGAACCGTCGCCCAAACAAAAAAAGTCATTCAAAAACTGGCTGCGCTCTTTTTTCGCAAAAGCCCCGCAAACGGGCGGGGCGGATTTAGAGTGGTAGTCAACAATCTCTACCAGGCCAAGGCCGATGATGTGGCTGCGTCAATGGAGTTCTCCGACGATTTCATCGCGCAGGTTCTCCAAGACATCTACCGTCGGGGCAAGGCTCAGTCTCCCACCGACCTTTCGCCCGAACTGTTCCGTGCCATCCTACGTAGGTTCAATGAGGCTACAGCCAAGGGCATGGCTGCATCCGATGTGCCCGACCTGGATGACGACTTCCGTCAGGCGCTACGCCATTCCAACGAGGTGTTCTCTGCCTTCAAGGTCCACCGTATGCAATCTGATATGGCAAGACTTCTCACCGATTCAAATGGCGATTTAAAGCCGTTCAATCAGTGGGCAAACGATGTCATGCCCATCGCCTCGCATCAGTGTGGGGCATGGCTGCGCACCGAATACGACACGGCGGTCATTCGGGCACACCAGGCAGCCGACTGGCAACAGTTCCTACGGGAGGCAGACGTACTGCCCAACCTCAAATGGATGCCATCCACATCGCCCAATCCTGGCGCCGACCATCAGCTCTTTTGGAACACGGTCCGACCCATCAACGACCCGTTCTGGAACGAACACCGACCAGGCGATCGATGGAACTGCAAGTGCTCGCTTACATCCACCGACGAACCATGCACTGCTGCGCCTTCTTCCGACAAGGCAAGCAATCCGCAGCCCGGACTCGATTCCAATCCTAGCACCGACAAGGCCACGTTCTCACAGTCGCATCCGTACTTCCCCAAATCATGTGCCTCATGTAGTTTCTACAAGCCGGGCTTCAAGGACGCACTGCGCAGCGTCTTCACCAATAGGGCAAAGGACTGCTACAACTGCCCGTACATCAACGGCTGCATCTCACGCATATCATCAGACGGCTTCAAGTTGGAACACAATTTCAAGAATGGCGGAAAGTTATATGTGCATCCTAACATCGACAAGGACAAAGCCGACTACAAAGACATGAAGCGCATCTGTCTGCAGCTCGCGAAAATGGGACACGAGGTACGTATGACTCCACGTTTACACTGCAAGTCCGAGGAGTACAAACAAATTTACGGCTCGCTCATCGGTACGAAATACGAAAAGAAATGCCCCGACTTCTCCGTCGATGGCATATTCTACGAGTATGAGGGCTTTGTCAAGCCGTGGAATAAAAAGAAGGTCGGCCACATGCTGTCTCATGGACTGCAGCAGTCCTCACGTGTTGTTATCAATAATACAAAGGGATGCTCCGACCGTTTCATACGAAAAGCGGTCATGGCAAGAATACATTTGCCGGGGCAGGAAGTCAACGAGGTTTGGATTTACGAAAAAGGCAATGTCAGATTGTTCTATAAAGACCGTAAATTCTACTACAACTAAAAATAACTACGGGGAAGCCTTTGCAGACCTCCCCGCGATGCAACGTGCCGTAGCACATGCTAACTTCTTATTGAAGCTGTCGCAAAGGTAATAATAATAATTTAATAAACAAGCGTTATGAACAATTTTTTCTCTTTTTTCGCAGTGTCCAACCGATACAAGCATCTCATCGGTGGCTTCATCGTCGCCACACTTGCCGGTTCTTTCTATGCTGCCATATATGCCGCAGCCGTCGCTGCATCGTGCCTTGAGCTAAAAGACCGCCTAAATGGCAACCTCTGGGACTGGACTGACTGGCTCTGTACCGTTCTCGGCGGCAGCATCGCAGCACTCATGTTTTACGTCTTATTCCCAATGGTATGGAATTAAAGGATTTCTCAAACCAACTAAAATCGCATAGCAAGCAAATCGACCATCTTATGCGAAGGCGCCTCCCCGTCATTGCAGGGCGCATGGCAAAGGACTTCTTTCAGAACAGTTTCCGCATCAGTGCCTTTGTCAATGGTGGGGTACACCATTGGCAAACTACCGGGAGGCAGCTCGCAGGAGGCAAGACGGCAGCATCGCGCTATGGACCGCTCCTTTCCTCACGCAACCATCTGTTCGCGTCCATAAAGTACACGCCGTCCGACTATCGCGTCAAGGTGGCAAACGACCTGCTCTACGCTCCCATACACAACTGGGGAGGGACGCTGCACCCTTCTGTCACGCCTAAAATGAGGGTGTGTCAAAACTCATTTTTTGAAAACATGAAC
>UMHG01018269.1_pt1 | contig 29563 bp, 16 predicted proteins | sample 1965471 | NCBI WGS metagenome assembly UMHG01 (sample SAMEA4836092, study PRJEB28245) | human gut metagenome | biome: gut microbiome; material: fecal sample | place: Denmark | collected 2008
AGGGTACATGGTATTTCTACCTCCTTGCTCTTGCAATCGGTGCAGTAGTTTCAATGTTTATGCTTGCACTTCTCAAAAGACCGATTAAAAAATAATTAATTTGCTATTACCCGTTTTTTGAAATGTTTTGTTCCTCGGCACCGGTGTAAAAGCCGGTGCCACCCCTCAAAACTCAAAAAACTTTCACGACATTAGATTCAAAACTTCAAAGCACAAATTTATTTTATAAAGGAGATTTTATTATGGTATCAAAAGAACTCGTACTCACAAATGCGCAGGGATTCCATATGCGTCCGGCATCGGTTTTTGCAACAGCTATGGGCAAATACAGCTGTGATGTAACAATCAAATTCAACGGCAATCAGTACAACGCAAAGAGCCTCCTCAACATTATTGCGGCTTGCATCAAGTGCGGCAGTGAAATTGAAGTCGTTTGCGACGGTGCTGACGAAAACGAGGCACTTGCAGAGGCAGTACAGCTCATTGAGAGCGGTCTTGGCGAATAATGGCCCCGACAGACCAGTTACAAGAGGTGAAGATTATGCTACACGGAACAGCCGCATCCGAGGGTATCGGAATCGGTAAGGTAATGCTTATTGAAGAACATTCGCTTGAATACACTCCACGAACAGTAACAGATACTGAGGCAGAGTCACAGCGTTTTAAGGCAGCAGTAGATGCTTTTTGCTACAATACTGAAAAACAGGCAGAAAATCTTCGCAGTTCAGCCGGTGAAAAAGAGGCAGAAATTCTTGCAGGTCACATTCAGATTATCAAAGATCCGTATCTCAGCGGTGAAATTGAAAAGCTGATTGCAGACGGTCAATGTGCGGAATCTGCTCTTGAGCATATGTGCGATATGTTTATTGCAATGTTCTCGGCAGCTGACGATGAGCTTACAAAACAGCGTGCGGCTGATGTCAGAGATATCAAGAGTGGTGTTCTCGGCATTCTTCTCGGAGTAAACGAAATTAAAGTAAGCGATGCGCCAAAAGGCACTGTGCTTGTTGCAAGGGAGCTTACTCCTTCTGTTACGGCAGGTATTGTAAAAGAAAACATAGCAGGCATTATTACTGAAACAGGCGGAACAACTTCCCACTCTGCAATTCTTGCAAGAGCGCTTGAGATTCCCGCCGTACTCAGTGTTGAGGGTGTCGCATCAAGCCTGAAAAACGGCGACACAGTTGTAGTTGACGGCAGTGAGGGTGCTGTAATTGTTAATCCGGATGATAACACAGTTGCAGAATACTCTAAAAAGCGTGACGCTTTTCTTGCAGAACGCAAAGAGCTTGAAAATTACAGGGGACGAGAAACAAAATCCGCAAGCGGAGAAGTTTATGAACTTTTCTGCAACATAGGAAAACCCGAAGACGCTGTCAAGGCAGTTGACGCAGACGGCGAGGGTGTCGGACTTTTCAGAACAGAGTTTCTGTTCATGGACAGAACTTCAATTCCGACAGAGGACGAACAGTTTGAGGCCTACAAAAAGGCGGCTCTTATCTTAAAGGGCAAGTCGCTGATTATCAGAACACTTGATATCGGCGGTGACAAGGACATTCCGTACCTTGGACTTGAAAAAGAAGAAAATCCGTTCATGGGATTCCGTGCAATCAGATATTGCCTTAAAAACCGTGAACTTTTCAAATCACAGATTAAAGCCATTTTGCGTGCAAGCGCATTCGGTGACATCAAGATTATGTTCCCGCTCATCACAACTATGGATGAACTTCGTGAGGGCAAAAAGCTTGTTGCAGAATGCAAAGCCGATTTACGCAATATGGACATAAATTTCAACGAAAACATTCAGGTTGGTGTTATGGTTGAAACAGCGTCTGCGGCAGTTATCGCAGATATGCTTGCAAAAGAGGCAGACTTCTTCAGCATCGGCACAAATGACCTCACAGGCTACACAATGGCTTGTGACAGAGGCAACAACGATGTGTCTTACCTCTACTCTCCCCTTCAGCCAAGCGTTCTCAGAATGATTAAGCGCACAATTGAGTGCGGCGTTCAGAACGGCATTTCAGTCGGAATGTGCGGTGAGGCTGCCGCAAACAAGCTGATGATTCCGTTGCTTATTTCATTCGGACTCACAGAATTCAGCGTTTCCGCTCCGTCAGTTCTCAATGTGAGAAAAATAATTTCCACATGGACAAAAGAAGAGGCAGACAAAGTCACTGCAAAGGTGCTTGAAATGAGTACACAGCAGGAAATTGTCGAATACCTCAAATCGGTTGTGTAAAACAACCCAGTTAATATGCGTTAATCTCAGTTAAATAATTTGCAAACACGATTAATCCCCGTCAGAAATTCTGACGGGGATTTGTCTTTTGGTATATTAATTAGTTTTTTCTCTGCATACTATCCCTTTTTGAAAAGACGCAGCCACAATAGTTTTGGCGGTAGAGGTCATATTCTTTTGAAAGGATGATTGAACGCTTGTAGCCTTCACGCTTTTTGAAGTCGCTGTACAGCCACGGAATGCCGTACTTCTCGGCAAGATCCGCACCGATTGAATTGAGCAACTGCGCATTTTTCAGCGGACTGATTGTAAGCGTGGTTGTGAAATAATCAAAGCCGTGTTCCCTTGCGTAGCGTGCAGAGGATTCAAGTCGCAGTCTGAAACATTTTTCACACCGCTTTCCGCCCTCGGGTTCATTTTCAAGACCTTTGACATACTCAAAGTAATCCTTGGGCAAATATTCGCCCTCAATTACCTTTACAGGATGTTCAAACGGCATAAGCGATACAAGACGCTTTTCTTCGCTCAGGCGGTAATTGTACTCATCCGCAATCGAAATATTCGGATTGTAAAAATAGACCGTGATATCAAAATATTTTGAAAGATACTCAAGGCAGTATGACGAACACGGGGCGCAACACACATGCAAAAGCAGCTTTGGGACTTTTCCCTCCCCCGTTATTTTGTCAATTACCCTGTCGAGTTCTTTCTGATAGTTTATCTTGTTCATAGTATTATATAAATTTGCAAATGTAATCAAAAAGTTCTTCGGCTGTGTCTGCAACAAACGGCGCACCTGCGTTCATAAGCTCGTTTTTCCCCCTGAATCCCCATGAAACACCAGCCATTTTTACACCCGCATTGTTTGCCGTAAAGACATCGACATCGCTGTCACCGACATAGAAACATTCTTCGGGAGTTACGCCGCTCATATCGAGGAGTGCAAGCAGAGCATCAGGCTCGGGCTTTGTCTTGTACTGTGGTTTCTGCCCCCATGCCTGAGTAAACTTGTGATTTGGAAATGCTTTTTTTAGTATTTTATCAACAAATTCATCGGGCTTGTTTGAAAGCACACCTGTTTTTACACCCTTTTTTGCAAGCTTTTCAAGCATTTCGGCACAACCGTCATATGCGGCGGTGTGGTCGTTGCAATGAACAGCATAGTGTCTGTCGTAATCAGCCTTGACCTTTTCAAAAAGCTCGTGGTCGGTCCACGCATCTCCCATCGCCCTTCTGATGAGCATTTCTCTGCCGTTTCCGACATATGTTTTATAATTTTCAACCGGCTTTTCTTCAAGACCGTTAAGCTTCAGACCGTAGTTCACACTTATAGCAAGATCGGTAAGCGAATTCATAAGCGTGCCGTCAAGATCAAATACTACCATTTTTACCATAAATATCACCTTAGTTTAATCCTTTTTCCTGTTCAAAAAGTATTGCTCTGCATGGTGCCGCCTCAACTCCGCCGAGCTTTATCGGAAACGCACACAAATCATATTCGCCGTCATCCACTCCCGAAAGATTGAGATTTTCGAGAACGGCAATATCCGCTCTGCCAAGTTCAAGATGTGTTTTAACTTCATCAAACGGAGGTGCGATTGACTCGGCATCCGTACCGACAAGCACCACCCTGCTTTGTGCAAGCACAATTGCGGCAGAATGTGAAAGGTATGTTTTGCCGTTCCCACGAAAGAGTATGCGTTTTCGGCAATACGGCAACAGCTTGTCCATATCTTCGCCCGTCAGCACACCCTTGACCGTTATTACGGTGCATTTTCCGTAGAAAGTGTTGAGCCTTAAATCAGTTATCCCTTTACCGTCAGGGCAAAAGTGGAGAGGAGCGTCAATATGCGTGCCTGCATGAACGCACATAGAAATCTGCGAAAGATTGCACTCGTCATCTTCATCAATACTTCTCAGCGGAGTCACAACAGTTTCGGGATCACCCGGATATGTTTCGGTTGTAAGAGTATCTCTCGAAATATCATGAATATACATACATCCTTCGCCTCTTTTCTTTTTGAACATTTTTAATTAACGCAGAGCATCAGCTCCTTGGAGTCTAAGTAAAATATAACTCTGCTTAAATTCAGAACGAACCCACCGTATGAGTAAAGCGGAACATCTACACTATGATTATACCACATATTACTGCACTTTGCACCTTTATCGGCAAAATTTCCTTGTTTTACGGCAAAAAATAACCCCACAGGAGAACCCTGTGGGGTAAATTGCAATTGTGAATTTAATCAACAGCGATTAATTATTCAACAGAAATCGGTGAACCGACATTGCCTGTTTCGTAACCGCCAACGATGTACTTCTGAACGATAGTAGCATCCTTGATTGAGATTCTGCCGTCCTCGTTAGCATCACATGTCTTGAATGCGTTTGCATCATCAGCAGCAATACTCATAAGGTTGATAGCAATCTTCTGAATTGTTGTAGCATCTACAACTGTAATTGAGTAGTCACCGTCAGCATCGCCGAGAAGCGGAACACGGTTACCGTCAATCTTAACATTAGCCTTAGCACCTGAGCGTGACGGATAATCAAACTTAGTAAGATCAAGTGTGATTGTTACATCAACGAGTGAATCTTCCGGATAACCGGCAGAAACTGTGTTAAGGAGCATATTTTCACCATTGAATGTAAGGTCAAAATCTTCGCCTATAGTAGCTGCGCTCTGCTCAGGAAGACCCCAGTTAGCAGCCCAATCGTCGTTAACTGCAAACTTGAACTGGTATGCAGCATCAGCAGATTCAACACCTGTGTATGTAATCTGATAAACCTTGTCAGCAATCTGAGTCATGTGGTTAACTTCAGCGTCAACGCCCCATGCTACACCGTTAAGCCAGCTGTTTTCGCCGTTACCAACAACTGTGATGCTGTTGATTTCAAGGTCTGTAACCATTTTAACGCCGTCACCTGTTACAGCAATCTCGTTTGTAGCAGGATTGAAAGTTACAGTTACATCACAAGCACTTTCTACATCGAAAGTTACATTGTTGTCTGTACCGTCAAGACCGATCCACTTCTGCTCGTCGCCTGTGTTTGCAACGACCTTGAGCTGATAGCTTTTGCCCACCGGAACAGCTGTAAATGTCTTTGTATAAACATCGCCGCTCTTTGTCATTACATTTTCGGGAGCGAGTGCAGGAGAACCCTGCCATTCATAACCTGTGAGTGACTCAACACCTGCTACAACATACTGTGTTGCGTCAGCAGGCTCTGTTGCAGGTTCTGTAGTGGGTTCTGTTGTGGGTTCAACAGTTGTAGGCTCAACAGTTGTAGGTTCTTCTGTTGCAGGAGCTGTTGTACCTGAAGGATCAACACCGAGAAGTGTAGCTACTGTTGTAAGCGGAGCACAGTCGGGATAAGCTGCAGGATCAGCAAGCTCTGTTGCATACATTTCAGCATAAGCGTTGTAAACATCCATTGGCTCAGCCTCAACCTGTGCACAAATGTCAGCTACAGTTTCGGGAGTGTAGTTTTTAGGATTCTTAACAGCCCAGTTGAAAATAGCCTGTGCAACCATTTCTGCTCTTGAAAAGTAAATTGGGAATCTGCCCTCAGTTACATGACCGAGTGATGTGATTGCAGCCTTTGGACCGTAGTTATCGCTGTTATTCTTCCATGTTGCAGCAAAGTCACGCTTTGATGAATCTTCGGTATTCTCAACTGTACCGCCTGTGAGGTAAATTGTGTCGCCGAGACAAGGCTTGCCGAGTGTTACATTACAGGTCTGGTGACTCTGTGATTTAGTATCAATTGTTGAGAAAATTACAGCATAGTCAGCGTTGTCTTTAAGACCGCCGTGATTTGTGCCGTCAGCTGACTTCAATTTTGCAGTATCGAAGTAATAAAGACCTGTAGCAGTATCCTTCTTACATTTCTCTGCCTTACCCTGCCAAGATGTTTCAGGTAAATCATCGCCAGCTACAGCGTAAAGGTGACAATATACTGTCTTTGTTGTTCCCCACTCTGCAGGGAGATTAGATGCGTCAAAATAGATTTTTGTGTCGGTTTCTTCAGCTGATGCAGAGAATATGGTCAAGCCTGAAAAACAGGATACAGCCATAAGAACTGCAAGCACCAAACTGAGAACCTTGGATGATTTTTTCATCGCTAATTCCTCCTTTTTTTTACTCAATTTTCGAGTAATTACATTATATATCAAAATGTTCAGATTTACAAGTGGTTTTTGGCAAGTTTGTAAATTTTTTCTAATTCTTGTTTTAAACCTATTGTTATGCGCCAACATTTGGTGTTTTCACTTGACAACAGTTGCAAATAATTGTATTATTTTAACGGTTATTTTTATCTATCTATCTGTTAAGAGAGGTTAAGTTATGGAAAACAGCAAAAAAACCATGGATAAAATCGTTGCCCTGTGTAAAAACAGAGGCTTTGTTTACCCAGGCTCCGAAATTTACGGCGGTCTTGCAAACACATGGGATTACGGTCCGCTCGGTGTTGCACTTAAAAACAATATCAAAAACGCATGGCTCAAAAAGTTTGTTCAGCAGAACAAATATAATGTAGGTCTTGACTCTGCAATTCTTATGAACCCGCAGACATGGGTTGCATCGGGTCATCTCGGCGGTTTCTCTGATCCGCTTATGGATTGTAAGGAATGTAAAACCCGTCACCGTGCCGACAACCTTATTGAAGATTTTGACGGTACAAATGTTGCAGGCTGGACAAATGAAGAAATGATGAATTACATCAAGGAAAAAGAGATTCCGTGTCCTAACTGTGGCAAGCACAACTTTACTGACATTCGTCAGTTCAACCTTATGTTCAAAACATTCCAGGGCGTTACAGAGGACAGCAAGAATGAAATTTATCTTCGTCCCGAAACTGCTCAGGGCATTTTCGTGAACTTCTCTAACATTCAGAGAACAAGCCGTAAGAAAGTTCCTTTCGGTGTTGCACAAATCGGTAAATCTTTCAGAAACGAAATCACACCCGGTAACTTTATTTTCCGTGTTCGTGAGTTTGAGCAGATGGAGCTTGAATTCTTCTGCAAGCCGGGCACTGACCTTGAATGGTTTGAATACTGGAGAGGTTTCTGCCGTGACTGGCTCTATTCTCTCAATATTAAGGAAGAAAATCTCCGTCTTCGTGACCATTCAAAAGAGGAGCTTTGTTTCTATTCAAAGGCCACAACAGACTTTGAATATCTCTTCCCGTTCGGTTGGGGCGAGCTTTGGGGCGTTGCCGACAGAACAGACTATGACCTTACACAGCACAGCAAAACAAGCGGTAAGACACTTGAGTATTTTGATCCGACAACAAACGAGAAGTACATTCCGTATGTTATTGAGCCGTCACTCGGTGTTGAGCGTCTTTTCCTTGCTCTTGTTGTTGAGGCTTATGATGAAGAAGTTATTGACGAAAAGGATACACGAGTTGTGTTAAGACTTCATCCGACACTTGCTCCGTACAAAGCTTGCGTTCTTCCGCTTTCAAAGAAGCTCAACGAGCAGGCCGGCAAGGTTTATGAACAGCTTTCAGCCGACTTTATGACTGATTATGATGATGCCGGTTCAATCGGCAAGCGTTACAGAAGACAGGACGAAATCGGTACTCCGTTCTGTATCACATATGACTTTGAGTCTGTTGACGACGGTTGTGTAACGGTTCGTGACCGTGACACAATGCAGCAGGAAAGAGTTGCAATTGACAAGCTCAACGATTATATCGCTGAAAAGATTAAGTTCTGATTATAATATGATATCAAAAGGACATTCCAAATGGAATGTCCTTTTTTTGCGTAGGTGCGGCTCGCCGTATAAAAACAGCGGATAACCTCAAATTTCGGGTTATCCGCTGTGAGTTTTATTCAATATAATAATCTGAATTCAATCAAATTACTTTGAGAGGTTTGTGAGAACCTTTTTGATTCTCTCAACAGCCTCAATCGTGTTTTCTCTGTCACCGAATGATGTAAGACGGAAGTAGCCGGCACCGTTTTCGCCAAAGCCCTCACCCGGAGTACCTACAACATTTGCCTCGTTAAGGAGGAGGTCAAAGAATTCCCAACTGCCCATATTGTTCGGACACTTGAGCCAGATGTAAGGTGAGTTCTTACCGCCTGTGTAGTAGATGCCGAGTTCATCAAGAGCAGATGCGATAATTCTTGCATTTTCCTGATAGTAAGAAATGTTCTCCTTGATCTGCTTCTGACCTTCTTCGCTGAATACAGCGGCAGCAGCACACTGAACAGGCCATGAAACACCGTTGAACTTTGTTGCCTGACGGCGGTACCATGTTGCATAGATATTGTGACCGTCACGCTCAAGCTCCTTAGGAATTACTGTGTAACCGCATCTTGTGCCTGTGAAGCCTGCTGTCTTTGAAAGTGAGCACATTTCAATTGCACACTTTCTTGCACCTTCGATTGCAAAAATTGAACGAGGGAGATCCTCTGTGATGAATGCCTCATACGCTGAATCGTAGAGGATTATTGCATTGTTTTTGAGAGCATAGTCAACCCAAGCCTTGAGCTGTTCGGCATTGTATGCAGAGCCTGTCGGGTTGTTAGGTGAGCAAAGGTAGATGATGTCTGCCTTTACATTTTCATCAGGGAGAGCGGCAAAGCCGTTTGCCTCATTTGATGTAGCATAAACAATTTCTCTGCCTGCCATAATGTTTGAGTCAACATATACAGGGTAAACAGGATCGGTTACAAGAACAACATTATCCTTTGAGAAGATGTCACCTATGTTACCGCAGTCCGACTTTGCACCGTCTGATACAAAGATTTCGTCAGCACCTACTGCAACACCAAAGCTCTTGTAATAATCTGAAATAGCCTGTCTGAGGAACTCGTAGCCCTCATAATCGGGATAACCCTTGAAGGTTTCCTTGTGAGCAAGATCCTCTGCGCCCTTTTTCATTGCTTCAACAACAACAGGAGCAAGCGGAAGGGTTACATCACCGATACCAAGCTTGATAACCTTTTTATCGGGATGAGCCGCAATATATGCATTTGTCTTTTTTGCAACATCTGCAAAAAGATAGTTAGGAACGAGATTGTCAAAATTTCTGTTAATCTTCATTAAAATCAGTCCTTTAAATCTGAAAGTTAAGTGGAAAAATCAATTACTTTTCAAGTGATGCTTTAATAAATTCTCTGAAAAGCGGATGAGCACGGTTCGGGCGTGACTTGAATTCGGGATGATACTGAACAGCAACGAAGAAACGGTTGTCGGGAACTTCAACAGCCTCAACAAGAAGTCCGTTAGGTGAAGTACCTGTAATCTTCATGCCTGCATTTTCAATTTCCTCTCTGAAATCGTTATTGAACTCATAACGATGACGGTGACGCTCTGAAATTTCATGCTGACCGTAAGCCTTAGCCATAAGCGAATCGGGCTTGATAACACACGGATATGCACCAAGACGCATTGTGCCGCCCATATCCTCAATGCCTTCCTGTTCAGGCATAAGGTCAATAACATTATGCTTGCCCTCGGGTGTAAACTCACCGCTGTTGGCATCAGCATAGCCGAGAACATCTCTTGCGTATTCGATTACTGCAGTCTGCATACCGAGGCAGATTCCGAGATACGGAATATCATGCTCACGGGCATATTTTGCAGCCATAATCTTACCTTCGATACCTCTGTTACCGAAGCCGCCCGGAACGAGGATACCGTCAACATCACCGAGAAGCTCGTCAACCTTGTACTTTGTGAGAAGTTCGCAGTCAACCCACTTGATTTCAACTTCAGCGGAATTTTCATAGCCACCGTGACGAAGTGCCTCTGCAACAGAAAGATATGCGTCATGGAGAGCAACATACTTACCGCAAAGAGCAATCGTGCATTTCTTTGTGCGGTTGTTGATACGGCTAAGCATTTCTTCCCACTCGGAAAGGTCAGGCTTTTTGTCCGTTACAATATTGAGCTCACGACATACAACATTTGAGAAATTGCTCTTTTCAAGCATAAGAGGTGCCTGATAAAGCGTTGGGAGAGTAATATTTTCGATTACACAATCCGGCTTTACATTGCAGAAAAGTGCAATCTTGTTGAAAATGCTCTCCTCAAGAGGTTCGTCACAACGAAGAACGATGATATCGGGATTGATACCGAGTGAACGAAGCTCTTTTACAGAATGCTGTGTCGGCTTCGATTTGTGTTCCTCACTGCCCTTGATATAGGGAACGAGAGTTACATGAATAAAGATGCTGTTCTCTCTGCCGACTTCAAGAGATACCTGACGGATAGCCTCAAGGAACGGCTGGCTTTCGATATCGCCCACCGTACCGCCGATTTCCGTAATTACAACATCGGCATTGGTCTTTTCACCTACATTGTAGATAAAAGACTTAATTTCATTTGTGATGTGAGGAATTACCTGAACTGTCTTACCGAGGTAGTCGCCGTGGCGCTCCTTTTCAAGAACATTTGAGTAGACCTTACCTGTTGTGAGGTTTGAATACTTGTTAAGGTCCTCATCAATAAAACGCTCATAATGACCGAGGTCGAGGTCGGTTTCTGCACCGTCCTCCGTTACATATACCTCGCCGTGCTGATACGGGCTCATTGTACCCGGATCGACATTGATATACGGGTCAAGCTTTTGAGCAACAATCTTGAGCCCTCTTGCCTTTAAAAGTCTGCCGAGAGATGCGGCTGTGATACCCTTGCCAAGACCGGATACGACACCGCCTGTTACAAATATATATTTTTTATTTTTCTTATGTTCGGTTATCTCCACGATTACACCTCAACTTCGCCTTCAAATACTTTTTCCGCATTACCTGTCATATATACCGTTTCATCAGTATAGTTGATAATAAGATCGCCGCCCTTGAGCTTAATCTTGATGTCTTCGCCCTTTTTGCAGAAACCGTTTTCACAAGCGGCAACAGCAACGGCACAAGCACCTGTACCGCAAGCCCATGTTTCGCCTGAGCCACGCTCCCACACTCTCATCTTGATTGTATGGTCATCGAGAACTGTTACAAATTCTGTATTCACTCTTTCAGGGAAGAGCTTATCGTTTTCAAACTCCGGTCCTACGGTTTCAATGTCAAGATTATCAATATCGTCCATGAATACCACGCAGTGTGGGTTGCCCATTGATACGCAGGTGATGTTATAGTTCTTGCCTGCAATTTCAACAGGTCTGTCAACAACCTTGTCACCGTCAAGAACAACAGGAATTTCCTTCGGTTCAAGAATAGCCTTGCCCATATCAACTCTGAGACGGTTAACCTTTCCGCCTGAAGTATAAGCCTTGAGTTTCTTGATACCGCTGAGTGTTTCAATTGTAATTTCGTCTTTTTCGTTGATATCAACCATACCGTGGTCATAGAGGAACTTACCTACGCAACGGATACCGTTACCGCACATCTTACCTTCTGAACCGTCAAGGTTGTACATTTTCATCTTTGCATCTGCAACCTTTGAAGGGCAAACAAGAATAATACCGTCGCCGCCGATACCGAAATGTCTGTCGGAAAGTCTTACGGCAAGCGCCTCGGGGTTGCTGATTTCCTGATCAAAAGTGCTGCAATAGATATAGTCATTGCCTATACCCTGCATCTTAGTGAATTTTAACATAAGCTTTTCCTCTCTCATGTGGTTAATGTCGATAAGCTCCGTGCTGTGCTGTGAATAGTGGCTCTTGAGGCAATCTGCAAGTGCATTTGCCGTATCAAGAGATGTAAGACACGGAATATTTCTTTCAACAGTCTTACGACGGATTTTAACAGAATCTCTTGAAGGAATTCTGCCCTTTGCAGATGTTGAAATAACATACTGAATCTTGCCCGATTCAATGAGTGTAAGAGTATTGTTTGTCTTGGACTCGTGAATTTTCTTTACGCTTACGGCGTCAATACCGTACTTCTTGAGTACATCCGCTGTACCCTCTGTTGCGTAGATTCTGAATCCGAGATCGTAGTATTTCTTGGCAATTTCACCGATTTCAGCCTTATCCGAATTACGGACTGTGATGAACACACCGCCCTTTTTCTTCATCTTGTAGCCTGCACCAATGAGTCCCTTATAGAGAGCCTCCTCAAGTGTGCCTGCAACACCGAGAACTTCACCTGTTGACTTCATCTCGGGACCGAGGTGGTTATCAACATTGATAAGCTTTTCAAAGCTGAATACGGGAACCTTAACCGCAATGTAAGGACTCTTTCTGTAAAGGCCTGTGCCGTAGCCCATATCTTTGAGCTTTTCACCGAGCATTGCTCTTGTTGCAAGGTCAACCATAGGAACACCTGTTACCTTACTGATGTAAGGGATTGTTCTTGAAGAACGGGGATTTACTTCGATAACATAAAGTTCGTCTTTATAAATAAGGTACTGAATGTTTACAAGTCCCTTTGTACGGAGTTCGATTGCAAGGTTCTTTGAGCTTTCAATAATAATCTGAGTCATTCTGTCTGAGAGATTCCATGCCGGATAAACCGCAATTGAGTCGCCCGAATGAACACCGGCACGCTCGATATGCTCCATAATACCCGGAATAAGAATATCTTCACCGTCACAAATGGCGTCAACTTCAAGCTCTGTACCCTGAAGGTACTTATCAATAAGAATCGGATTTTCAATATTCTGTGCAAGAATGATTGCCATATACTCTTTGACATCATCTTCGTTGAATGCAATAATCATATTCTGACCGCCGAGAACATATGACGGACGGAGAAGAACAGGATAACCGATTTTGTCTGCAACATCGAGAGCCTCGTCTGTTGTCATAACCGTTACGCCACGGGGACGCTTGATGTGATACTTTTCAAGAAGCTCGTCAAAACGCTCTCTGTCCTCTGCCATATCAATGGCATCGTATGATGTGCCGAGAATATTTACACCGTTGTCGCTGAGGAACTTTGTAAGCTTAATAGCTGTCTGTCCGCCGAATGCAACAACTACACCGAACGGATTCTCTGTCTTTATTATGCCCATAACATCTTCGGTTGTGAGCGGTTCAAAATAAAGTCTGTCGGCTGTGTCAAAGTCTGTTGATACTGTTTCAGGGTTGTTGTTTACGATAACAACATCGTAGCCTGCCTTTTTGAGCGCCCATACGCAGTGAACAGACGCATAGTCAAATTCGATACCCTGACCGATTCTGATAGGACCCGAACCGAATACGATAACTGTTTTCTTATCGCTCTTCTGCTCTCTGATGAATTCCTCAGCTTCGTTTTCCTTATCAAATGTTGAATAGAAGTAAGGAGTTTCAGCCTCAAATTCTGCGGCGCAGGTATCAACCATTTTATAAACAGGAACAAGCGGATTTTCAACCTTCTTGCCTGTGATTTTTTCAATTGTTCTGTCAAGGAATCCCTTGTTCTTGGCACGAACATAGAGATCCTCCGTAAGCTCGCCGTTCTTGAGTTCGTTTTCAACGGCAATAAGATTTTTGAGCTTTTCAAGGAACCACTCGTCAATGAGAGTGATGTTGTGAATCTGTTCTACTGTAATGCCTCTCTTGAGAGCCTCATATACGCAGAAGATTCTTCTGTCATCGCAAACGCTTAGTCTGTCATAAACCGATGCGTTTGAAAGCTCTGCAAATTCCTTGTCGTTGAGAGTATCGTGAGAAATCTCGGCACCTCTTACGGCTTTCATAATAGCCTGCTCAAATGTCGGAGCAATAGCCATAACCTCGCCTGTTGCCTTCATCTGAGTACCGAGTGTTCTCTTTGCATATACAAATTTATCGAAAGGCCATTTCGGGAATTTTACAACAACATAGTCAAGCGCCGGCTCAAAGCAAGCGTATGTTGTACCTGTAACGGCATTTTTGATTTCATTAAGTGTGTAACCGATAGCAATTTTAGCGGCAACCTTTGCAATAGGATAACCTGTTGCCTTTGACGCAAGTGCCGATGAACGGGATACACGGGGATTAACCTCGATAACCGCATATTCAAATGTTTCGGGGTTGAGTGCGAACTGGCAGTTACAACCGCCCTCTACCTTAAGCGCAGAGATAATGTTGAGAGCCGCACTTCTGAGCATCTGATATTCCTTGTCAGCAAGTGTTACCGTAGGAGCGATAACGATTGAGTCGCCTGTGTGAACGCCTACAGGATCGAAGTTTTCCATTGAGCAGACAGTAATAACATTTCCGTCGCTGTCACGCATAACCTCAAACTCGATTTCCTTCCAACCTGAGATACATTTTTCAACAAGCACCTGTGTGATAGGAGAAAGTTCAAGACCGTTTGATGTGATTTCACGAAGCTCTTCCTCGTTATCGACAATACCGCCGCCTGTACCGCCGAGTGTGAATGCAGGACGGATAATTACAGGATAACCAATTTCATCGGCAAACTTAACAGCTGATTCAACATCTGTAACAACAAGTGACGGAATAACAGGCTGACCGATTTCAATCATTGTGTCCTTAAAAAGCTGTCTGTCCTCTGCCTTGTCAATTGTTTCGGGGTTTGCACCGAGAAGCTGAACATTGTATTTATCAAGGAAGCCCTCTTTTGCAAGCTGCATTGAAAGGGTAAGACCCGTCTGACCGCCGAGGGTTGAAAGAAGGCTGTCAGGGCGTTCCTTTTTGATGATTCTCTTAACTGTTTCAAGCGTCAACGGCTCAATGTAGATTTTATCAGCCATTGCGTTATCAGTCATAATTGTAGCAGGGTTTGAGTTTACGAGAATAACCTCAAGTCCTTCTTCTTTAAGCGCACGGCAAGCCTGTGTGCCTGCATAGTCAAATTCGGCAGCCTGACCGATTACGATAGGGCCCGAACCGATTACCATAACTCGTTTGATATTCTTTTTGAGTGGCATATAATCATTCCTCGTTCAAGTAATTATTGTATCTGTTCTTATGCTGAATAGTAATCCGAATTTCGGACTCTTATTTTCTGTTGTTCTTCATCAATTCAATAAAACGGTCAAACAAAAATGCTGTATCGTGAGGACCGCCGCAAGCTTCCGGATGGAACTGAACCGAGAAAGCAGGCATATTTGTGTAGTTTACGCCCTCGCAGGTGTTATCATTACCGTTTACAAAGCTTACTTTGCCGTTTTCGGGCATACTGTCGCTTACAACAGCGTAGCCGTGGTTCTGTGATGTAATGTAAACTCTGCCTGTTTCAACCTCTTTTGCAGGCTGGTTTGCACCTCTGTGACCGTACTTGAGCTTTTCTGTTTTTGCACCCTGTGAAAGTGCAAGGAGCTGGTGACCGAGACAGATACCGAAGGTCGGAATCCCGAAGTCACAAAGCTTTTTGAGCTCTGCAATAATCTCTGTGTTGTCCGAAGGATCTCCCGGTCCGTTTGAAAGCATCACGCCGTCGGGATTCATAGCCTTAATTTCATCCGCTGTTGTGTGGGCGGGAACGACTGTAAGGTTACAACCTCTCTTAACAAGCTCTCTGCCGATGTTATGCTTTGCGCCAAAATCCATAAGCACAACATTGAGGTCGCCGTTTTCAGCGTCAAAATGCTCTTTTTCTTTTATAGTAGTGCTTTCAACAGCCTCTGTAATAACATAATTCTTAATCTCGTCAAGTTCTTCCTTTGTTACATCGGGAGAATAGGAGATTTTGCAGTTCAGAACACCGTATTCACGCACAATTCTTGTGAGCGCACGGGTGTCGATTCCGTAAATGCCGGGAATTCCCGACTCTTTTAAAAAGGTGTCAAGATCACCCTCACAACGGAAGTTTGAAGGAACTTGGCACCATTCTCGTACAATATAACCTTTCAGTGACGGAGAGTCACTCTCAAAATCGGCAGGGATAACACCATAGTTGCCGATTAAAGGGAATGTCTGAATAACCACCTGACCGTAATAGCTGGGGTCGGTGAGTGTTTCAAGATAACCTGTCATTGCTGTAGTAAAAACAAGTTCTCCCGTAGTTTCTTTTTCGGCACCAAACGCCTTGCCCTCAAAAACTGTTCCGTTTTCAAGGATTAAGTATGCCGCACGGCTCATAAAAACACATTCCTTTCAATAAACTAAAAAAATCGCAGTCAGTTCTCATATGTTCTGATAACCTGCTTTGCAACCTCAAGCTTGCTTGTTCTGAGATCCATAGCCTGTTTTTCAAGATAGCGATGCGCCTGATCTTCGGACATATTAAGGCAGGTAATAAGCAGGAACTTTGCTCTGTTTATTATCTTCATATCCGCAACCATATGTTTGAGCTTTTCATTTTCCTCAATCACACGGAACATACGCATCTTAAAACATTCCGTAAACTGCAAAAAGTGGTGAAACAGGTGCTTGTTTACGGGCTTTGCAATAACAAGAACACCGTGCTCCGTAAGTGCGTCGTTCACATAATCCGCATTACGCTGTGGAACGATAATCACAACACTTGAACGGGTTGTTCCGGCAAAGTACTTTGAAAGCTCAATGCCGTTTTCCTTTTCAAGCGGTGCATTGACGCAGATGAGGTCAAAAACCTCACCATTTGCAAGCTCCTTAGCCTCCTGTGAGGTTTGGCAGACGGAAATCTCCGTATAGCCTTCGCTTCCGAGCAATTGTGACAAAGAAGCGGCACTCTGTTCAGAGTGTGAAATCAACAAAGCATTTTTCAAGAACCTCACCACCGCATATTGTTTCATTCATCTTATTATTTTACAAGATTAACCCCTATTGTTATTTACTTAAAGGAATTATGACAATATTTTTTACAATTTTGTAAAAACATTTTCATTGCAAATTTGTTTTACACTTTTCAACATTTTTCGGGCTTTACAACAAATTGCCTTTTCATTATTATTTATGGTTTTAAGCTGTATAATTCAAATATCCTTCATAGTGTAAACTTTGATTTTTGACACTATATATAGTATAGAGCCAAAACACCCCGAACAGCTATTGCCATTCGGGGCGTCTCGGTTTATGTGAATTAAAAAGGATAGGTTAATTAAGCTACCATGGATTATTCAATATCCTGCATAGCGTCGTAGCCTGTTTCGCCTGTTCTAACCTTAACAACATCTTCAACATCATAGATAAAGATTTTGCCGTCACCGATGTGACCTGTGTAAAGTGCCTTAACAGCCGCATCAACAACTGCCTTTACAGGAACCTTGCAAACTACGATTTCAACCTTCATCTTAGGAAGGAGGTTACTTTCAATAGCAACACCACGGTAATACTCTGCTTTACCCTTCTGAGCACCGCAACCGAGTACCTGAGATACTGTCATACCTGTGATGCCGAGCTTATCCATTTCTTCTTTAAGAGCTTCAAGCTTTGACTGCTTGAGAAGAATGTCAATCTTAGTAATCTTTGTGCCGTCGGTAGCCATATCATACTTGCCGGCAAGCTGAACGGGAACTGCCTGAGTTACAGGAACATTGCTGTCAACATCAAATGTTTCATCAAGTGAAGCTGTACCGACACCGATTGGCATAAAGTCTGCATATGCGCTGATAAGACCGTGCTCACAGATATCGAGGCCCTTCATTTCTTCGTCCTTTGTAACACGAAGACCTACTGTCTTTTTGATGATTGTGAATACGATAATCATGCAAACAACTGTCCAAGCTACGATTGTAACAATACCGAGAGCCTGCTTACCAAGCTGAGCAAAGCCACCGCCGTAGAAAAGACCTGTGATGCCGTTCTGACCGTTACCTGTTGCGAAAAGACCTACTGCAAGGCCGCCCCACATACCGTTTACGCCGTGTACCGAGAATGCGCCGACAGGATCATCTATTTTAAGCTTGATATCAACGAATTCAACTGCTACTACGATGAGGATACCTGAAACGATACCGATAACTGCTGCGCCGATTGCATCAACATCTGCACAACCTGCCGTGATTGCTACAAGACCTGCGAGTGATGCGTTAAGACACATTGAAACATCAGGCTTGCCGTTCTTAATCCATGTAAAGAGCATGGTTGTTACTGTTGCAACTGCCGGAGCAATTGTTGTTGTAAGAAGAATCTGACCGAGACGAGCGCCGTCTTCAGCAGCGGCACCGTTAAAGCCGTACCATGCAAACCAAAGAATGAATACACCGAGAGCACCGAGTGTGATGCTGTGACCGGGGATAGCGTTTACCTTGCCGTTCTTGCCGTATTTACCGATACGGGGTCCGAGAATGATTGCGCCGACAAGTGCCGAGATACCGCCGACCATATGAATTACGATTGAACCTGCAAAGTCGATACAGCCGAGCTGTGCAAGCCAACCCTGACCGTTCCAAACCCAACCTGCTTCAATCGGGTAAACAACGAGTGAAATAATTGCGCTGTAAACACAATATGCCGAGAATTTTGTACGCTCTGCCATAGCACCTGAAACGATAGTAGCTGCTGTAGCACAGAATACAAGCTGGAATACGAATGAGTTCCAATCAAAGTTCATCCAGTCTGTGAACATATTGAGGTTGGGAACACCGATGAATCCTGCAACATAGTCCTCAGACATCATAAGTCCGAAGCCTAACAAGCTGAATACAACCGTACCGATACAAAAGTCCATCAGGTTTTTCATAATGATGTTACCTGCGTTTTTAGCTCTTGTAAAACCGGTTTCAACCATTGCGAATCCGCACTGCATAAAGAACACGAGTAATGCGCCGATCATAAACCAGACGCCTGTGCCTCCGTAAATTAGTTCTGCCATATAAATCTCTCCTTTTATCAAAATAACAAAAACGACGTGGAGTTGACAGTTTAATTCTGTCAATCACACGCCGTTGTGTTACCTGTTATACAATATAAATAATGTTATTTAGTATAAATAGAGGTTCTATCAATCACACACCGAAAAGAAGTTCGCCGTATGAAGGATAAGGCCAGTATTCCGAAGCTGTTTCTGTTTCCATTGCGTCACCGACAGCTCTGAGTTCCTGCATAAGTGCAAATACTGTTTCTCTGTAGTACTTAGCATACTTGAGGTTGTCATCGCTGTAGTCGCTTGCCTTGATAACAGCCTCTTCAAGCTCTGCAGTTTTCTTTGAGAAACATACAAGTTTGTTTGAAAGGCTTGTAATGAGGTCTTCCTCAACACTTGTAGGAATAGCGTCTGAAAGTGCCTTCTTGGCAAGTGCTGTATCCGTAAGATCTCTTACATATGATGTAACGGCAGGAAGAATGTTCTTCTTAGCCATATCAATCATTGTGAGAGCCTCAATGTTAATCTGCTTAGAATAGCTTTCAAGCTCAATTTCATATCTTGCACGGATTTCGTCTGCCGAACAAATCTTATTCTTAACAAAGAGGTCAATATTCTTCTGATCAAGGAAGTGTTCCATTGCGTCAGGAAGTGACTTGAGGTTAAGAAGTCCTCTTCTTTCAGCCTCTTCAACCCACTCGGGAGCGTAGTTGTTGCCGTTGAAGATAATGTTCTGATGCTCTGTGAATACTTTCTTAACAAGAGCCTTGATAGCTGCGTCCATATCATCCGCATCTTTAAGCTCATCGTAGAACTCTGAAAGTTCTTCGGCTACCATAGTGTTGAGCATATAGTTAGGACAGGCAATGTTAAGTGAAGAACCAAGTGCTCTGAATTCAAACTTGTTACCTGTGAATGCAAAAGGTGATGTACGGTTACGGTCTGATGTGTCCTTCATAAAGTCAGGAAGAACATCAACGCCTGTTCTCATCTTCTGCTTACCCTTGCTTACATATTCTCTGTCATTGATGATTGAATCAACGAGTTCGCCGAGGTCATCACCGAGATACATTGAAATGATTGCAGGCGGTGCTTCGTTAGCGCCGAGACGGTGGTCGTTACCTGCCGATGCAACCGTGATTCTGAGAAGATCCTGATACTCGTGAACAGCCTTTACAACTGCTGCAAGGAAAAGCTGGAACTGAAGGTTGTTTTCAGGAGTCTTGCCGGGATCAAGAAGGTTTTCGCCTGTGTTGGTTGAAATTGACCAGTTGTTGTGCTTACCCGAACCGTTAACACCTGCGAACGGCTTTTCGTGAAGAAGACAAACAAGACCGTGTCTTTCGGCAACCTTCTTCATAACTTCCATTGTAAGCTCGTTGTGGTCGGTTGCAATGTTTGTTGTTGTGAAGATCGGAGCAAGCTCGTGCTGTGAAGGAGCAACTTCGTTATGCTTTGTCTTTGCAAGGATACCGAGTTTCCAGAGTTCCTCGTCAAGGTCTTTCATATAAGCAGCAACTCTTGTCTTGATTGCACCGAAGTAATGGTCGTCAAGTTCCTGTCCTTTAGGAGCTTTTGCACCGAAAAGTGTTCTGCCTGTATAAATAAGATCCTCTCTCTGATCGTAAGCGTCCTTATCAATAAGGAAGTATTCCTGCTCCGGACCTACTGTTGTTGTAACTCTTGTAACATTTTCTTTGCCGAGAAGATGAAGAATCTTTACAGCCTCTGTATTAATTCTCTCCATTGAACGAAGAAGAGGAGTTTTCTTATCGAGAACCTCGCCTGTATAAGAACAGAATGCTGTAGGAATGTAAAGTGTTCCGTCCTTAACGAACGCATATGATGTCGGATCCCATGTTGTATAGCCTCTTGCCTCGAATGTGGCACGAATACCGCCGCTTGGGAAAGAAGAAGCATCAGGCTCGCCCTTTACAAGCTCTTTACCTGAGAACTCCATAATAACCTGACCTTCACCGTTCGGTGCGATAAAGCTGTCATGCTTTTCAGCTGTTATACCTGTCATCGGCTGGAACCAGTGTGTGTAGTGGGTACAGCCCATTTCAACTGCCCAGTCCTTCATAGCAGCCGCAACAACATTTGCAACGCTGAGGTCAAGCGGTTCACCGTTCTGGATTGTCTTTTTCAAAGCCTTGTAAGTTGACTTTGGAAGTCTTTCCTGCATCTTCTGGTCATTAAATACCATGCTGCCAAAAATTTCGGGAACTTTTGCCATTTTAATTCTCTCCTATCCATTTTGAAAATAAATTTTAATGGTCTGATTTTTGCTTTATAAAAACAGAAAAGGACACTGTAAGCCTCAGCTCACAGCGCCCTTGCTGTCTTTGATGTTGTTAGTATATTCCACTTTTGCGAATTTGTCAATACATTTTTTGAAAAAAGTTTTGAAATTGCAAGTTTTATTAAATTTCCTGCAAAATTAAGCTGAAACACCAATAAGAGTTGCATATTTTCTACAACAATCACAGTAAAATGAAAGTTTTACTCTTAAAAGTTGCAATTTTCCTCTATTTTCCCTTGACAAAGCACAATGTATAGTTATATAATCTAAGTGCTGATTTTTCTTGATCAACGATGACAGGGCATTTCAGAACATCAGCCGACCTGCACATTCACCTTTGCAGGATATAGCACAGGCTGAGCATAGCGGTTTTACCGCTGAGAAGAGATTGGGCATTTTACAATTACATATATATGATTGATTATTAACCGGCAGAACATTAATTGCCACTTTGAACCGATAAGTTTACGAAAGCAAACTTCCTTTTACATATATATGTATATAAAAAAGTCCGCTGAATAATTTTTGTGATTAACAGGAAAGGGTGATCATTAATGGAACAGACAGTCAGAGAGAACAACAAGACTCTGTATTCTCCGAAGTTTGAACATGATAACTGCGGTATCGGAGCTGTTGTTAATATTAAGGGTATCAAGTCACACGACACCGTGGCAAACGCTCTGACAATTGTTGAAACTCTCGAACACAGAGCAGGTAAGGATGCCGAAGGCAAAACAGGTGACGGCGTAGGTATTCTTCTCCAGATTTCACACAAATTTTTTAAGAAGGCAGCTGCTGAAATCGGCATTAAGCTCGGTTCCGAAAGAGATTACGCTGTAGGTATGTTCTTCTTCCCTCAGAATGAGCTTGCAAGAAATCAGGCAAAGAAGATGTTTGAAATCATTGCAGAAAAAGAAGGTCTTACAGTTCTCGGTTGGAGAAATGTTCCGTCAAAGCCCGAGGTACTCGGTCACAGAGCTGTTGAATGTATGCCTGCAATTATGCAGTGCTTTATCAAAAGACCTCACGGTGTAAAAAGAGGTCTTCCGTTCGACAGAAAGCTCTATGTTGCAAGAAGAGTTTTTGAACAGAGTAATGAAGACACATATGTAGTTTCGCTTTCAAGCAGAACTATTGTATATAAAGGTATGTTCCTTGTCGGCGATCTCCGTAACTTCTTCCTTGATCTTCAGGACGAGGATTACGAGTCTGCAATTGCTATGGTTCACTCCCGTTTTTCAACCAACACAAATCCAAGCTGGCAGAGAGCCCATCCTAACAGAATGATTGTTCACAACGGTGAAATCAACACAATCAGAGGCAACGCTGACAAGATGCTTGCCCGTGAGGAAACAATGCGTTCGGAGCATCTCAAGGGCGACCTTGACAAGGTTATTCCTGTTGTAAACACAGAGGGTTCAGACTCTGCAATGCTTGATAACACACTTGAATTTCTCGTAATGAGCGGTATGGAGCTTCCTCTTGCCGTTATGATTACAATTCCGGAGCCGTGGGATAATAACGGCACAATGAGCCAGAAGAGAAAGGACTTCTATCAGTATTATGCAACAATGATGGAGCCGTGGGACGGTCCTGCGTCAATCCTTTTCTCTGACGGCGACATTATGGGTGCGGTTCTTGACCGTAACGGTCTGCGTCCGTCAAGATACTACATCACGGATGACGGCAACCTCATTCTTTCATCGGAAGTCGGCGCACTTCCTATTGATCCCGCAAAGATTGTTACAAAGGAAAGACTTCGCCCGGGCAAAATGCTCCTTGTCGATACGGTTCAGGGCAGACTCATTGATGACGATGAACTCAAAGAATATTATGCGTCAAAACAGCCTTACGGTGAATGGCTCGACAGTAATCTTGTTTGTCTTAAAGACCTCAAAATTCCTAATATGAAGGTTGAGGAGCATTCATATAAAGAAAGACAAAAACTCCAGAAGGCTTTCGGATATACCTACGAAGATGTTATGACATCAATTCTTCCTATGGCAAAGAACGGCACAGAGTCAATTGCCGCAATGGGTACAGACAGTCCGCTTGCAGTTCTTTCAAAAGAACCGCAACCGCTTTTCAACTACTTCAAACAGCTCTTTGCACAGGTTACAAACCCGCCGATTGACGCAATCCGTGAGGAAGTTGTAACATCAACAACAATTTATATCGGCGAGGACGGCAACATCCTTGAGGAGCGTCCCGAAAACTGCAAGGTTATGAAGATTCACAACCCGATTCTTACATCAACCGATATTCTCAAAATCAAGAATATGCACATTCCGGGCTTTAAGGTTGCGGTTATCCCGATTCTCTACTACAAGAACACAAGACTTTCAAAGGCTGTTAAGCGACTTTTCATTGAAGCTGACAAGGCTTACAATGACGGTGCAAATATTCTTATCCTCTCCGACAGAGGAGTTGACGAAAACCATCTTGCAATTCCGTCACTTCTTGCAGTATCTGCTCTTCATCAGCACCTTGTTGCAACAAAGAAGAGAACTTCACTTGCAATGATACTTGAAAGCGGTGAGCCGAGAGAAGTTCATCATTTTGCAACACTTCTCGGTTACGGTGCAAGTGCAATCAATCCGTATCTTGCTCAGGAAACAATCCACGAGCTTATCGGTGACGACCTTCTTGACAAGGACTACTACGCAGCAGTTGACGATTACAACAGCGCAGTTCTCCACGGCATCGTAAAGATTGCGTCAAAAATGGGTATTTCAACAATCCAGTCATATCAGGGCTCACAGATTTTTGAGGCTATCGGTATCGGCAAGGATGTTATTGACGAATACTTCACAGGCACAGTCAGCAGAATCGGCGGTATCACAATCAAGGATATCGAAAAGAATGTTGACAACCTTCACACAGCGGCATTTGATCCGCTTGACCTCGGTGTAAGCGATGAGCTTGAATCCCGTGGTTCACACAAGTTCAGAAGCGGCAAAGAGGAACACCTCTACAATCCGCAGACTATATATATGCTCCAGCAGGCAACAAGAACAGGCGACTATGAGCTTTACAAAAAGTATTCTCATATGATTTCCGAAGAAATGGATCCTGTAAATATCAGAGGTCTTTTCGACTTCAACTTTGCAGAAACTCCTGTTCCGCTTGATGAGGTTGAAAGCGTTGATTCAATCGTAAAGCGTTTCAAGACAGGCGCTATGTCCTACGGTTCAATCTCACAGGAGGCTCACGAAACACTTGCGATTGCAATGAATCAGCTTCACGGCAAGTCAAACTCCGGTGAGGGCGGCGAAAGCCTTGAACGACTTCTCACAAAAGGACAGAAGGTTGACAGATGTTCTGCAATCAAGCAGGTTGCGTCAGGTCGTTTCGGTGTTACATCAAGATACCTCACATCCGCAAACGAAATTCAGATTAAAATGGCTCAGGGTGCAAAGCCGGGCGAAGGCGGACATCTTCCGGGCAAAAAGGTTTATCCCTGGATTGCAAAAACCCGTCATTCAACACCGGGTGTATCGCTCATCTCTCCCCCACCGCACCACGACATTTACTCAATCGAGGACCTTGCACAGCTTATCTACGACCTCAAAAATTCTAACAAAGATGCAAGAATCTCTGTTAAGCTCGTTTCGGAATGCGGTGTAGGTACGGTTGCCGCAGGCGTTGCAAAAGCAGGTGCAGGCGTAATCCTTATTTCAGGTTATGACGGCGGTACAGGCGCTGCTCCGAGAAACTCAATCTACAATGCAGGTCTGCCGTGGGAACTCGGTCTTGCCGAGGCTCATCAGACGCTCATTATGAACGACCTTCGTAACAAGGTTGTTATTGAAACCGACGGTAAGCTTATGAACGGCCGTGATGTTGCAATTGCCGCAATGCTCGGTGCAGAGGAATTCGGTTTTGCAACTGCTCCGCTTGTAACTCTCGGTTGTGCAATGATGAGAGTATGTAACCTTGATACCTGCCCGTTCGGTGTTGCCACACAGAACCCCGAGCTCAGAAAGAGATTCTGCGGCAAGCCCGAATATGTAATAAACTTTATGAAGTTTGTAGCAAGCGAACTTCGTGAATATATGTCAAAGCTCGGTGTAAAAACCGTTGATGAGCTTGTCGGAAGAATTGACCTCATCAAGAGAAAAGACGGCATCACAGGACAGGCTGCCGAGGTTGACCTTTCTAACATTCTTGATACAAACTTTGTTTCGGAAAAGGTTGAATACAACAAAAAGAGCCTTTATGATTTCAAGCTTGAATCAACACTTGACGAGAGAATCCTCTGCAAAGAATTTGCAAAGGTTCTTGCAAAAGGCACAAAGAAAAAGGTTGAAGTCAATGTTAAGAACACTGACCGTTCATTCGGTACAATCTTCGGTTCTGAGGTTACAAGAAAGCATTACAACAACCTTGATGACGATACATTTACAGTAGTCTGCAACGGTTCGGGCGGTCAGAGCTTTGGCGCATTCATTCCAAAGGGACTCACACTTGAACTTGTGGGAGACTCAAACGACTACTTCGGCAAGGGACTTTCAGGCGGTAAGCTGGTAGTTTATCCTCCGAAGAACTCAACATTTGACGCAGGTAACAACATCATCATCGGTAATGTTGCACTTTACGGTGCAACAAGCGGCAAGGCATTCATCAACGGTGTTGCAGGCGAGCGTTTCTGCGTAAGAAACTCAGGCGCAACGGCAGTTGTTGAGGGTGTCGGCGACCACGGTTGTGAATATATGACAGGCGGCCGGGTTGTTGTTATAGGCAAAACAGGCAAAAACTTTGCAGCAGGTATGTCAGGCGGTGTTGCCTATGTTCTTGATGAAGAAAGAGATCTTTACACAAAGCTCAACAAAGAAATGGTTCTCTTCTCTGAGGTAACAGAAAAGTACGATATAATCGAACTCAAGACGCTTATTGAAGAACATGTTGCAGCAACAGGTTCACAGAGAGGCAAGAAAATCCTTGATAACTTTGACGAGTATCTTCCGAAATTCAAGAAGATTATTCCGCACGACTACAAGAGAATGATGGCTGCAATTGCTGCTTATGAAGAAAAAGGTCTTACAAACGAGCAGGCACAGATTGAAGCTTTCTACGAAATTGTGAATAATAAATAAGGAGGGGATATTTATGGGAAAGCCAACAGGATTTATGGAATATAAGCGTGAGGATGCCCCGGCATACTCCGTAAAAGAAAGAATCAAAAATTTTGACGAATTTCACGATCCCCTCAGCAAAGAGGATCAGCAAAAACAGGGTGCAAGATGCATGGACTGCGGCGTGCCTTTCTGTCAGGCAGGAATGCAGATTGGTTCTGCATTCTCAGGCTGTCCGCTTAACAACCTCATTCCCGAATGGAATGACCTCATCTACAAGGGCAACTGGGAACAGGCTTACAACCGTCTTAAAGTTACAAACAACTTCCCCGAATTCACATCCCGTGTATGTCCCGCTCTCTGTGAAAAGGCATGCACCTGCGGTGCAAACGGTGACGCTGTCAGCGTAAAAGCCAACGAATACGGAATCATTGAAAACGCCTATGAAGAAGGTCTTGCAGACGCAAGAATTCCAAAGGTAAGAACAGGCAAGAAAATTGCAATCATCGGTTCGGGTCCATCGGGACTTGCCGCTGCCGACCAGCTCAATCAGCGCGGTCACTCTGTAACGGTATTTGAACGCAATGACAGAGTAGGCGGTCTGCTTATGTACGGCATTCCGAATATGAAGCTTGAAAAAGATGTTATCGAACGCAAGATTAACATTATGGAAGAAGAAGGCGTAACCTTTGAAACCTGCTCAAATGTCGGCAAAGACATCAAGGCAAGCGAAATTCTCAAGGACTTTGACCGTGTAATCCTTGCTTGCGGTGCATCAAATCCGAGAGATATCAAAGTTCCCGGCAGAGAGGCTAACGGCATTCACTTTGCCGTTGACTTCCTCAAATCAACAACAAAGTCACTTCTTGACTGCAACCTCAGAGAGGGTACATTCATCAGCGCAAAAGGCAAGAATGTAATGGTAATCGGCGGTGGCGACACAGGTAACGACTGCGTCGGCACAAGCATCAGACACGGTGCAAAATCCGTTCTTCAGCTTGAAATGATGCCTAAGCTTCCCGACACAAGAAGTGCCGATAACCCATGGCCGCAATGGCCGAGAGTCTGCAAAACAGACTACGGTCAGGAAGAGGCTATTGAAGTTTACGGTCACGATCCACGAGTTTATCAGACAACCGTTAAGCAGTTCATTGCTGACAAGAACGGTAATCTTGTAGGTGCGGAGCTTGTTAAGCTCAAACCCGAAAAGGATGCTAAAACAGGCAGACTTATGATGAAAGAGGTTGAAGGCTCAGAATACAAGGTTGATGTTGAACTCGTACTCATTGCGGCAGGATTCCTCGGCAGTGAAAACTATGTAACCAAGGCATTCGGTGTTGAAACAAACGCAAGAACCAATGTTGCAACGGCAGAAGGCTCACACAAGACAAATGTTGAAAATGTATTTGTTACAGGCGATATGCACAGAGGACAGTCACTTGTTGTCTGGGCGATTCGTGAGGGCAGAGATGTTGCCAAAGAGGTTGACGAAAGCCTTATGGGATACACAAATCTTTAATTGATTACAAATAACCTGATAATCCTCAATTTTTCGATATACCGGTTAATAATCAGAAAGCGCAGGAGCGGATTTCCCTCCTGCGTTTTTCTTTGTCATTTAGGGTTTGTTTCTGTTGCATATCAATATGATTGATGATAAAATAAAGGATATATACAATGCAATAAAATGTGAGGAAATATTATGAGTAACAGACCTGAAACCAATAAACGAAGCTGTCCCGTTTACAAAAAATGCGGCGGTTGTCAACTGCAAAATCTGTCATATCCCGAACAGCTTGAATTCAAGCAGAGGAAAGTTGAAAAACTTCTCAAACGCTTTTGCACCGTTGAAAAAATTATCGGAATGAAAACTCCCTACCACTACCGCAACAAGGTTCAGGCGGCTTTTTATACGGACAAAAAGGGCAAAATCATTTCTGGTGTGTATCAGTCGGGCAGTCATCATGTTGTCGGAATTGACAGCTGTCAGACAGAGGATGTTATTGCCGACAAAATCATCGTTGCAGTACGCAAGCTCCTCCCCTCTTTCAGAATGACAACCTATAACGAGGACACAGGCAAAGGTTTTCTCCGTCACATTCTTGTGAAAAGAGGCTTTGCGACAAATCAGATTATGCTTGTGCTTGTGACAGGTACACCTGTTTTTCCGTCAAAAAACAATTTTGTAAAAGCGATTCTGAAACAGTTTCCCGAAATCACAACCATTGTGCAAAATATAAACCCCTACCGCACCAACCTTGTACTCGGTGACAATCAGAAAGTGCTGTACGGCAAGGGTTATATTGAGGATATTCTCTGCGGTTGCAGGTTCAGAATTTCGCCGAAAAGCTTTTACCAAATTAACCCCGTTCAAACCGAAGTTTTGTACGGCAAAGCAATTGAATTTGCAAATCTCAAAGGCAACGAAACCGTGCTTGACACCTACTGCGGAATCGGCACAATCGGCATAATTGCCGCCAAAAACGGCGCAGGCAATGTTATCGGTGCAGAACTTAACGGCGATGCCGTGAGGGATGCAATCGTAAATGCAAGAGCAAATAATCTGAAAAATATCCGTTTCTACAAAGCCGATGCGGGCGAGTTCATGAGAGAAGCTGCAGACGAGGACGAAAAGCCCGATGTTGTGTTCATGGATCCGCCAAGAGCCGGAAGTGACCGAAAATTTCTCGACTCACTAATCAAAATGTCTCCGAAAAAGGTTGTCTATGTTTCCTGCAACCCCGAAACATTGGCAAGAGATTTAGCCTACCTAACCCAAAACAGCCCCTACAAAGCCCAAAAAATCCAACCCGTAGATATGTTTCCCCACACCGCACACATTGAGACGGTAGTTCTTTTGTCCCACAAAAAAGCCGACAGTTATATCCACATTGATGTGGAGTTTGGAGAGGGCGAGGGCAAGATTCCGGTAGATAGTATTGCTAAAAGAGCCGAAGCGTACAAGCCCAAAGAAAAAGTGACCTACAAAATGATTAAGGAGTACATAGAAGCGAAATACGGCTTCAAGGTACATACCGCATATATCGCAGAGGTAAAGCGAAATTTGGGATTGCCGATGTATGATGCTCCTAACGCAGTAGAGGAATTGAAACAGCCGAGGAAGCATCCGACACCAGAAAAGGTAGAAGCAATCAAAGATGCACTTCGTTATTTTGCAGTGATATAAAACTTTACTTACAATCGAATATTTCTTACATAGCCGTTTATTCATTTATTTGAGTAAGCGGCTTTTTTCATCCCTATTTTTCGGAATAGGGATATTTTTTGTAGAAGGAGGAGGTTTATTTGAACACGCAAATCATCGCCATCGCAAACCAGAAAGGCGGCGTTGGTAA
>UMHG01050100.1_pt1 | contig 28293 bp, 26 predicted proteins | sample 1965471 | NCBI WGS metagenome assembly UMHG01 (sample SAMEA4836092, study PRJEB28245) | human gut metagenome | biome: gut microbiome; material: fecal sample | place: Denmark | collected 2008
TGATTATTGGACTGATCCGAACAAATTACAAATTCAAGTCGATTATTTAGACCGCCATCCGGCTTGTATTGCCGTCGCCCACAACTGTGTCGTAGTGGATGAGCACGATCGACAACTGGCGCGAAAATATCCGGCGATCGACCAGGGGGTATATCGATACAAACATTTTAGAAAAGGGCTGATGCCCGGTCAAATGACGACTGTCTTGTATCGGAATCCAAAGTTTGTAGAGAATCTGGACATGAGCCTGTATAACAATCCCATCTCCGGCCCCGGTGACAGCAGACGGTTATTTTGTCTTATGACGGCAGGGGACGTCATTACACTGCCTTACACGATGTCGGCCTATCGTTATGTTACTTCAGGCGGGTATAGCTTCTCAGCCAACCATAAAAGGGACGACAAATCTGCGCTTCTGTTTTTCAGGGAATTTCAAATCTATGCCGACAAATTTACAAACAAACCGATGAGATTGGCCGCAGACGTGCGATTGATGCAAGTAGCTTTGGGGGCCTTAAAACACAGACAAATCGATCTAAAAGAGTGGATACAATACTATCGTTCCTGCCAATTTTCGTTCAGGGCGTTAATTTGTGCCGCGGCCAAAATCATACAGCACAAGTTAAATCGAAATAACTAACAATCAGAGCCTATCAAGATATATGAGTAAAGTGTCTGTGGTTATACCCATGTATAATAGCGAAAAGACAATCGAACAGGTATTGGGTTCTGTCATATCGCAAACAGCTATATCTGAAATCGCCGAGATCATAGTGGTTGACGACGGATCCACAGACTCGTCCGCTCTCTTGGTTGAAGAATTTATCCGGACCCACCCAACGTCCTCTATACTCCTGATCAGACAGCCAAATGGAGGTGTGTCTAGTGCAAGAAATCATGGCATCCGAATAGCAAAGGGCGAATATATCGCCTTATTGGATTCAGACGACCTATGGATGCCCCAGAAAATAGAGAGGCAACTGCAAATTCTCAATAACAATCCTGAAATAGTGTTCCTGGGTTCGGCGTATTATCTCGGTTTGAAAAAACAGGCAGTCAAATTAACATTGCCGTGGAGGAAAACCGATCGGTTGTTTAATGCAACCCTGACAGACATTTATTTCAAGCACTTTCCCACGACGCCATCGGTGATCTTCAAACGCTCTGCCGTCGATACGGTAGGCTATTTCGATGAGAACCAAAAATATGGAGAAGACATAAACTATTTTCAGAGATTCTGCATCTATTTTAACTATTACTATTTACCCGAGTGTCTCGTTCATATTGCCTACAATAAAGCCTACACAGGCTCCGAAGGCTTGTCTTCCAATTATAAAAAGATGCATCAGGGGACGCTGATCAACCTCCGACAGCTACATGCTGACGGTCATTTCGGCTATATAAAGTATCTATGTTTTAGAATACTATTCGAGCTGAAATATTGGAGACGAATACTTATTCGGTTCATCGACAAATTCCAATACAACAGACATTGTAATTAACTGTAATAAATCCATGAATAGTCCTATTAAAAACGAATATTCCATTCGGGAGAAATTTCAATTAGGATGGTGGTTGCTGAAAACCAAACTACTTAACCCCAAAGCCCGTCTTATCCGTTTCCCGTTCACAATCCGAGGGGGGGGTACATCGACTTAGGCAAAGGCCTGACCACAGGTGTAGGTTGTCGTTTGGAGGCCTTTAGCATGAATAACGACCGCCACCGAAGAATCGTTTTCGGAAACAATATCCAGATGAACGATTATGTGCATATCAGTGCGATAGAAAAAGTCGAGATCGGAAGTAACGTATTAATGGCAAGCCATATATACATATCCGACAATTCTCATGGTTTCTACGGGGGCACTGCAAAAGATTCTTCGCCATGGATTCCTCCCCAAGAGCGCGCCTACTTAGTCTCGCCTGTGAAGATCGGGGACAACGTATGGATTGGAGAGGGAGCGATCATCATGCCCGGTGTTGAGATCGGCAACGGCTGTGTAATCGGCGCACATAGTATCGTCAATAAAAGCATTCCCTCCTGTTGTATGGCAGTGGGTGCGCCGGTCCAAGTCGTCAAGCGATGGTCCCCCGATACCCAGCGCTGGGAGAAATGTAGCCCCAGGAATTAAACAGGCTACTTGACTGTATTCGGTGCAATACCCCATCACGTCTATTGAAAATGCTGACCGCTTCGATCGTCATCTATAAAACGCAAAAGGAGGAGTTTCGGAAGATCGTGGAGTGCTCCTTAAAGAGTTCGATTCACACGATTTTTATCGTCGACAACTCTCCTTCCAATGAACTACAAGAAGTTGTTGCAAGCTATCGTTCTTCAAGATTAATATACATATGGGGACAAGGTAATATTGGATATGGCGCCGGCCACAATATCGCTATAAATAAGTCTTTAGAATCGGATGCAAATTATCATATAATTCTAAATCCCGACGTAATTTTTCAGCCGGAAGTAATAGAATCGTTATTTCTGTTTATGGAAAAACATTCAGAAGTAGGTGCCGTAATGCCTAATATTATATATCCGAATGGAACACCCCAAAGACTATGCAAACTACTTCCAACCCCTTTCGATATTTTCGCAAGAAGACTCTTACCTAAATCGTGGACAATCAAGCGTAATAGAAGGTATGAAATGCATTTTATGGGATATGATAAGATTTGGAATTGTCCGAATCTTTCTGGCTGTTTTATGTTTTTACGAAACAGTGTATTAAAACAAGTTGGCAGTTTCGATGACAAATTTTTTATGTATTTTGAGGATACCGATCTTATCAGAAGAATCCATCGGGTTAGTAAAACCGTATTTTATCCCAATACAACTATCATTCACGCACATAAAGCCGAACATCGAACAAGCAAGCTTTTGTTAAAAATTTCTGTCAAAAGTGCAATTCAGTATTTTAATAAATACGGCTGGATATTCGACAAAGAAAGAAGAATTTACAATAGACAAGCGCAAAGAACGGAATCCTGCATTTCAAAGTAATCCATGAAGAATAGTTCGATAAATACATTTTTAAAGCTGATTCAAATAAGTCTCGGAGGAGAATTTCATGATTTTCCATCATTAGATACGGCAGAATGGCAAGAGCTATTTATTTTAGCTCATAAACAGGCAATTGTGGGCATTCTCTCAAACATTGTCGAAACTCTTCCCGCCGATAAGCGTCCTCCTCGTGAAATATTGCTTAAATGGATAGTAACTGCGGAGAGGATCAAACACTTAAACCAGTATCTGAATAATACAGTCCCAAAAGTTGAGACGTTATTCAAGGACAATGGTTTTCGAGGGTGCATATTAAAAGGCCAAGGTATCGCGCAACTATACCCTCATCCCGAACTACGCACACCGGGAGATATTGATATTTGGGTTTGTGGTCGCAGAAAAGAGATAATCTCATTTGTCAAAAATAAATGCAATTCATCACACGCAGTATATCATCATATAGACGGACTTAAAATGGATAGTGTGAATATCGAAACACATTTCACCCCATCTTATATGTCCAATCCTTTTGCAAACCGAAGATTGCAGGCGTGGATTGCAGATATCTCCTCCCAGCAATTTGAGCATCGTATAAAAATTGGAGAAAACAGCATCCATGCTCCTACTTTGGCTTTTAATAGAGTTTTTATTCTGCACCACATATATAGGCACTTCTTATACGAGGGTATTGGCTTGCGCCAAATGATGGATTTCTATTATGTACTCAAACAAGGATTTACCGAGATAGAGAGAGACGAAACTATCAATGTGTATAACAATCTAAACCTATTGGGGTTTGCAGGTGCTGCCATATATGTATTGCAAGAAATATTTGGATTGGAAGAAAAATATCATATTGTATTACCAAATGACAAATACGGGAAAGTATTACTCTCCGAAATTTTAATAGGCGGTAATTTTGGACAGGCTATCACCCGAACAAAGCATACTGATTCTAAGTTCCAAAGGGGATGGCGAATACTAACACGAAATTGGAGATTTATTCAATATGCGCCCTCCGAAGTACTGTGGATGCCGTATTTTAAGATAATGAACAATCTGACTTATGTAAAATCCTATAATAAACTTCGCCATAAAAATTAACTTATTGTCATTCATGCTCCTACCGTCTATAAAAGATAGGCAACAAATTGTCAGAGCGTAGTTTAATTTCAATACAACTACATGAATATCGCTGGATTTATAGCCATTCTTGCTTGATAGCAAAAAAGGTTTACCCCCCCCCTCTATTATCCGAATATAAAATTAGGCACCTACATACAAGTTTACACCATAAAACCTTAGGAGGATTGTGTCAAAACATCAGTACAACCTCCTAAGGTTTTCAGGTTTTATATTAGTATGGAGAAAATTCAGACTTTACGGTTTTATATGTTTTTTGCGTTAGATTTATACAGGTATTGAATATCTGTCCCCCAATATCATACCAGTCAAACATCATATATTTGATTCCACCAGCATTGGAAATGATATTTAAAGGACAATTGAATATTAAACCATCCGTAGATTTTATCCAAGTATAATTCCCATTTGAAATTTCATCAAGCATTGGGCCAAGCATTGAGGTATCTATGGATTTATATTCTGAAGTTTCAATCAATGACATGATGGAATAAGCATAATTAGTTAAGTCCAGTGTATTTCCTGAGGAAGATTTATCAAATTCAACTGTTTTAAACTCATAAGTTTTTAGTTTCAAAACTGTTGTTAAAATTTTATCAATAACTATATACCAATTAAATATGCAAATCGGTTCAGAATCTTTATTGATTATCTGTATCGGCGTATTAAAACCATAAGTACCGCATGTAATTTGATTATAATTACCGGTTTTTAATGAATCCATTATATTGCGTAAACTTACATTATTGCACACTTTATAAGTATCACTGATAATACCGAAAAAACCAACAAATTCTTCGTATTTCGTGCCGCTTATGTCTAATGCTTGTCCACCACCAGCACCGCTCAAAGCATCATTAACTTGCTTGATTGTCGGAAAGTCTTTATCGTTGCCTGTTATTTGTCCCATAAGATTTCTATTTTAATTGTTCCTATGGGATATTTATTGCCTATCTCACCAATCGTTTTTTACTTCTTATTTTTCGGTGATAACATGTTTTTAAGCACAAGGGCAAATTCGTTTTCTGGTGTCAAAACCCGTTTCTCAACAGGAATAAAAGCATGTTGTCTTTCACAAATGGTGGACGTATCTAACAACAGAAGTTTCTTATCCTTGATGTACTTGAATACTTCAAGAATAGGATAAACCGTGTATTGTATGGCATCCTTATCTGTTATGATTGTCTGTTTGACTTTTTGAGGTGTATTCAGATAAGGCATAATTTCCATACCGACAAACATACGGTTGTCGTCAGTAACATAAACGGGGACTTCCGTGTCCTCGATTTTAATTTTCGATATGTATTCAACTACAACGAGCATATTCAATCAATTCTTTATATCTTAACCGATAACCTTGCACATTCTCCATGAAGTACAAGAACCTATTATCGGTTGCAAATTTACAAGTATTTCTCCTGAATACGAACTCATTTACATAAAATTGAAGATGTTGAGGTGAAACGACACGATATACACCAATTATCGCACGTTTGAAATTACCCAAAAGTTCTCTATGTTGTTCGTATGAACTTTGCCACGCACATATTCTCTCATGTGGTGTCTCACAATATAGTGGTCATAAGTATCATTCAATCCGTTATAAGCTCCCCATTCGTCTGTGTAAACCGTTGCTAATAAGTTTACATGTTTGATTACTCTTGGTATCAAATCTTTGGAAGTCGTGGACGGAACAACACGTGCCACAACTTTGCCGTTACGTTCAATCATACCGAATACTGGAACTTTGTCCTTACAGCTTCTACCCTGCGAATCCTTGACTTTCTTGTTGGCGTGGCGGTTTTTGTTCTTGCCACCAACATAAGTTTCGTCCATTTCCACTTCGTTATCCAATACGGATTGGTTATCAAACTCACAACATTTCCTAATACGTTGGAGCATGAACCAAGCCGTTTTTTGTGTTATTTTGAGCGTTCTTTGTATCTCCATGGAAGAAAGTCCGCTTTTATGTGACATACACATCCAAATGACTATGAACCAATTTTTGAGTGATACTTTTGTATTCTCGAATATAGTTCCTGTCTTGACATTGAAGTATTTGCCCGTATTCTTGCAACGATAACGATTGTTCTTGCACTTATAGACTTTCGATGTAGGGTCAAACGGAGAAACGGGATTTCCGTTCCAGAGTATTTGCTCCAGAAAATCAATACATTTCTGTTCGTCAGAAAATGTCTCAGTCAGTTCTATTAATGTCCTGAATTTAAAATCAAACATATCCGATTCCCTTTTCTTGTTTTCTTATACACCGAAGATAGCAGACATTCCCAATATATGGAAATATAAAATACAGGAAATCCCGAAAATCCCGAAAATACACTAAATATTTACTAATCGGATAAATATGATTTCTGAAAAGATAGATTATCGGATAAGTTGAGTATATTTGCATTCGGAAATCTGGTTAATAACCGGATTCCAAACTTTGTGGAATAATAGATATACACGAAAGTGTTTAACTGATTCTCACCGATAAAGTCTGGAAAACTAAAAGGTGAACGAGAATGAGTTAGCATCTCTCGCGTCATGCAATATGGCGTGGGAGACTGTTGCTTGTTTTAGTTCACGGCATTTCCAGACGCCTATCGGTTGAAATAAGTTAGCAGTCCTCACGCTTTCATCATTTAATAATGATAATATCTTCTTTTGGGGACTGGTGAAGAAACAAAATTCAAAATCAAAATGAAAACATTAAGAATGTTTGGAGCACTATTACTTACGTGCGTAATGTGTCTGAATTTCGTTGCTTGTGATGATGACAACGAAAATGAACCTTCCCTTTATTTTACAGCAGATGAACTTGTTGGAACTGTATGGAGTGGAACAAACAAAGCACAAGACAACTACGAAATCAAAATTGTAAACAAAACCGATTTGACATTGAACATCAAGAGTTCAGAAGGTACAGTATATGTTGATAACGAAACTCTAAAATATCAATATAATCAAGAAAACGGAAACTTCACATCAAGTTACAACGAAGACCAAATCAAAGGACAAGTAACCAAAACAACAATGACATTTACTGTCGGAGATGATGATGAACAGATTACTTTGAATAAGAAATAACGAAAGAATCAAAGACAAGAGGGACGGACACGGATATTTGAATATTTGTGTCCGTCTTTCTTATTATATATGTTAGTGTAAATTGGTATGTAAGTGCCTTTGTTAAAAGTTCGCTGACCAATACTCCCATATATAAGAGTAGATCTGATTGAGGGGGTGGTTGTAGATGGAGTAGAATTTCGTCGTGGGCAGCCGACAAGTCGGCCGGGACACCTGGTTCAACTGCCGGTTGAGGTCGTTGGCTTCGAGCTGTTCCAATCGTTTTCATAGAAAATGAAGCATCCACCATCGGCAATTATATGGCGTCCCAATATTTACATAAGTCATATTTGCTTTCGTATTTAATTTTTTTGAATTATTGGGTTGTGTAATTATTCTAAGTGCGGAATATTGAAAAAATAATCAAATATATTCCAACGCAGATCTTTGAAGTTTATAGGCTATTTATTAGGAATTGTATATGTGTTAATTCGTATCTTTGTATTGTAGCATAAGAAAGTATTGGGGTGAAAGATTGTCTCTATGAATCAATCGGTGACCGAAAAACGGCAAACCAGTTGCGACATGGATCAAGCTCTTCAGCATCATCTTCCGGATCGAATATTCCTGACAAGCAATATCCGTTTGCTGTTCCGTTGGCGATGCGTGACGGTTTCGGGTTAAAGCATGACACCCTGCCGAAAATGAAGGGGCCCGGTGTCGGCCCCTGAAGTAGGTCTTAGGAAACCCGAACACGGATGCAGTCCTGCGCCCTTGTCGCCCTGCTCGCATAATGCAAGCGGAACATAGCAGGGACTGAAACCGTTATGCCGATTGTATTGTTGTGCCGTCGGACATGCCGGGCTACTCAAAAGCAGCATGGTCTCTCTTGTAACGAATAGAAATGAAAATTCGGAAACGCAGGGCCTTCCGCCCGGCGTTTTTTCGGAAATGTCCGGTTTCCGGACCGAAAATCGACGCCACGACGTAGGGTATGGCGTCGGTTGTCCGTGTAATAGAATGGACAGCAGCCTGAAAAGGCCGCGACCGATGGGAATATCGTATTTTGCTTAATTTTGTTTGACGAAACCGACTATGAACCTCAAACCGCTTCTGCTGATGCTCGGCCTGGCCTGCATCCCCGCGACCCTCGCGGCACAGAAAATCTATTCGCTGTCCTCGCCGGACGGCAACCTCCGCACGACGGTGACCGTCGGGGAGGAGATCCGCGTAGCTCTCGATGCCGGCGACACGCCGCTGCTCGCTCCGTCACCCGTCTCCATGACCCTCGAAGACGGCGAGGTGCTCGGGCGGAACGCCCGTGTCGTCCGGGAGGAAAAGAGCTCCGTCGATCGGACGATCGCCTCGCCCTTCTACAAGAAAAGCCGGGTCGGGGAGCGTTACAACCAACTGACGCTCTCGTTCCGCGGCGACTTCGGCCTTGTCTTCCGTCTCTACGACGACGGATTGGCCTACCGCTTCACCACCGACCGGGAGGGCACGCTCCGCATCGGGGACGAATGCGTTGCCTTCTCCTTCCCCGCGGATTGCCGGGCCGTCGTACCCTATGTCGCACGCGGCAGGGATTTCGATTTCGAGAGCCAGTTCTTCAACTCGTTCGAGAACACCTACACCACGGCCCGGATCACGGAGCTCAACCCCGGAAGGCTGATCTTCCTCCCGGCGCTCGTCGAGCTCGACGGAGGCTACAAACTGGTCATAACGGAGGCCGATCTCGAAGGCTATCCGGGGCTCTACCTGCGCGGCAACGGCGAAACGCCCGAACTGCGCGGCGTTTTCGCCCCCTATCCCAAGCGCGAGGAGCAGGGAGGGCACAACCGGTTGCAGATGCTCGTGCGCGAACGTGAGGGGTACATCGCCTCGACCGTCGGCAAGCGGGCGTTTCCGTGGCGCACAGTCGTCGTCGCCAGGGAGGACCGCGAGCTGCTCGACAACGACATGATCTACCGTCTGGCGCCCGAATCCAGGATCGAAGACACATCGTGGATCAGGCCCGGAAAGGTGGCGTGGGACTGGTGGAACGACTGGAATCTCTACGGCGTGGACTTCGAGGCCGGCATCAACAACGAGACCTACAAGTACTATATCGACTTCGCTTCGCGGAACGGCGTCGAATACGTGATCCTCGACGAAGGGTGGGCCGTGAACGAGAAGGCCGACCTGATGCAGGTGGTGCCCGAAATCGACCTCCGCGAGTTGGTGGCATACGCCCGTGAACGGAACGTCGGAATCATCCTTTGGGCCGGTTACCATGCTTTCGAACGCGACATGGAACAGGTCGTGAGCCACTTCGCCCGAATGGGCGTCAAGGGCTTCAAGGTCGATTTCATGGACCGCGACGACCAGAAGATCGTCGATTTTCTCCACCGCGCCGCACGCGTCTGCGCCGAGCACCGCATGCTGCTCGACTTCCACGGCATCTTCAAGCCGACGGGTCTGAGCCGCACGTGGCCCAATGTGGTCAATTACGAGGGTGTCTTCGGTCTCGAACAGATGAAGTGGTCGCCCGAGACGGTCGATCAGGTGACCTACGATGTCACCATGCCCTTCATCCGTATGGTCGCCGGAGCGATGGACTACACGCAGGGCGCCATGCGCAATGCTGCGCGGCGGAACTACCGCCCGGTCAATACGGAGCCGATGAGCCAGGGCACCCGCTGCCGCCAACTGGCCGAATACATCGTCTTCGAATCGCCGCTCAACATGCTCTGCGACTCGCCGTCGAACTACCTCGAGGAGCCCGAATGCTTCGGCTTCATCGCCGCCGTACCGACCGTCTGGGACCGCACGGTCGCACTCGACGGCAAGCTCGGCGAACGGATAGCCGTCGCCCGGCAGTCGGGCGACATGTGGTACGTCGGGGCGCTGACGAACTGGGATGCCCGTGAAGCGGTGCTCGACCTCTCGTTCCTCGAGGGCGACGGCTGGAAGGTCGAGAGTTTCAGCGACGGCAGGAACGCCCACCGCGCCGCCTGCGACTACGTGATGCGGACGGAGCCTCTGCCCGCGGACAAGAAACTGACGGTGCGGATGGCCCCCGGAGGCGGATTCGCCGCCCGGATCTACCGGTAACGGGGTCCGTCCGGAACGGACACGGCGGGGAGCTGCGGCAAAGGCTGCGGCTCCCCGTTCCGTTTCGGACGGAGTGCAATCTTTTTTCGGCCGGAAAGGTAGGGATTCGGCCCCCTGATCCGTGAATAGGGTAGATGGACGCGCAAAACCGACATATCGACCGACTGATCGCCCGCCACCTCGACGGCGAGAGCCTTTCCGATGCCGAGCAGGCCGAACTCCTCGACTGGCTCCGCTCGTCGGAGGAGCACCGCCACAGCTACCTCGAGGCCTACGACGCATGGGGCGGGAGGCACTTGTCCGACACCCGCTTCGATGCAGAAGCGGCCTACCGCCGCCTCACGGAACGGATCGCAGGACCGGAGGGGCATCCCGCTGCGCCGGTCGTCCGGCGCAGCCGCGCGGTCCGGCGGCGTCTCGTCGGAACCGCCTGCGCGGCCGTCTGCACCGCGCTGCTGGTCACCGGATTCTTCCTCCGCGGCAAGGCGGAGCGGCAAATCCCTGACATCCGGGAGTTCGTCCAAACGGCGGAGGCCCCCGTCTATACCGGAAAGGAGGCGCGGCTCGTCCTCTCGGAGCGGAAGACGGTGCGGATCGAGGAGAAGAGATCCTCGATCCGTTACGATGCCGCCGAGATCCATATCAACGAAGACGCCCGGGAGCCGATCGAGAAAAAGGAGGTGGCCGCATTCAACCAACTGCTCGTCCCCTACGGCAAGCAGACGACTCTGACGCTGGCCGACGGCACCCGCGTGTGGGTGAATGCCGGATCGTGGCTGATCTACCCCTCGGCATTCGGCGACGACAGCCGCGAGATCTACGCCGAAGGCGAAATCTATATCGAGGTGGCCCACGATGCCGCACGTCCCTTCACCGTGCACACCGGGAAAATGGACGTCCGCGTGCTGGGAACCCGGTTCTACCTCTCCTCCTACGGGCGCGACCGGACTCAGGAGGTGGTGCTCCGCTCGGGATCGGTAAGCGTTGCGCCGGCCGGCGCCCCCGAGCGCGGCATCCGGATCGTGCCCGACCAGCGCGCTTCGCTCGACACGGCCGGCACGTTCCGCATCCGCGAGGTGCGTGCCGAAGATTACATCAGTTGGATCCACGGATACTACCGCTTCGACAACACGCCGCTCTCCGACGTGCTCGCACGGCTCGCGCGGTATTACAACCGGACGTTCGACTGTTCCCCCGAAGTCGGTGTCATGACCATTTCGGGAAAACTCGAACTCAACGACGATCCCGGCGAGGTGCTGCGTATCCTCTCGCTCACGGCCCCGATCCGTTTCCGGGTCTCCGAGAATGGATTCCGGCTCTCCTCGGTACAAACCCTCCGAAAAGAACACGACGACAACCCAAACCGAATGCCTATGGAAAACCGCAACCCGAACTGAAAAAAGCCGGGCAGTGTCCCCCAACGCTGTCCGGCACGAAATGAAATCTAAAAGTTACCTTGTTCTAAACTTCAATTCATTGCAAATGTACAACAAAAATGGCAATATCGGGGACCCTGTGCCCGATAATAAGCGATTATCCCGTCTGCTACGGATAAAAGTCCTGTTTTTGCTGGCCGCAATCGGGGCGTTCGGCTCTCTCGTCGCACAGACGTCCGCCCCGGATGCCCGCATCTCGCTCGATCTGCAGAATGTCCCCCTCAAGGAGGTATTCGCCCGCATCGAAGACCAAAGCGACTGTATTTTCGTCTATTACGACAATGTTCTCGACGCCTCTCGCCGAGTGTCGATCAGCGTCTCGGACCAAACCGTCGAAGATGTGCTCGAGGTGCTCTTCGCAGGAACGGAAAACACTTGGAAACTCTCCGGACGGCAGATCGTCATCGGCAGGGCCGCAGCGGCGGACAAAGCCGAAAAGCGGACTTCGCTGCGCGTCATGGGATCGGTCAGGGACCGCAACGGCGATCCTCTGATCGGCGTGACGGTCTTCGTGAAGGAGCGGCCCAATATCGGTACGGCCACCGACATCAACGGAAACTACCTGATCGACGTGTCGCCCGACGACGTGCTGGAGTTCAGCTACGTGGGTTACAAGACACAGGATGTGGCCGTTGCCGGACGCGGCCAGCTCGACGTCGTGCTTGAGCAGAACGACGCCATACTCGATGCCGTGGAGGTGGTCGGATACGGCGTGCAGAAGAAGATCAGCGTCATCGGCTCGCAACAGAGCATAGAGGTCGAGGAGCTCAAGGTGCCCGTGGCGAATCTTTCGCAGGGGCTCGCCGGCCGTGTCGCCGGTCTGGTCTCCGTGCAGCGGACCAGCGAGCCGGGCTTCGACGATGCGGACATCTACATCCGCGGCATCTCGACCCTGACGGCCAGCATGAGCGCACCGCTGACGCTCGTGGACGGCGTGCCCCGCTCGTTCTCCAACGTCGATCCGGAGGATATCGAGAGCTTCTCGATCCTCAAGGATGCCTCGGCGACGGCCGTATACGGCGTGCGCGGTGCGAACGGCGTCATCATCATCAACACCAAGAGCGGATCGAAAGGACGGCCGAAGTTCACCGTGCGCTACACCGAGGGTATCACGACGCCGACGAAAATCACCGATTTCGTCGATGGCGCCACCTACATGGAGATGTCGAACGAGGCCTCGATGACCCGCGGAGGCGGGGCGCTGTACAGCCGCGAGGTGATCGAGAAGACCCGCACGCATGCCGATCCCTACCTTTACCCCAACGTGGACTGGATGGACGAGATCCTGCGCGACTACAGCCACAACCGCTCGGCGAACGTCAATGTGTCGGGCGGATCGGACAAGGCCGTATACTACATCGGACTGGCCTATTACGACGAGGACGGCATGTACAAGGACACGAAACTCGCCGATTACAATTCGAACACCTACTACCGGCGTTACAACGTCACGGCCAACCTGACGCTCAATCCGTTTCGCACCACCGAGATCAAACTCGGCATCCAGGGCTACCTGGCCAACGCCAACTATCCCGCCTCGGCGCAGGCCACGATCTTCGAATCGGCCTACTTCACCCAGCCTACCTACATCGCCCCGCTCTATCCCGACGGCAAGCTCGGAGCCTTCTCGGGCGGAGAGCTCAACCCCGTGGCCGAGCTCGGTGCTACGGGCTACGCCAACCAGTGGCGCAGCCAGGTATATTCGAACCTCCGCGTCACGCAGCAACTCTGCAAGGGGCTGTCGGTCACCGGTATGTTCTCGTTCGACACCTACAACTACACCTCCAACCGATTCACCAAGTCGCCCAACACCTACCACGCCACGGGGCGCGATGCCAACGGTAACCTGATCTACGAACAGACCCGGCAGGGCACCGAGAACCTCGCCTACAGCCTCAGTGCCAAGGGCGACCGCACGATCTACCTCGAGGCGGCGCTCAATTACAGGAACTCTTTCGGGCGGCACGACGTGTCGGGCATGCTGCTCTTCAATCAGAGCGACGAGATCAACACGAAGGCGACCAACGTCGAGGAGGCCTTGCCCTACCGCTTCCGCGGCCTGGCCGGACGCTTCACCTACGGATTCGACGACCGCTATTTCGCCGAATTCAACTTCGGATACAACGGCTCGGAGAACTTCGCTCCCAGGAACCGCTACGGTTTCTTCCCCTCGGTGGGGCTGGGCTGGGTGATCTCCAACGAGGCATTCTTCGAGCCGCTCACGAACGTCATCCAGTACCTGAAGGTACGCGGCACATGGGGGCAGGTCGGTAACAGCCAGATCAGCGGCCGCCGGTTCGCTTACTTGGCCACCGTAACCGACAGCGGCTCGACGAGCTACACCTTCGGCAAGAACATGGACCAGAACTACGGAACGACGGCCATCGACGAATATGCCGTGGACGTGACGTGGGAGGTGGCCGACAAGACCGACATCGGCGTGGACATGCGCCTGCTGAACAACAAGCTCAACCTCCAGTTCGACTACTTCAAGGAGTCCCGCAAGGGCATCTACCTCCGCCGTTCGAGCATTCCTTCCTATGTCGGAATGATCAACAATCCCTACGGCAACATCGGAAAGGTCGAGAACAAGGGTTTCGAGCTCTCGGTAAACTACGCCAATTCGTGGGGCGACTGGTCGCTGAGTCTGATGGGTAACTACTCGTTCAACCGCAACAAGGTGCTCGAGGACGACAGTACGGTCGCCTACCCGTGGCAGAATACCATCGGCAACAAGGTCGGGCAACGCTTCGGTCTGGTGGCTCTCGGGCTGTTCGACAGCTACGAGGAGATCGCGGCGTCGCCCGTGCAGACCGGCGACACCCGTCCCGGCGACATCAAGTACAAGGACGTAAACGGCGACGGCAAGATCGACGAGTATGACAAAGTGCCTATCGGCTGGGGCAGCGTGCCCGAGATCATGTACGGTTTCGGCTTTTCGGTGGGCTGGAAGAACCTCTCGCTCACGGCCATGTTCCAGGGCGCCGCGCACGTGGACGCCATGCTCAGCGGCGAAGGCGTGCTGCCTTTCTCGCAGGGGTCGAGCCGCGGCAACCTGCTGAGCAACGTCACCGACCGCTGGACCGAGGAGAACCCCCGCCAGGACGTCTTCTATCCCCGTCTCTCGATCGGAAACATCAACATGAACTACGAAGAAAGCACCTGGTGGCTCAAGGATACCGACTACCTGCGTCTGAAAAACATCGAACTCTCCTACCGGCTGCCCGACCGCTGGATGAAACGAATCCATCTGAGCAATGCCCGCATCTTCATCCAGGGCGTGAATCTGCTCACGTTCAGCTCATTCAAGATCTGGGACGTAGAACTCGGCGATGGACGCGGCGCGAAATACCCCAATATCGCATCGGTCAGCCTGGGCATAAACTTCAACTTCTAATAATCCCGTCACGTATATGAAACTCCAAATAACCTTGTTTTCGCTGGCAGCCTGCGGCATCGGACTGACCGCCTGCAACGACGACTTCTTCGATCAGGTGCCCGACGACCGCATCACCATCGAACAGGTCTTCCAGCGCACTTCTTACTCGGAGAAATACCTCGCCACCGTTTACAGCTACATTCTGAACGAAGCCCATCGCACGAGCCCTATTCCGTGGGATCCCTGCTCGGACGATCTGGACGTCACCTACGACCGCGAGGACTACAATTCCTATCAGATAAATCTCGGCAACTGGAGCGCCTCGTCGGACTACTACGAGTTCTGGACCCACTTCTACCGGGGCATCCGTTCGGCGACCTACTTCATCCAGCACATCGGCGACAACCAGGAGATGCTGGACGATCCCACGCGCGGCCCCCTCGTCGTGGAGCAGTACAAGAACGAGGCCCGCTTCCTGCGCGCCTGGTTCTACTACAACCTGCTGCGGCAGTACGGGCCCTGCGTGCTGCTGGGCGACGAGGTGCTTCCGGGCGATCTCGACCGCGACGACGTGCGGATGAACCTGCCCCGCAGCTCCTACGACGAGTGCGTGGACTACATCGTCGGCGAGCTGGACGACATCATCGACAACAAGCGGCTGCCGCTGCACTTCACCTCGCAGGCCGACAAGGATTACGGGAGGGCCACGCTGGCCATGTGCATGGGACTGAAGAGCCGCGTGCTGCTGCTGGCGGCCAGCCCGCAGTTCAACGGCAACCCCGCTTACGCCGGCGTCGTGAACAAGGACGGCAAACACCTCTTCGCGACTGCGAAGGACCCCGAAAAATGGAAACGGGCGGCGGATGCGGCCAAGGCGATCATCGACCTGGGCATCTTCGACCTCTATAAGGAGTATCATTCCGACGGGACGCTCGACCCTTACATGTCGTGCCGCAACGTCTTTCTGGAGAACTGGAACAGCGAGGTGATGATGGTCCGCATCAACAACAACTTGTCGAGCTGGGAGCGTTCGGCGTCGCCCCGCCAGTTCAGCGGCTACGAGAGCATGGGTGCGACGCAGCAGCTCGTCGATGCGTTCCGCATGAACGACGGTACGGCCGTCACCGCCGAACAGGAAAAGGGATTCTCGACCCAGGAGTATAAGGACGCCAAATCGGGCTGGGTCTTCGCTCCGGCCGGCACGCGCAACATGTTCGTCAACCGCGAACCGCGATTCTACGTGAACATCTGCTTCAACGGCGCCTACTGGATCGGCGATCAGAAGACCCGCATCCAGCTCTACTATACGGGCGGTTCGGGCAAAAAGGGCACGTGGGACTACCCTCGCTCGGGATACATCGCCATCAAGAACGTATCCCCTTCGAGCAATCCGCTGAACAGCAATTATATCAAACGGCCGTTCCTGATGATGCGCTATGCCGAGATGCTGCTCAATTACGTCGAGGCGCTCAACGAGTACGATCCGGGGAATCCGGACATCGAAAAGTACCTTAACCTGATTCGCGAACGCGGCGGCCTCGGACCCGTGCAGTCGGGCCTCTCTCAGGAACTCATGCGCGAGCAGATCCGGCTGGAGCGTCGCATCGAGCTCTGCTTCGAGCAGCTCCGCTACTTCGACACGCGCCGCTGGCTGATCGCCGAACAGACCGACGCCGGGCCGTTCTACGGCATGAACGTCGATGCCGGCAACAGCTTCACCGACGAGGCGTTCTACGAGAAGACCGTGTTCGAGACCCGTGTCTTCCGGCCCGAATTCTATCTCTTTCCTATCCCGCAGTCCGAAATCAACCGCGACCCGCAGATCGTGCAGAACCCCGGCTGGTAAATCCTCAAAAAACATCCGAACATGAACCACACGAAATATCTGGCGCTCCTGGCAGGCTGTTGGCTCGTCACCGCCTGCGAAAATCCGGTCGATGGCGACCTGAACGTCGATGACCCCGATGCCTATACGCTCATCTACACGGTCAATGCCGTGGAGGACGACTCGAAAAGCACGCTGACCTTCCCGCTCGAACGCGACACCGTGTTCGCCGTTTACGCCAACCTGAGTTGCATCCGCGATCCGGAAAGCGATGTCACGGTCGAATTCCGCACGGCCGCCGAACTGGTCGATGCCTATAACGAGGAGAAGCAGACCTCTTATGCGGCCATGCCCGAAGCCTGCTACACGATCGACGATACCCGGGCGGTGATCCCTGCGGGGAAATACGTCTCTTCGCCCGTGATGATCCGGCTCAACAGCGCCGCATTCGACGGCGTGGGTACGTTCCTGCTGCCGATGACGATCGAGCGCGTGACGCCCGGCCTGCCGGTCAGTCCGACGCTCGGCACGGCCTACCTGCGCATCAACGGCACCTACACGACCAATCCGTTCCGCCCCATCGACCGGAGCGGATGGAGCGTGGAGGGCTTCTCGACCGAGGAGCCCGAGGCGCAGACCGGATACGACGACAACGGCAAAGCCTCCTCGGCGATCGACGACATCCCCTGCACCTATTGGGGAACGCAGTGGCGCGACGCGAAACCGGGTCCGCCCCACTGGATCACGATCGACATGGGCAAAAGCGAGGAGCTGCACGGATTCACGATCCGCGGCCGTGCGGATCCGTTCACGTCCGACACGCCCAAGGCCAGCGGCAATCCGCGCATTTTCAACGTGGACGTGAGCGACGACAACGCCTCCTGGACCCGCATCGGCACCTTCACCGTCGAAAACCGGATCGAGAACGAGGTTTACCTCGACCACAAGGCGACGGGGCGTTATTTCCGCGTAACGGTCACCGCCACGCAGGGCGACATGTACCAGACCTGCATCGCCGACATCGAAGCGTTCTGACCCGCACCACGAACCGTTAAAACGAAATACCGACTATGAAAAGAATACTGACAGCCGCGGCCTTGCTGCTCGTCGTCGCGGCCTGCAACGAGGACGAAAACTACAACGACAAATACGGCGACAAGGCGGTCATTCCGCCCAAGGGCCGGAGCCTGCGCGTGATGACCTACAACATTTACGGCGCCCGCGCCACGAGCCCTGCGAATGCGGCCGACCTGGATGCGCTCGCCGAGGTGATCCGTCGCCAAGACCCCGATTTCGTGACCCTGAACGAAGTCGATGTGTTCACCGACCGCACGGGCAAGGACGTGCACCAGGCCCGCGATCTGGCCGAAAAGCTCGGCATGGAGTGGCACTTCTCGAAGGCCATCGACCGCGACGGGGGCGAGTACGGCGACGCCGTGCTGTCGAAGTACCCGATCCTCGAAACGCGCAGCTACCGCCTGCCGTGCGCCGCCGAACAGCCCGGCGAAGACCGCGCGCTGTGCGTGATCCGCGTTCAGATCGACGGCAAGGACCTCTACGTCGCATCGACGCATCTCGACCACCTCTCGGGCGACGCCAGCCGGCTGGTGCAGGCCGCCGAGATCCGCCGCATCCGCGACACGGAGCTGGAGGGCGACCTGATCCTCTGCGGCGACCTGAACGCCATCCCGAGTTCGAATGTCATCGCCACGATGACCTCGTTCCTGACGAACACGGGGCCGATCGACCAGTACACCTTCCCCTCGGACGACCCCGACCGAAAGATCGACTACATCATGTACGCCCCGATCGAGCATTTCGGCGTGCAGAACTGCCAGGTCGTATCGCGGGGCGACCAGCAGATAGACGGCGTCGATGCTTCGGACCACCGTCCCGTGATCGCCGACATCCGCTTCCGGACCGACGAGGACATCTCCGGAGAAGACGGCGGAGAGGAGGAGTGACCCCGGGCCGGAGATCGGCTCCCGCACGCATCGTCCGGACCGCCCGCCGGGCAAACGGCCGGTCCGGATTTTTACCGTCTTCGCTGCGGGGACGTCCCGAAACGGCGGTCCCGGAGACGAGAATCTTACAAAAAACGGATAAACATGAAAAAAATCCTATCGACGATCCTGGCGCTGGCCGCGTGTACGACCCTCCTGGCGCAGGATTTCAAGATCACGCACGGCCCCTGGCTCTGCGACCTGACATCGGACGGCGTCACGGTGGTCTGGACCACCAGCAAACCCGCCCTTTCGTGGGTCGAGGTGGCCGAGGACGACGGGCGCAGCTTCTACGCCGCGGAACACGAACGCCGCTACGAGACCGTCGCCGGACGCAAACAGGCCCACAAAACGCTGCACAGCATCCGCCTGAAAGGGCTGTGTCCCGGTACGAAATACCGCTACCGCATCTTCTCGCAGGAGGTGCGCGAGTGGAAATACAACGACAAGGTCTATTACGGCGACATCGCGGCGTCGAACGTCTATTCGCGCCAGCCGTTCGCCTTCAGGACCCTCCCCGCGTCGGGGTGCGACCTTTCGTTCGTCGTTCTGAACGACATCCACGGGCGGGCCGACTGCATGGCCGGGCTCTGCCGTCCGATCGACTTCGCACAGATCGACTTCGTGGCCTTCAACGGCGACATGTCGAACAGCACCGAAAGCCCCGGACAGCTCTACCGAGATTTCATCGACGCCTCGGTCGGGGTCTTCGCCTCCGAGACGCCGATTCTCTACAACCGCGGCAACCACGAAACGCGCGGAGTCTATGCCGACTTCCTCCAGGAGTATTTCCCCAAGGTCGGGGGCTGCTACTACAAACTCTACATGGCCGGATCGGTGGCGGTGCTCATGCTCGACTGCGGTGAGGACAAACCTGATTCGGATATCGAATACGGCGGGCTGGGGGCTTACGACGCATACCGCGAGGAGGAGGCTGCCTGGCTGCGCGAAACGGTCGCCTCGGAGGAGTTCCGCAATGCCTCGGCCCGCATCGTGCTGCTGCACATCCCGCTCGGGAACGGAACTTGGCACGGCAACATTCACCTCGAGGAGCTGTTCCTGCCGATCCTGAACGATGCGGACATCGACGTGATGTTGTCGGGACATACGCACCGTTACTCGTTCCGCCCGGCCAACGACGAAGTTCGTTTTCCGGTGCTGGTGAATGACAACGCGAGCCTGCTCAGGTGCGACGTCGGCGACGGCAGGATCACGGTCCGCATCTACGGGCCGGAAGGGACGGTGACCCACTCGCACGAGTTCCCGCTGAAATAGGGGCGGATTGTCCGTTCCGCCGGAAGAAGGGCAAGGGCCCGGCCATGCGGTCGGGTCCTTGCCGCATGCGGCGCCGCGGGAATCGGGGCGGATCTTCCGGAAAAAGAATGCGCGGTCAGAGGAACAGGCTGAAGAAGCCGCTGCGGCTCAGCCTGAGACGCAGCTTCGACAGGGCCATGCCGATGTGTTTCTCCACGGCCTTGACGCTGATGTTGAGCTGCTCGGCGATCTCGCGGTTCTTCAGTCCGGCCTTCCGGCTCAGCAAAAAGACGCGCCGGCACTGCTCGGAGAGCTGCGATACGCCGTCGTCGATCTCGTGCCGAAGCCACGAAAGGTCGAACTCCCCTTCGCAGCGGTCAGCGACCAGGCGGCGGACATATCCGTCGAGCGTATCGAGTCCGCAGGAGCCTTCGCCGTGCGACTTGCGGCTGCGGAGACAATCGATGCTCCGGTTCCGTACGGCCGTCATCAGGTAGGGCAGCACCGGACGCGAGAAGTCAATCTCCTCCCGCCGTTCCCACAGCATCAGGAAGACGTCCTGCACGATATCCTCGGAGAGTTTGCGGTCGTGGACCAGCCGGAAAGCCCGGACGCACAACGTTTCGTAATGCGCCAGAAAGAATTGCCGGAAATCGGCCGAATGAGCGTTCAGGTTCTCCATCTTTTCAAATCCGGGCGGTCCGGACGACCGCAGTTTTCCGAATCCATTTTCAAATATACAAAAACTCGCTCACATACGGATGGCTTTTTCTATTTCAAAAACTTTAATTTTAGGTGAACGGTATGATAAAACGGGATACGGAAGGATTCCCAAGCCTCTTTTTCCCCGACTCCGGAAAAGCGACGGATAAGTAGCGATTTGTTTTTCAATTTCTCCGAAAACGGATGAAAGCGGGAGAATGCGGTACGGAACGGCATATCCCGTTCTGTTCGGACGCTTTATTTGCCTGCTGCCACCAGAGGCGGCGCTCCGGTCTTCCTGACAGACGAAGGACTGCTTCGTCTGCGAACGGCCGGATACCGGAGCAGTGGCCGGAACGCTGCACGGACCGGGTGATCCGGCGCGCATCGCGGCGTGCGAACCGGTCTCGGCGCATACGGTCCGTCGATCCTTCGCCGCGAATTTTCTCAAGGCGAAAGATGTGCCTTTGGCAGCGATCTCGAAGGCATTGGGGCATAGCAAGATTGCGGCTGCGATGCGCTATTTGCGTGTGGACGTGGGGGGCGCTCCGATTCTCGCCGGGAGCGGCTGCTTCAGACTGCCTGCCGGGGCTGACGACTGACCGGATTCCCGGGATTTCATCATACATAAAAGAAAAGGCGCTGATATTCAGCGCCTTTAAGTGCCCAGGACAATATTTGAAAACTGCAATTTTTAGGGTGTTCGGAATATGCTGAAAATCGAAGGGTTATTGGTATATCGCAAAGGTAATCAATGATTTGTAATTCTCGATAAGATTGCGTAATATTGCATAAGATTTTATTGTGTGGTGCAACGGTGGTGCAAATTCTCAAACTTGCACCACGAATTAACAGGTCGAAGATATGGCATCGGTTACGGCATTTATACGGGTATCGAGAAAACGCATAGACCGGGCGAACGTGCGGTTTCGCCTGCGGGATGGACGGAGTGTTCAGTTGTTCCACGCCTCGGAGTTGGAGATCAACCCTTCGGATTGGGATGCGACCCGGCAGGAGATTAAGGCGAAAGTGCTTTATGATGCGGAGAAGCGGGCCGCCTTCAATCGGGCCGTAGCTGACCGCAAAAATATGATGTTGGAGATATATAATGCTGCATCAGGTACGGAGGTCTTGACCTCCGAATGGCTGGAGCGGGAGATCGACAAACGGCTGCACCCCGAGCGCTACGTCGCTGAGGTGCATCGGCAAACTTTCTTCGAAGCTTATGAGGAGTTTGTTGAGAAGCGCAAGTTATCCGACTGGCGTGTGCGGGCTATTCAAGTCGTAATTCGAGCGTTGAGGCGTTACGAACTTTATGCCTGTCGGACGGTGGACAGCCATTTTTCGCTCGACCTCGATACGGTAACGCCGTTGGTACTGCGGGACATCGTGGAGTTCTTGCGCAACGAACACACTTTTTGCGACCAATACCCCGAAATCTACGAGACGGTTCCCGAGAGCCGGCGGCCTCAACCGAGAGGGCAGAATACGATCAACGGGATTCTCACCAAACTGCGCACGTTCTTCATTTGGGCGAATGTCGTAGGCAAAACGACTAATAACCCTTTTCGGAATTATCCCGTGGAGGAGTGTATATACGGGACGCCATACTACATTACGATTGACGAGCGTAACAAGATTTATCATACCAATCTTACCAGACACCCGCAGCTTGCCATTCAGCGGGATGTATTCGTTTTTCAATGTCTGATAGGTTGCCGTGTGGGCGATCTCTATAAGTTGACCCGAGATAATTTGATAAATGGGGCGGTTGAGTATATTCCCCGTAAAACAAAGGACGGTCATCCGGTGACGGTACGTGTACCCCTTAACTCGATAGCACGTGAAATATTGAACCGTTACGCAGATTATACTGGTTCGTCGCTTTTTCCACTTATGGCCGAACAGCAGTATAACAAAGCGATTAAACGGATATTCCTCGCTGCTGGTTTAAAACGGAAAGTTACGATACTGAACCCGCTGACCAGGGAGGGGGAGCAACGGCCGATTTGGGAGGTAGCATCGTCGCATCTTGCCCGTCGGACATTTGTGGGGAACCTCTACAAACGGGTGAAAGACCCGAATTTGGTCGGAGCATTGAGCGGACACAAAGAGGGAAGCCGGGCATTTGCCCGCTATCGGGACATCGACGAGGAGATGAAAAATGAACTGGTTAAAATGTTGGAATAAATAATATAAAAATAGCATCATCTGTACGGGTGATGCTTTTTTTATTCGGCTAACATGCTTTTGTAGAAAGAATGTTAAAAATTTTATTGCAATATCTTGCATAATGTGCCGAACATACGGACTTTTGTCGTAGATGCTTGTGATGATACAAGCCACAGACCATAGAACGGAATAACAAATTACGCATGAAGCGTGTAGGTCTGTTGGCATAAGCTGGCAGACCTTTTTATTAACTTTTTAACCGGGTGTTAAGGAGCACCCTAATAGAGACGAGTATGGTAAACATAGCGTCAATGATGGAGAACGGAGCGAATATTACCGTGGCCATCACATTGGAAGACTTGAGACGATTTCACAGAGAAGTAATCGCCGAGACGAAGAAAGAACTGGAGGAGCAGATTGCCGAGGATAAAGGCGAGCGGTATCTGTCCATCAAGCAAGTATGCGAAATGTTAGATATTGACCCCAGTTCATTATGGCGGTGGCGAAAGCGGGGGTATCTTGTCCCTGTGGAGGTTGGCGGAAAGCGCCGTTACAAGATGTCTGACATTCGTCGAATTTTAAACGGGAGGGCCGTGCAATGAAAAAGAGAAAAGCGGCTGTAGCCGCCCCTATAAGTACGTACAAAGATAGTCATAATTCGGAACGCATCCAAGCCGACACGCAAAAAGCTCGTAAGGCTATCGTCCTCGAAATGCTCAAAGGAGGGATGCAGACCACAGCAATGGGCCTCAACGTAATGATTGGTGGCAATGACGCCCGGCGGTGGATGACCGAAGTACGACGGAAAGCAGACGGTTATACGGTTCGAACCTATCCCTTGCGAGATCGCAGGGTCGTGTATCGGCTGGAACGAATCGGTACGGATTATAACCTCTTCAGCGGGCAGGAGGACGCAGGCCATGAATAAGTCTTGCTATCGGAAGCCGCAGGCGGTCAAAGACCTTGAACGGCTGGCGCATGACCGTTTCCGCACGGAACATCCGAATTTCCCCGAATATGCTATCCCGCCGCAATCCTATCGGGATGACACGGCAAACGGACTGACCCGATGCGTGGTCGATTTTGTCCGCTTCCACGGTGGCCAGGCCGAGCGAATCAATACGACAAGAGTACCCGAACAGCGGGGCGGGCGAATCGTGTGGCGCAAATCGAATACCACGAAAGGAAGTGCCGACATCTCGGCTACAATTGCAGGCCGTTCGGTGAAAATGGAAATCAAGATCGGGGCCGACCGCCAAAGCGAAGCGCAACGACGCTATCAGGTAGCTATCGAGCGGGCCGGCGGACTGTATGTCATCGTTAAGGATTTTACCTCCTTCGTCGAGTGGTACGGTGTAACTTTCAATCGGGGATAGCTATGGAAACACTCGAAACCGTCAAACTGTCGAAACAGCAGGAACTGGCCCGTTATCGTCAACGGCCCGATGCGAAGCTGTACATCATTAGGAAACTGGAGGAGCAAATCCGAGCGTTGGATAATTGTGTAGATCTCAACGATAGCAAGGTGGATAATCAGTTGTTGATCTTGTTGCGTGATACCCTCTATAAGGCTATGTACGTTGAGGAACCGGATGATGTGCTGATTGTGGGCATGAGACTTACAAGCAACCCCGAAATCGAACGTATAGGATTAGCCGACCTGATATATACTACGAAGTTCGACGATCCACAGAAAGGGCTGTATGAGTTGCTGGAGATTGGAAAGTGCGACCGCCGAGGAATAGCTACCCACGACAAGGATGCTGCTCCGAGTGCCAAATATGCTTTCGATCATATCATCGAAGGGTTGGATAATTTCAAAGCATGATGTCATGGGATTTGTAGATGATGTAATTATGAGCAAGCCGACGCAAGGTGCGAAATTCGACCTCTCGTCGCTTATTATCGACCTGTCGGAACAACTCCCCGACCCGCAGCCGATCGTGCGAATTTGGGGCAATCTAATAGCATCTCGGGGTAATGTTTCGACCGTGGTAGGATTGGCCAAAAGCCGAAAAACCTTTTTGACCGCTGCCGTGGCTTCGGGATTCCTCTCCTCGTCGGATTTTCTCGGCTTCGATACACCGGCTACGGGCAAGGTGGTGTATATTGACACAGAACAGAGCCGGGCACACGTGCATAAGGTCGCACGGCGGATTCTGCGCAGCATCGGCCTACCGACCAATCGTAACCACGACCAGCTCGTCGTGGCGGCCTTGCGGGAGTTGACACCCGACCAGCGCAAAGAGGCTACGGGGGAAATTCTGCGGCGATACAAACCCGACCTGCTGATTCTCGACGGCGTGGCCGACCTTTGCAATGACCCGAACGACCTGCACGAATCCGAGGCGCTGGTGTGCGAACTGATGCGGTGGAGCTGTGAATATGACAATCACATTCTTTGCGTGCTTCATAGCAACCCGGGCGGCGACAAAGCAAGAGGCCATCTCGGTTCGGCATTATTGCGCAAGTCGGAAACGGTAATGTTAGTGAAGGCAGACGGCGATACTTCGGTCGTTTCGCCCCAATACTGCCGCAACGAACCGTTTACGGAGTTTGCCTTCCGCATTAATGCGGAGGTATTGCCCGAGCTGTGCAGTATTCCCGCACCTCAACCGAAAGAGAATGTTTTTGCCGAGGTCATGGTGTCAGGAAAGGTCTATACGCATTCGGAATTGGTGGAGGAGTTAATGAAAGTAGTCGATCTTAAAGAAGGTAGTGCAAAGTCGAAGATTTCCCGTGCGGTTAAGGCCGGAACAATCGTGAAGAACCAGGTCGGCGGTTACTATCTGTTAGGGTCGCAAATTGAGGTTTCACAACCCGAGTTGCACGATGAGCCTTTCTAAATATCTATGTTACGTTTCGGGCTTGTGGGAGGAGGGTTGCAGGTTGCATCCCCTATATAGGGATGCAACCTTGCAACCCCACCCGCCCCAAACGATGTGTAACTATACAAATAGATCTCAAAACTGCTTTAACCAACTAAATAAAAAAGACAATGAAACAGAACAAGAGAAAGACGGCCTTTGCGCCGTGTCAGATTTTCAAACATGACGGTACGACCCTAACGGTGGGAGTTACGGACGTCACCATGAATGGCAAACCCGCCCCTTCGGAAGTTTATTTGCTCGTCGATGGCTACGGCAACGGAGAAGATGATCCCGAAGCCTTCGCAACCTTTACTCCCGACCGTGCGGTGGAGATCGCCGAATCGCTGTTGAGGTTCGCACGGCAGGCAAAGCAACGCAAATCTAAAGTAGATTAAAATAGAAACACTATGTCACGACCGAAAGGAACCCCCAAGACCGGCGGACGGAAAGCCGGAACCCCGAATAAGGTAACGCAGGATGCCCGGGAATGGCTTACCCAGCTTGTAGAAGGAAACCGGGAACAGATCGAACGGGATTTGCAATCGCTCGATCCGAAAGACCGGCTGCAGGTGCTTGAAAAATTCATGCAGTACACGATCCCGAAACTCCAGGCCGTCGAAGCAACCGTACATGACGACGGGCCGGTTTACGATTATAGCAAACTGACCGACGATGAGCTTTTGACACTTTACAGACTGTTGCCCAAAGTGCAGAGCGACAGCGGACTTAACGAACTTTATTCTACCAGTAGCACAGTATTAAAATGAAACAGGAACGATTAAAAGAATTATTGCAGGTGGCCGAGACCGAAGGAATCGCCGCCGCCCTGAAAATCGCCCGGGAAACCGGCGACGTAGAGATCGACCCGGTAGAAGTATCCGAAGCGATGCAGGCCCGGATCGAATCCCGTAAAATTCGGGAAACTTACGCTAAAAATGCAATTAAAGGATTGAAATGACCATGATAACGAAAGAGGCGAAAATTTATATCGGAAACCGGATTTTAGCGCACGATAAAAGCGAATTTCTGCGTGCGTTCGATGATCTTGCCCGACAGGTGACGACCGACAGGTTGGCCGAGCTGGGCGAGAATTTGACGACAGAGACATTCCGGGACGTCATACGTGGAGGGCAAGCGATCCGTGCCCGGATGGAGGACCGCATGAAAAACTCTGTCAAAGCCCTGTTTTTCCCGGCGGAAAAGCGGAAAAAGCAGGAGTTATTCGACATTCTGTCCGAGCAATTAGCCGTGTTATGCCGGGAGGCCGAACGCACGTTGCTATTTTATCGGAATATTCCTGCCGATGTTTATATCGTTCGGGAAGATGGCACGGTCGGATACGATGAAACCATCATCGACCGATATTTCGAGGAGCAGGAAAAAATCTACATTTCGGACCCGCAGCAGATCGAGGTTTACGGCTGGGCGACACAAATACGGGATGCTGTCGAAAAATTGTCCGAATTGCTTCCTAAATACGGATTGCACGTGTCGGATGTTATTCAATACGACCGGTTTTCGGAAAAGGTAAAAATATTACCGGAAAGGATTTGCGAAGCCTGGGACGGAGGGCGGTTTGTCCCTGATGCCGAGTAACGAAAAGAGCAAGGCGGACTATACATCCGCTTTGCTCTAAAATTATCGGGAAAGCAGCCCCCGATGCTTTGATTCTCGACAAGTCAAAGATAATAAAATCGGGGATATGTACGAACGGACAACCAAACGGAGGGGAGGGGCAAGGGACGACAGTACGCTGAATATCGGCCTCAACCGCCGGGAACTGGACGAGCTGCTGGAGCGGATCCGGCGTAAATTGGAATCATACAGACGGGAACCGATATACAGTACCCATGACCTCCGAAATATAAATGACAACCGGCTGCCTCAACCGAGGTAGCCGGTTTCACATACGCCGAGTTTACGTGTGGAATGGTGGGGTCATTTCAAATGACAATCAAAACGGCCGAATCGACACCGGCTTCGAAACCTTTCCTTTTGCGATTTTACGGCTTTTTTCCGTGCGGCCTATACTTCCTATGCCCGAGAGGTGAAATGCGGCCAAATACAAACCCTATTTGAAATACGGGCATTTATCATCGAAGGGTGCAGCGGGTTATTTTTTGCCGTCGGTGCGTTTGAACCCTATCGGCTGGCCGACCTTGCGGGCCTGCGGAATCTTGACCGACAGCGCTCCGATAGCCTGGTAAATATTGTCGAGCTCCTTGCGCATATCCTCCGACAGATCGCTGACCGCTTCGGCGTTGTCCTTGCCTGTCTGCTCCAGCAATGCCAACCGAGCCCGTATTTCGGACAATTCCGCCGTTACGGTCGTTGTAGTCA
>UMHG01043342.1_pt1 | contig 27897 bp, 23 predicted proteins | sample 1965471 | NCBI WGS metagenome assembly UMHG01 (sample SAMEA4836092, study PRJEB28245) | human gut metagenome | biome: gut microbiome; material: fecal sample | place: Denmark | collected 2008
CGACACCGATGACATCGAGGAACCGGAGGTACTCATCGCTCAAAAGGACGTTGTCGTCGAACCCGAGGACCGCGTCATCGTCTTCGTGCCGGGCAAGCGCGTGATTCCCCAGGTCGAAAAGCTCTTTGCGGTCGATGTGGGATTCTTCTGACGGAGTCGGCATGTTTGCGAACCTACGCTACTTTTTGCTGCCCGTCCTCAATATCACCGGCCCGGTGCTGATCGCCTTCGCGTGTCTGCTCCTGCTGCCGGTTTTTGTCTCAAGCCTTTACAACGACGGCGCCGCATACGGCTTTGAGATCGCCTTCGTGCTGTGTTTGATCACGGGCCTGACTCTTTACGTCTTCACGAAACGCCATCGGCGAGAACTTCTGCCGCGCGACGGTTTTTTGCTCGCAACCATCATTTGGGCAGTCACGCCGCTTTTCGGCGCCATCCCTCTGATGCTCGAAATTCCAGGCATATCCTTTACACACGCCTATTTCGAATCCATGAGCGGAATCACGACGACGTGTGCAACCGTGCTCTCAGGCTTGAGTGAACTGCCGGAATCAATCAACTTCTGGCGCTGCATGATGAGCTGGCTCGGTGGCATGGGCATCCTGGTGCTAGCTGTTGCCATTCTTCCGATGCTCGGCGTGGGCGGCTCGCAGATCTTCCGCGCGGAATTTTCCGGCCCCATGAAGGAGTCGCGTCTGACGCCTCGCATCGCCGATACGGCCAAGGGCCTGTGGGGCATCTACATCGCGCTTTCGTTTGCGTGCTTTATAAGTTACCGGCTAGCTGGAATGAACACCTACGAAAGCATCATCCACATGTTCACGACGGTAAGTCTCGGCGGCTTTTCTTCCTACGATGAGAGCTTTGCCCACTGGAACAATCCCAATATCGAGGCGGTAGCGATAGTCTTCATGCTCCTTTGCGGCGTGAGCTTCTCTTTGCATTTCTTTGCTTGGAAAAAACGCTCGATTGTCGCCTATTTCAAAAACGTAGAGTGTCTGTCGTGGCTAAGCATCGCCGCGCTCACGACAGCCTGCGCCACGGGACTGCTCCTTGTGAGCGACACTTCGCTTGAGCCGCTGCACGCTCTGCGCCTGGCCGCATTTAACGTCATCAGCGTCATCTCGACGACCGGCTACGCGAGCCAGGACTTCGCACAATGGCCCGCTTCAATCTACATCCTGATGTTTGTGGTGGCCTGTTTTGCCACCTGCGGCGGGAGCACCGGCGGCGGCATGAAGATGCTGCGCGTCGTGATGCTTGTGAAATACACGTCGCTGCAGCTTGTCACCACAGCTCAACCCCGCGTGGTGCGCCCGATGGTTCTAAACGGTCAAGTACTGGCGGACAAGACCGTACTTTCGGCGCTGAGCTTCATGCTGCTGTGGCTTGCCACCACGGTTCTCGCCTTCCTGGGATTGCTGCTGACCGGGCTAGACGCTACCACGGCCTTCGGCGCCGTGCTCGGCTGCATCTGCAACATCGGTCCTGGCCTGGGCGCAGTAGGTCCCAACGCCAACTTCTCGGTTCTTACCGATGCTCAGCTGTGGCTGTGCACCTTCTGCATGCTGATCGGACGTTTGGAACTCGTAACCGTCTTTGTGCTCTTTACGCGTTCTTTCTGGCGTGCTTAAGGAACGCCCCACATCACCTTCTTGCCCCTTTTCTGCGCCGCACGCAGCATTTCCAGAAGCGGAAAGACGCGCATGGAAAAAGTCACATGCTCGAGCGCTTTCTTTTCCTCTTCTTCATCGGGCCAGGGGTTACTGCCGGGGTAGCCCTTGAGCTCACGCTCCCGTTCACGCTTTTTTCCCTGATCAATCATGTCCTTTTCACGATCCACCGCCGCCTGTAATTTTTCGATCACACCAGGGAGATCTTCGGGCAGCCAGCAGCCGGATTCGGAATAGGGACGTTCAAGCACTTCGCAAATGCCCTGAAACGTCGTCGGCATCATGAAAAAGCCGCCGCTGGCGGGGGAACGAAACTCAAGTACAGCCATGTTTTTCCTCAGGAAAATTTGTGTTTTTTCAGTCTATTAGCGCCCGATTCGACTTAAAATGGGGCTGATTTCCGAATTCGTCTGCGAACTCGGACAGGTAACGATCGTCAACCTGCGCTAGACTTTCGCCTCTTTGTTCCTTTCGAGCGCCTATTGTGACCACGTATCTGTTTATTATCGCTCATGCCCCGCTTGCAGGAGCCCTCAAGCAGTGTGCCGAGCATGTTTTCTCGCATGACGCCCGTATTGCCGACCGCGTGGAAGCATTCGACATTCCGGCCGACTCCGATACGGATGAGTGGCGAGCTCGGATTTACGAAAAATTGCCCAAAGCCCCCGACAGCTGCCTGGTCTTGACCGACATCGTCGGCGCTACGCCTTTCAACATCGCCGAGTCAATGTTGCACGCCGACAACACGGCGGTACTCTCGGGCATGAACCTGCCGATGGTGCTCACCGCCATCGTGCACCGAGATGAATCGCTTGCCGACGTTGTGCGCGTTGTGAGCGAAGCCGGCATCGCTTCGGCGGCCAAGCCCGCACTCCGAAAAGACTAACCTGCTGCACTACAAGGTAAAAAATCTACACTCATGCAGTCCAGAACCATCACCGTCTCGAACAAACTGGGCGTGCATGCTCGCCCAGCCGGCCTTATCACTAAAACCGCTGGTTTGTTTGACTGTTCCGTCATCCTCGACAAAAACGGCAAACGCATTGATGCCAAGTCCATCCTTGCCGTCATGACGATGGCCGCCAAATGCGGCGATGAAATCACAATCATCACCAACGGGCGCAATGACAAAGAGGCACTCGAAGCTATCGTAGCCCTCTTTCAGTCGAAGTTCGGCGAGGACGAATGATGGACAAACTGCTCAACGACATTGCCCCTGCCTCGACGACCGACGTAGCGGAAGAAAAAACAGTTGACGCCGGCACCGAAATCGCTCCGGGCGCTGAAGCCGCTCCGGAATCGGATCCCGTCACGCTCGGCGGCACAGCCGTTAGTCCCGGCGCCGCCTTCGGCCACGCGCAGATGTTTGCCGAAGGCGAACTCGAGATTCCTCACTTTACAATCGAAAAGGCACAGACCCGCGCCGAATTCACGCGCCTGCGCGCCGCCGTGCACACGGTCGACAAGGAGTTCGGCGAACTGATTGCGGAACTCAATCGCGAGGAAGACGCGCCGACGGAAGCCATCGCCTTTTTGGAACTGCACCGTCAGCTTCTCAACGACGACTCGATCATCTCGGAAACCCAGGACATCATCCGCGAGCGTCTGATCAACGCCGAATGGGCCCTGTCGCTTAAGCTAGAGGACATTCGCCGTAGCTTCGAAGAAATCGACGATGACTATCTGGCCGACCGCATTGACGACATCGCGCAAGTGATCGAGCGCGTGCAACGCGTTTTGAGCGGTCGCCGTCGCCCGGCCGACACCGTCTCGCGCATGATGAGCGAGAGCTCGGTCATTCTGGTGGCCGAAGATTTCAGTCCGGCCGACATTCTGATTCTGAAGCGCCGTCAGGACATATCCATCACGGGCCTGATCATCGAAAAGGGCGCGGCAACGTCGCACTCCTCCATTCTGGCACGTTCGCTCGAAATCCCAACGCTGGTCAACGTAAGCAACGCCTGCGAAGTGATTCAGACCGACGACGTTTTGCTGATGGACGCCGACAAGGGCATCGTCATCGTCAATCCGCAAAAGGACGGTATGCCGCAGATGTCCGAGCGCATCCGCAAAATGAATGCGGTGCGTCTGCGTCAACGCAAGCTCAAGGCCACGCATTGCGTGACCGCCGACGGCTGTGCAGTAAGCCTGCTCGCCAATCTTGCTCTGCCCGAGGATGCCAAGGAAGCAATGTCCAACGGCGCCGACGGCGTCGGTCTCTTCCGCTCCGAGTTCCTCTTCATGAACCGCCCGAATTTTCCGAGCGAAGACGAGCAGTTCGAAACCTATACACGCGTCGTCAAAGCCATGCGCGGCAAGATCGTCACGATCCGCACCATGGACCTCGGCGGCGACAAACTGCCTTCGCGCGAAGCGCTCGAGTCGATCGGCGAAGATCCGGACAAACCCATCGCCAATCCGTCACTCGGCCGACGCGCCATCCGATTCAGCTTGAGCCACACCGACGTGTTCCTCACGCAATTGCGCGCGATTCTGCGCGCCGGCGCGACCGGCCGCGTCCGCCTGTTGGTCCCCATGCTCTCCTGGATGACCGAAGCCGACATCGTTCTCAGCTACGTGCGCCGCGCTCAGGAAGAACTCAAGGATCGCGGAGTCAAATACGCTGAAAACATCCAGATCGGCGGCATGGTGGAAGTGCCTTCAGCCGCGCTTTGCTTAAAGCAGTTCCTCAAGCGTCTGGACTTCGTTTCGGTCGGCACGAATGACTTGATTCAGTATCTTCTGGCCGTTGACCGCGAGGACCCGGATGTAGGTTATCTGTACGATCCGCTTCACCCGGCCGTGCTCTCCATGCTCTACAACTGCATCAACACGGCTCACCGTGCCGGCAAAGAAATCAGTGTCTGCGGAGAAGCAGCCGCCGATCCGGTCTTCGCCTTCCTGCTACTGGGGATGGGACTGCGGCACTTCTCCATGGAAAGCGCCCGACTGCTGCCCATCAAGGAATTCATGCTCGCCGCCAACGCCCAGGATGCAACGGCACTGATGCGCCGCATCCATCGTGCGCACACGATTCAGGACATTCGCAAACATATTCTGGAATACTTTGCCGACCATGATGAATTGGCTACCGGCTTTGCGGCAAGCCAAGTGCTGTGTGCCCGTCCCTGGCAAAGCTTTAAAGACGCTTAAAAAATGAAACCTCTGACTCTCACCGAAATCGACCGCCTGGGTGAACTGCTCGCCTCCGTGCCCGATCCCTTCGTGCCAATGGAAGCCGATCAGCTCGACGGCTTTCTCACGGCGCTGTGTCTGCTCAAGGTCCCGCCCTCCATCGACGATTGGTTCATCTACGTGCTGGACGCTTCGGGCAATCGCCGCGCCAAACTGGCCGATCCCGCCGAACATGCCGAACTGCGCCGTCTGGTGCTGGCCCGCGGCGCTGACATCGAGTCACGCATTCTGCATGAAAAGCCCGTCGATCCCATCATCTACGACGAAGACATTGATGAGGACGATCCCGAAGGCGAATTGGCCGCGCTCGCACCCTTTGCCGATGGTTTTGCCTTTGCCTGCAGTCTGTGGCCGGAACTTATGAAATCGCAGAACAAGGCCATTCAAGCCGCTTTGGTTGGCATTCTGCGCCACGAGTCGCCTGATGAAGAAGACGCAGAAGAGGAAGCCGAGGCAGATGACGCAACAGCGGAGGTTCGCTTTGCCAACCTCGACGAAGCTCTCGAAGACGTAGAAGCCTGCGTGCAGGAAATCGCGGAAGTCACCCGCAAGGACGACATCAAGAAGGCTCCCGCGAAGAAACCTGCTTTCGCAAAAAAGCACCGTTAACCTCAGTCTTGAACTGTTCCGGACGCCGCCTCGTGCGGCGTTTTCTTTTTGCGAACAACGCCAGCCAACACCACCAAAATCAAAACCGGCACGCCAATGGCAGCGGTTGCCGTAAAGAAAGTCGCGTAACCGACCGACTGCACCGCCACACCGGAAAAGCCCGCCAGAAACTTGGGCAAAATCAGCATCACGGACGAAAATAGCGCGTACTGTGTGGCGCTGTAAGCCACATTGGTCAACCCCGAGAGATAGGCCACGAAAGCCGCAGAAGCCAGTCCGCCGGCAAAGTTATCGGCACTCACCGTCAAAACCAGAAACGCCGTGTCGTGTCCGCGCAAAGCCAAAGCCGAGAAAAGCAAATTGGTCGCAGCCGACAACAGGCCGCCCAAAAAGAGCGTTCGCATGACACCGATGCGCGAGGCGATCGCGCCGCCCGCAAAGGCGCCCACCAATGTCATGATTAAGCCGAAGACTTTGCTTACGGCCGCCACTTCCTCTTTGGAAAAGCCCAAATCCGCATAGAAGGGATTAGCCATGACGCCCATCACCACATCGCTGATGCGGTAGGTGGCAATCAACGCCAAAATCACTGCCGCACCCCAGCCAAAACGCGAGAAGAAATCCAAAAATGGCTTACAGATCGCTTCGAAAATCCACTCGCGCTTACTTGCATAGGTCTGTGCATGCACTCGCCGGCTTTGCTCCGGCTCAGGGCTCAAAAGCACCGTGACGACGCCCACCAACATGCTCGCGGACATCACGAGATACGCTGATCTCCAACCGACGGCCGTCCCGAACTGCGTTTCGAAAAAGGCGGCAATCGCCAGAGCGCCGGCCCCCGCCCAAATCATCGCCAGTCGGTACCCCGTCTGATAGGTGGCGGCAAAGGCCGCCTGTTTTTCTTCCGAACCGCTTTCAATGCGAAAGGCGTCAAGCGCAATGTCCTGCGTAGCGCCAAAAAACGCCGTCGTGAGCGCCAGAGCGGCCGTCAGCGTCAGGCTTTTGGCCGGATCCGCAAAGGCCATCAGAGCAAGCGAAACGATGAGTCCGATTTGCGCCGTCAGAAGCCATGCCCGGCGCTGTCCGAGTCGAGACGACAACAGCGGAATGCGCAATTTGTCAACAAGCGGCGACCAGAGCCACTTCATGCCCCAGCACAACCCGACCCAACTCATGAAACCGATGCTTTTAAGGTCAACGCCGACTTCGCGCATCCAAAACGAAAGAGTTCCCAGAACCAACAAAAGCGGCAGCCCCGAACTGAACCCCAAAAAGAACATGCGCAAAACAACCGGCTCACGATAAATCGCAAGCCAGGATAGTGCACCGCCTTCTCTTTTAGAGCTCTTCTCGGGTGTCATTTCTTGTCGTAAAAAACGTCCGGGCCGGAAAGCCAGCGCCATTTACCACAGGCCAAATCCTCGGGAAGCCTTAAAGCGCCGAACGCAATGCGCTGCAGCGCTTCGACGCGATTGCCGGCTGCGGCAACCATACGCTTGACCTGATGATATTTGCCACTGGTGATCGTCATGTCAATGGTGTATTCATCCACACGCACGATATCGTCGGCGGCAAGCGTCTCCTTTTCGTCTTTGAGCTTAACGCCCACGACCAAATCCTCAAGCATCTTGTCGCTCGGCGCATGCTTGCAGGTCACGCGATATCGCTTGGGTACATGCCGCTTGGGGTGCGTCAGACGATGCAGCAAAGCGCCGTCGTCGGTAAAAATCAAAAGTCCCGTGGTGTCCGCGTCCAGCCTTCCCACCGGCTGTACACCGCGGCAGCGCAGCGGAGGCGGCAGCAGCTGCATGATGCTCGGATGGTGAATCGGCTTTTGCGAGCACTCGTAGCCCGCAGGCTTATTCATCATCAGGAGAGCCTTTTCCCGATACGGCCACGTTTCGCCCTTGACCGTAAAGTCAAGCGACTCGACATCAATGTCCGCGTCGGGATCATCAACGACTTCGCCTTTAACAGCAACTTGTCCGAGCGCGATCAAACCTCGGCATTCATGACGCGTGCCAAACCCCTGAGAAAAAAGAATTTGTTCCAGCCGCATCAAATTTCTCGTTCAAAATCAATCACAAGCGGCGCATGATCCGAGAATTTCTCGTCTTTGTAGATGAACGTACTTCTCGCGTCGCGGGCAATGCCTTCGGTACCGAACATGTAATCAATGCGCCAACCGACGTTCTTGGCTCTGGCCTGGCCTCGCTGACTCCACCAGGTGTACTGCTCCGCTCCGGGTTCAAGCTCACGGAAGATATCGTGCCAGCCGTCGCATTCGAGTCGATCCGTCACCCACTGACGCTCTTCTGGCAAAAAGCCTGAGTTCTGTAGGTTTCCTTTCCAGTTTTTCAGGTCGATTTCCTTGTGTGCGATATTGACGTCGCCGCAGATCAGAATATCGCGGCCGCTTGCCTGCAGTTTTTCCATATGCTTTTCAAAAGCGTCCAGAAAGCGATACTTGGCAAGCTGCCGGTCATCACTCGAACTGCCCGACGGGAAATACACGGAGACAATCGACAAATTCTTGAAGTCAGCCTGAACATAACGGCCTTCGTCGTCGAATTCGCCGCCGTCAAAACCGATCACGACATTGTCAGGTTCCACCTTCGACCACAATCCGACACCCGAATATCCTTTTTTCTGCGCGCAGTGAACCCAAGAGTTGTAGCCGGTGCGATGGCGAACTTCGTTTTCAATATCGGATTCCTGGGCTTTGAGTTCCTGCACGCACAGCACCTGCGCGTCGATCTGATCAAACCAGTTCCAAAAGCCTTTGTTGGCGGCCGAACGAATGCCGTTGGCGTTAAAAGTCACGACGCGAAGCATGTGGTTGAGTTCCTTTTTCGGGGAAATAGAGACAATGGAAATGCCGTAGAATTTTAGCTTGCGCGTGCAATTGGCCTGCCGCGCATTACCTTTGAATTTTCTTTTCGTTTTGTGCCCATCATGCCCAGCATTCAGTCTCAGTTCATTGAATTTGCCCTTGCTTCCGACGTTCTCCGCTTTGGCAGCTATAAAACCAAAGCAGGCCGCATGAGCCCGTACTTCTTCAACGCGGGTCTGTTCTCCACCGGCCAGATGCTCGATACGCTCGGCGCGTTTTACGCCAAGGCGCTTCTGGCTGCGCGTGATGCCGGTCGCATTGAGTTCGACATGCTCTTCGGGCCTGCCTATAAGGGTATTCCGCTGGTGAGCACCGTCGCCATGAATCTTGCCCGCATGGGCTGTGACTGTCCCTACGCATTCAACCGCAAGGAAGCCAAGGATCACGGTGAAGGCGGCACAGTCATCGGCGCCCCCCTGAAGGGCCGCGTCGTCATCATCGACGACGTGATCAGCGCCGGTACCTCCGTGCGTGAATCCGTCGCGCTCATCACCGCCAACGGTGCTACGCCCGCCGGCGTTCTGATCGCCCTGGACCGCATGGAAAAGGGCGGCGACGCCGTCAATCTGACGGCCACGTCCGCAGCTCAGGATGTTGAAAAGACCTTCAACATGCCCGTCGTGAGCATCGCCAACCTCAAGGATCTGCTGAGCTTCATGGACGGCGACTCGCCCGCTGCCAAGGCCGCCGCGCAGTACCGTGAAGCCGTGAAGGCCTATCGCGAACAGTACGGCGCCTAACTTCCTCTGGCACCTTCAACAAAAAGCGCAGGTGGCACATTCACACTGCGCTTTTTTATCACCAAAAATTTCGCCCCGACGTTCATCAGAACCCCGAGGCGAAAATGTTCGGCTAAATTGGAAAGAACGTATTACTTCGCCGCTTCAGCCGCTGCCTTACCGGCAATGCGACCGAACACGATGATGTCAGTATATGCATTGCCGCCGAGGCGGTTCGTACCGTGCGTTACGCCCGTGACCTCACCGGCCGCCCAAAGACCCGGAATCGCCTTGCCTTCGGCCGTCAGAGCCTGAGCCTTCTCATTGATGCGCACGCCGCCCATTGTGTGGTGCACGCTCGGCACGGCCTTGATGACGTAGTACTTGCCCTGCGTCATGTCGAGCAAGCCGGAACGATGGTTGAAATCCTTGTCGTTGCCCTTGCCCGTCATGGAACTCACGCGATCAATCGTGCCCTTGAGACTGTCAAACGGAATCTTCGTGAAGTCGGCCACGCACTTCAGATCGTCGCAGGTTGCCATGATGCCCTGCTTGGTGAAGGCTTCGTATTCCGTCGGATGTTCCTTGACGGTATTGGAAATCGAGCCGATCTTGTCATTCCAGAGCACCCAGCAGTAGCCGCCGGTCTGCTTCAGGATGGCTTCGGACAGAACATCACGGCGCTGCAGTTCTTCCACAAAGCGCTTGCCTTCCTGATTGAGCATGATGGCACCGTCGAAGCGAGCGTCCGCAATCAGTTCGATTACACCCGAAATCGGGTCGCAGATCGGATAGGTCTGGATGTAACCCATGTTGACAAGTTGGGCACCCGCGCGCTCAGCCATATAGAGAGCTTCACCCGTTGTGCCCGGAGCATCCGTCGTCTTGAAGCGCTCGTCAATCTTCGGGTTGTACTTTTTGACCATCTCAGGATTGGCACCGAAGCCGCCCGTCGCAAGCACCACGCCACCCTTGGCGTTAAAGGTGTAGGAAGCCCCGTTCATCGTCGCCTTAACGCCAACGACACGACCGCTCTTATCCTTAATGAGTTCTTCAGCCTTCATGTTGGTGATGACGGGAATGCCCAATTCATCAGCCTTAGCCTGGAACTTGGTGATGAATTCCGTACCGTTGTGACCAATCGGAATCAGAGCGCGTTTACGGGAGTGCCCGCCGAAGAAGAAGAGATTGTCGTCTTCAAAGCGAACGCCGAGGTAGTCACGGCACCACTTGGCAGCGTCAAGGGCGTTGTGCGTCAACACATTGATCACCTTGAGATCGCCCTTCTTGTCACCGCCGAGATAGGTGTCCTTGGCGTGCAGTTCCGGCGAGTCGTCGTTGATGCCGAGCTTAGGCTGAACCCAATTCTTAGCTGCGTTCATTTCAGCGCCGGAAATCAAAGAGTTGCCGCCGACAGCAGGCATCTTTTCCAACAGGACGACATTGGCGCCGGCATTCTTAGCTTCAATCGCAGCGGAGAAACCTGCACCGCCCGCACCGATCACGACCACGTCATAGGACGACTCCTTCGGCAAAGCCTTGACAACCTTCTTGATCGCCTTCTTATCGGCCTTGCTGAGCGTTACGCCGGCCTTCTTGGCGGCATCGGCCACAGCGTCCAGGAACCCCTTAGACGAGAAAGTAGCGCCGGAAATGGCGTCAAGCTGCACGGAATTCGTGTCAATGACGTGCTGCTTGAGATCCGTGAAGACCTTAGCGGCGAGCACAGGATTTTCCTGCTGCTTGACGATCTTGATGTCCTTGATCTTGCCGCCGTCAAAAGTCACGGCAACAGTCACGTCGCCGTGCTTGCCGACACCGGTGCCCTGTGTCGTCACAGGACTTGCCGATACGGTGGCTGCAAAAGCCGAGCAAACCAACCCGGCAACCAAAGCGCGAGAAAAACGCATATCTATTTCCCCTCTGTAGTAAACAGACAGTTTGATGCAGTTAGCAACAAAAGACAGTAAACTGTCTGATTTTGTCGACTTTTGATCGCAATCTTCAAAGAAAACCAGCTGATACAGACTCAAAAGCGACCATGCCGTCTTTTTGAGCTGTCTCCTCGGCATTTTAGGCAATTCTACTTAGAGCGGATAGTCATCAAAAACTGCGCTTTATTCGGTCCTTTCCAAAATTTCAACCTCTCGATTCAGGCAACCTCTTCCCCGATTTTTAGTTCTGAACTCTTGAGAACCCATTGATTTTCTGTGAAAATGCCCTGACTAATTCTTTTGGCTCACTCGGTATTAGTCGATGATTTTTCGATTTCTTACCGCAGGAATCTTTGAAGTTTTTTTAACAACAAAAGGCCAAACATGCGTCCGCCTTCCTCTAGCTGGCTCAAGGAAATCGGGGTTTTTAGAAATCGTCTGACAGACGATACTTACTCTATTCCTTCCTATCCGTGGCTCGCCCCGCCGCTGCACTCCCGAATTCGTTCCCTGATCGAACGCTGGGGTGTAGAAACGGAATTAGGAGCCAACGAACCCGTGCTCGGACACGTCAGCGACAAAGTCGACAAGCTTGTCATGGTTAAATCCGGCATTACCGGACGCTGCTTCGGTTCCATTTACGGCGTCAAACAACCCGGCATGGCGTTTTCCATTCCCGGACGTCTGGCATGCGGCAACCTTAATTTCTTTTCGCATCGCCCCTGTGTCGGCAGCTACTACGCCCTTGTGCCAAGCGTTGTCATCAGTGTTCCCCAGTCGCTTCTCTACAGTCTGTGCGAAAAAGACCCGGAAATGCTGATGATTGTGGCCCGAGAATTCGAATTGATAAATCTGTCGGATCGTCTGGGATTCGGTGTGCATTCGATGCTTGGCGTTGAAGATCGTTTACTAGCCTATTTCATCACCTGGACGGTTGCGTTCGGTCGCGAAGAGGTCATCGACGGGACCTCGTGGATTCGCGTGCCGGCGCCGCTGCGCGGCGAAGCGCTGCAGTTCGTCGTCAACTGTTCGGCAGCCGCGCTTGAGCGCGCTCTGGGAAATCTCAAGAGTTCCGGTAACTACATCCCGCAAAACGACAGCGCTCTGATCAAGCTCGAATGCATGTTGCCGGTGCATCGCTGGCTGCGAAACATTGAAGAACGCTCCAGCGATCTGTACCGCAATCCGCTCAAAAAGATCCTTGCGGAAATGCACCCGGAGTAAACGCAAAACGAAGGCCAAACAGCGATCCTCCTGAAATTTACCCCTTTGGAATTACGGGTTTATGCCAGTTTTTACCCCTTACGGTTAATGTATTTGCTCGTTCCTTCGGCGCATATACTCAAATCCGTGGAGTCATAAATCCTCTACCCAAAGGAGAAACAACAAATGAAAAAGTCTTTGATCGCCATGTCGGTGCTCGGCGCTTTCGTTGCCGGCTCTGCGACTGCGGCCAATGTTGAAATCTACGGTTTGATCAACCCCGCTCTGATGTTCACGAGCAGCAACGGCGACTACGACGGAGCTGAAACGAAGAACCAGTTCTCGATGGAAGAAGGCAAGGAATTCGGTTCCCGTTGGGGTCTGCGCGGCATGGAAGAAATCAGCCCGGACTTCAAGGTCGGCTTCGTGCTTGAATCCGGCTTCCGTTCCGATACCGGTGCTCTGGGTGCAGCCCGCGACACCGGCCGTATCTTCGACCGCGAATCGCATATCGACCTGCACACCAAGTTCGGTAAGTTCCAGTTCGGCCGCATGCCCCTGTTCGGCAGCGTGCTCGGTGCCGACGGCCTGTTCCGCGCCATCGACCCGCTCTTTGCCAACTACACCTTCGCATTTGGCTCCGGTTCCGTCACCGCCTCCGACTGGACGCGCGTCGATAACGCCATCAGCTACGTCACCCCGACGTTTGCCGGCTTGACGGGCTACGCGATGTACTCGTTCAAGAACGATGGCACAACGGATGCAGAAGAAAGTAAAGCTGAGTCAAACCGTTATGCTTCTCTCGCCCTGCGTTACCAGAACGGCGGTCTGGAAGCCGTCTTGGTGGCTGACATGACGATGTATGGTTCTGTGGATAATCCCGATCATGAAACAGAAGATGTCGACAACGGCTTTACCGTCACCCTCGGCGGCAACTACGAATTCAGCAACGGCTTCAAGCTGATCGCTTTTGCGCAGTACTTCAAGGATCAGTGGCTCAACACCAACGCTCGTGCCGGTGTCACTCTGGATGGCGTGAACTGGGTAACCGCAAAAGATCCGACCCAACTTAGTAAAGGTAGCGATGGTTACGGCTTTGTAGACGGTTACGGTTTGAGCCTCGGTGCCAACTATCCTCTGGGCGGCGGCACCATCAAGGGCCAGGTTGCCTACCGCGACATGGACAACACCAAGGATGTCGACTTCAACCGTTGGTTCGTGGCTCTGGGTTACGACTATCCGCTCTCCAAGCGTACGAGCCTCTTTGCGATGACCGGTTTCACTCAGGAAAAGGTTGAAAACAATCGCACTAACGAAGAAGCCACGCCGTACGGCTTTGAATTCACCGCCGGTATTCTGCATCGCTTCTAATCCGTCTCGTGCGTTCGGTTTGAACGCATGACCGATGATCAACGCACATCTTCGTTTCGGGGGTGTGCGTTGTTTTTTGTAGGTACATACTGTGACGTACCTCCGATCAATTGTTCACCTAAGCCTTGAAAAAACCTTTTTAAAACCGAGGTTTAACGCCATTTTTGGTCCGTAAAAACCCTAATTTAAGCCTATTTGCAGAGGGGTATCTCTCCTTTTTGACTAGTCCTAAACTGACCGTCAGAAGGTTGAAGAGGTTGTCAAAATCGACCGTTCGACCAAACTACGAAACACTTGTTCAAAGTGAAGGAGAAACAAAGTGACCAATAGTCTTTCCCGCCGCAGCTTCCTCGGCTCTCTGGCTGCCGCCGGTGCCGCCGGCGTTGTGTCGGCCCCCGTTCTTGCGCAGACCGTGAAGGTTCCCGCCAAGTGGGACAAAACGGTTGACTTCCTGATTGTCGGTACGGGTTTTGCCGGTTTGGGCGCTGCTATTGAAGCCCACGAACAGGGCATCAAGAACGTCCTCGTCATCGACAAGATGCCTTCCTACGGCGGCAACTCCATCATCAACGGCGGCGCCGTGGCCGCTGCCGGTACCGACATGCAGAAGGCTGCCGGTATCAAGGACAATCCCGATCTCCTCTACAAGGACATCATGAAGGCAGGCGGCGGTCTGGCTCACCCCGAACTCGCACGCCACATCGCCGACAGCTGCGTTGAAAACTACGAATGGCTCAAGAAGGTCGGTGTTCAGTTCAAGGCCGTCACCTTCCACGGCGGTCACTCCGTACCCCGTAGCCATGCCGTGACCAATAACTCCGGCTCCGGCTTCATCAACCCGATGTACAAGAAGTGCCAGGAATACGGCATCCCCGTGCAGCTGCGCACGATCGTCGATGACCTCGTTGTCGACGACAAGGGCGCTGTGCTCGGCGTCAAGGTCCGCGAAAACTATCGCTTCGGCCGTGAAAAGTCCGGCAAGGTTGCCTACTACCGCGCCACCAAGGGTGTTCTGCTCGCTGCCGGCGGCTTCAGCCAGAACGTCCAGATGCGTATGGAACACGATCCGCGTCTGAACGAGAAGTTTGGCTCCACCAACCATCCGGGTGCTACGGGCGACGCTCTGCAGGCTGCTCAGATGATCGGTGCCAACACCATCCAGATGGACTGGATTCAGCTCGGCCCGTGGACCAGCCCCGATGAAAACGGCTTCGGTCTGGCTCCGCTCTTTGTGGAATCCGCTGTCGGTTACGGCCCGATGATCGATCCGGCTACCGGCAAGCGCTTCATTCAGGAAACCGGCAACCGTAAGGTTCGCGCCGACGCCATCGTTGCCATCGGCCATCCGACCCTGATCTACACCTGCGTCAAGAACGCAGAAAACAAGATCATCGGCAAGAACATGACGCCGGAACTGTTTGACCGCGCCATGAAGAACGGCGTGATCAAGAAGGTCGCCAACCTGAAGGAACTCGCTGATACGTACAAGATCCCGTACGACGAACTGAAGAAGACCAACGAGAAGTTCGACAGCTACATCAAGGCTCAGAAGGATCCGGACTTCAACTGCATGATGTTCAAGGACGCTGTCCAGAACGGCGACGGCCCCTTCTACGTTGTGCGCCTGTGGCCGCGTGTGCACCACTGCATGGGCGGTCTCGTGATCAACAACAAGGCCCAGGTTGAAAACGCCCGCGGCCAGGTGATCCCGGGTCTCTACGCAGCTGGTGAAATCACCGGCGGCGTGCACGGCATGGTTCGTCTCGGTACCGTTGCTGTGGCCGACTGCATCATCTTCGGCCGTACCGCTGCCCGTACGGCTGCCGGCAAGTAATCCGGTTTTTCCCAGAGGGCCGGTCTTCTTTCGGCCCTCCAATCTCCTATAAGAGTGTTCTCTTAGACCCGGCACGGACGTGCCGGGTCAGAGAGAATTTTTCCCCAACAAAAAGAACCAACGTATCAGGAGCTCACGATGTCTTTTTCGAAGACACTTTTGATTTCGCTCGGTCTGGCTTCTTTGATCGCCTGCGGCACGGTTAGCGCAGCGGAAAAGTTCGGCTCGGACCGTCACGTCGCCCGCGGTGTTTCTTGCCAAATGTGCCACGGCCCCGACATGAAGAACCCCGTGTATCCGGATGAAAACACCTGCATCAAGTGCCATCCGAAGGCTGCCATGGCCAAAAAAACTGAAAAGCTTCAGCCCAATCCGCACGCCGCTCCGCACAACGGAGACTGCACGCTGTGCCACATGCAGCACGAACCCACAGTGAACTACTGCGAACAGTGCCACAAGTTCAATTTCCCGAAGGTGCCTTAATCATCTTCCGAAGTCCGATTGTCCTCTCCTCTCTCCTCAATCGGAATTCGATCAGTCTCTTCTCAAAAAAGAATCCCGGCTGCCGAGTCGTTCGCCGAAGCGAAAGGCTGACAGGCCGGGACTTTTTTCTCAGATTGCTTTAGAAGCGGTGATTGAGACCCAGGAAGAACATGTGGTTACCCAAACCGCTTTCTTCCTTGGCGATGTCGGGAGGCAACGTGGAACTGCCGCCGCCGGCCAGAGCAAAGCTGGCGTTTTCCTGGTTATAAACGCCGAATGCACCAGTGTAGATGAAGGTGCGTTTGCTCAACGGGTAATCGTAACGTACGCCCCAGCTCACACCGTCGGCGTGATCCACCGAGGTATTGTGCAGATAGCCGCCCGTGACGATGAACTTGCCCGTACCCATTGGCATCGACACACCGAGCGCCGTTGCCCATAGGTTCGGGGCCATTTCGTCCTTGGATTCGCGGAACACGAAGTTCATGTGCAACTTTGCCGGACCGAAATCGTAAGCCGCCGACAAAGAGCCGAACCACACGTTTTCAAATGTGTAGTCACCCACCATCGGGTTGTCCCAAAGGGCCAGACTGATGTTTCCGGAGAACGCGCCTCTCACATAGCGCGCAGCGGCGTTGTAGAAGTTGCCGCGACTGTTGGACTGGTCAACAGTCCCGTCAACTTCCTTCGTTTTCTGCTCACCAAAGGCCGCCATGAACGAACCCGTAAAACCGGAGAAGTTAGGCGTGGAGTAGACGATGGAATTGTCCATACGAGTCGTAGCCAAACGCGGCCCGGTAACATACGAATTCTCGCCGGGGAGACCGATACCATTGGTGGACACGATACCGGGAATACCGAAGGCACCGATGGCGCTGCCCAAACTCTGACCTGCCGCTTCGTTCATCGGCAAAGACATGAAGTGCGGCGTGTACTGTCGGCCGAAACTGATCGAACCGAATTCGCCGCGCACACCCACCACGGTTTCGCGCTCAAAGATCCAGTTGACGTCGGGGCTGCCGGAACTCGTACCCTGATCCGTCAGCACACCCATTTCCAAACGCATGAACGCTTCGGTTGCTCCGTTAATCTTTTCCGTTGCGGAAAAAGTCACGCGGCTGCCGCCGGCACCACCGCCCGAAGACATGCGCACGGTATTCTTATCGCCGGCCGTGTACGACTCGATATAGGTATCGATCTGGCCGCTAATCTGCACGTTTGCAGCCACCGCAGCCTGAGACAAGCCGAATACGCAGGCGCCGACAGCACCCGCCTTTACGGAAGACAACAACTTGTTTTCCACAAAAAATCCTTTTCGATTTTCTATGCCGTCCTTTCGACTGCGACTTGCGGCGGTCGATTCGACAGCTCCTGTTTTTCTCCGCTCAAAAACTTTGAGCCCTCCTGCGGTCTCACCCGATCTTTTCCGACAGGCACAAAAAACCCGACAAACCTCATCGGCGATCTGTCGGGTCATTCAAACCTAGTATTAGCCCTTGGTAAAAGTTACCATCAAACGTGAGAAAAGATGAGTATTAACCCTGTTACGGGATTCTACTAATCTTTGATCAGAAAGCGAATCGTCGGCCTTAATTTTTCAGTGCTGTTGTTTTCTTCTTTCCTCCGGTTCCGCAAAGCGATCGAACCGATTGGGAAAGGGCGCGCTCGGCAACAGCAGAAGAACGGTCACCGCAAGCCACCCCAGACAGGGCACGACCAAAAGCCACAGCCACCACCCCGAAAAGTCGGCGTCATGCAGGCGGCGAACCGCCAGACGCTTGAGCGGAACAAGCGCGGCCAAAGCGGTGATCGAAAACACGTTCATCCAGAACAGAACAAAACCGGAGTCAGGCTCCATCTGCAATCGGTATGCCGTTTCAAACGGCACGATGAACAAAACGGCCAGAAAGAGAAAATGAGCCAGAAAAGCGCACCAAAAGGCCGTCCTCGAAAGACGGCCCGGGCGCGTGAGGTCGAAAAAGTGCACTTTCCGCAGCAACTGCGTTAGGCGCACTTTTTCAGACGAGACCATCCTCATCCGTTGAGTTTCTTGGTGAGGATTTCGTTGACCTGCTTGGGATTGGCTTTGCCGCGGGTGGCCTTCATAGCCTGGCCCACGAGCGCGTTAAAGGCCTTCTGTTTGCCTGCCTTGAACTCTTCAACCATCTTGGCGTTGTTGGCGAGCACCTCGTCGATCACCGCTTCGATGGCCGAGCTGTCGGAAATCTGCTTTAGGCCCTCTTTTTCAATGAGTTCATCGACCGATTCCGCAGCGCCTTCCCAAATGAGCGAGAAGATGCGCTTGGCACCCTTACCGTTGATCGTACCGTCGGCCAAACGCTTCAGAATGTCGGCAAGCTTGGCGGCCGTCACGGGCGCCTGAGCGTACGTCATGCCTTCCTGTGCATTGACGTTTGCGGCCACTTCACCCATCACCCAGTTGGCGGCGATCTTCTTGTCGGGCACCACAGCGCTCAACGCACAGAAGTAGTCGGCAACGTCCTTGCTGGCAGTCAGCACAGCGGCGTCGTACTCGCTCAGTCCCATGTCACGCACGAAACGTTCGCGCATGGCGTCGGGCAGTTCGGGCATCTCGCTGCGGATACGGGCCATGTCTTCGGGCGTGAGCACACACGGCAACAGATCGGGATCCGGGAAATAACGATAGTCCATGGAGTCTTCCTTGGTACGCATTTCCCGGGTTTCGCCCGTCTCGGGATCGTACAGGCGCGTAGCCTGCACTACCTTGCCGCCGCTTTCGATCAGTTCGATCTGGCGGGCCACTTCGTAGTCAATGGCTTCCTGCAGGAACTTGAAGCTGTTGAGGTTCTTAATTTCGCAGCGCGTGCCGAATTCGGTGCTGCCCATCGGGCGCACGGAAACATTAGCGTCACAGCGGAAATTACCTTCCTGCATGTTGCCGCGGGAGATGCCAAGCCACACAACCAGAGCGTGCAACGCCTTGGCGTAACCGACGGCTTCGGCAGAGCTGCGCAGTTCCGGTTCGGTCACAATTTCAAGCAGCGGCGTGCCGGCGCGGTTCAAGTCCATGCCGGACTTGTAGGCAACAACGCCATGGTTACTCTTGCCGGCGTCTTCTTCCAAGTGAGCGCGCGTGAGATTAATGGTCTTCACATACGGTTCGCCCGACTTGGGTTCGACGCGGAAGGTCACCTTGCCGCCCTTGACGATCGGATGCTCGAACTGGCTGATCTGATAGCCCTTGGGCAAATCGGGGTAGAAATAATTTTTACGGTCGAAGACGGAGCGTTCGGCCACTTCGGCGCCGATGGCAAAACCGAACTTGGCGCCGCGCTCCACCGCCCCGCGGTTCAGAACCGGCAAAGCGCCCGGCAGAGCCAGGTCAATGTAGCAAGCCTGTGTGTTGGCTTCAGCCCCGAAATGCGTGCTGGCGCCGGAAAAAATCTTCGACTCCGTGGAGAGCTGAACGTGCGTCTCCAGACCGATCACAACTTCCCATTGCATGATGTCTCTCGAGCTCCTCGATTAAAAACCTTCGGGGTGACGCAGATGCCAGTCGGTCGCCTGCTGCCAGGCGTGAGCGATGCCGAGCATCTTGGCCTCGTTGAAGCGAGCACAGGTAATCTGCACACCGATCGGACGTCCGTTGCTGTGGATGCCGCAGGGCATGCTCATGCAGGGAAGGCCGGCAAGCGACATCGGCACGGTGTAGAGGTCGCCGAGATAAGCCGACACCGGATCCTTCTTGGAACCGAAGTCGTAGGCCGTTGAAGTGGTCACGGGACTGATGATGGCATCGACCTTTTGGAAAGCCTGATCGAATTCCTGAGCAATCAGACGACGTACCTTTTGAGCCTTGATGTAGTAGGCATCGTAGTAGCCGTGCGAGAGCACGTAGGTGCCGATCAGAATGCGGCGCTTGGGTTCGTCACCGAAACCCTCGTCGCGGCTCTTCTTGATCATGTCCTGGATGCCGTCGTAATCCTTGGCGCGATAGCCGTAACGCACGCCGTCGAAGCGAGACAGATTGGAACTGGCTTCGGCACAGGCCACAACGTAGTACACGGAAACGCCCAGATCGGCCGTCGGCAGTTCGATATCGACAATTTCGGCGCCCTGCGAACGGTAGGTGTCGATCACGGCTTCGATCGCCTTGGAGCATTCGGCATCAAGTTTGTCGGCAAACCAGGCGCGCGGCACGCCGATCTTGAGACCTTTGACACCCTTGGTGAGATCACGCGTGAAGTCTTCGGCAGGCATATTTTCGCTCGTGGAATCCCACGGTTCATAGCCCACCATATCCCCCAGCACCCAGGCGATGTCTTCGGCAGTATGCGCCATGAGGCCGGCCGTATCCAAAGAGGAAGCAAAGGCGATCATGCCGAGTCGGCTCGGACGACCGTAGGTGGGTTTGAGGCCCGTTACACCGCAGAAGGCTGCCGGTTCACGAATGGAGCCGCCCGTATCGGTGGCGGTCGCAATCGGAGCCAGGCCAGCAGCCACACAGGCGGACGAACCGCCGGAGCTGCCGCCCGGAACCGCATTGACGTTCCAAGGATTGAAGACCTTGCCGTAGGCGGAATTTTCGTTGGCCGACCCCATCGCGAATTCGTCGCAGTTGAGTTTGCCGAGTGTCACCATTCCGGCCGCATCAAGCTTCTTAACCACGGCAGCGTCGAAGGGACTCATATAGCCTTCAAGCATGCGGCTTGCGGCGGTCGAGGCCCACTTGCGCGTCACGAAAATGTCCTTGTGCGCGATAGGAATACCGGTAAGGCGCGTGGCCGTGCCTTCGGCGATGCGCTTGTCGGCCTCACGGGCCTGTTCAAGCGTCACTTCGGGACGGACATCCAAAAAGCAGTTCAGTTCTTTGTGCGCTTCGATACGGGCAAGATAGTCCTGTGCCAGTTCGACGGCGCTTACTTCACGGGCGGCGAGCGCACGGGAAAGTTCCGCTACGGTGCGAAAAGTTGTCGATTGCATTCTTCTGGAATCCTTCTTTTACTCGATAACCTGCGGCACGAGGAACAGACCTTCAAATTCTTCCGGGGCGTTCTTCATGTTTTCTTCGCGGTTGTTGCCAAAGACCACCTTGTCTTCGCGCAAACGCTGCACACCGTCGTGCGGATGCATCATCGGCTCGACCTCTTCCGTGTCGACAGCCTGAATCCGTTCGATCATCTTGAAAATATCGTTTAATTCGGCCTGCATGCGCTGAGCGGCTTCTTCGTTGATGCCGACGTGCGCAAGCTCCGCAATACGATAGACATCGTCCAAACCAAGGGACATACCTGTGCTTCCTTCTTAGAGGGCGGAAAAAATTTTCTGTAAATGTGGAAATTTACCGCTTTTTCAAAGGTTTTTGTCGACTTGCACGCAAAGAACAGCAACAAAATTGACTCCTATGCGTCGACTCGCGTCCTGAGAACAGAGCGCCGAGTGAGCTATAGTTGATTGATTGACTTCCTTCCGAGCCTTTTACGTTTGCGCTGATTCATGTCCAAGACGAAGCTTTTCCTGCAAGGCCTCACGCTCTTTGCGCTGGCACTTTCGGCCGGCTGCTCATCGTCGAACTCTAACGGCTACTACGAAAACGACGGACCTCCCGGGCTTTTCCAAAAGAAGATTCTTCCCTGGGGCGGTAGCGAAGTAAAGCTCAAGGTCGAACAGCCCAACAAATGGGCCAATCGACCCTACACTGTCATGGGCAAGCGCTACTACCCAGTTACGGGTGACAAAGCAATGAATCAGGTCGGCACGGCAAGCTGGTACGGCAAGCAGTTCCACGGCAAGAAGACGGCCATCGGCGAGGTTTACGATATGCACGCCATGACGGCGGCACACCCCACGATGGAGCTGCCGAGCTTTGCCAAGGTCACGAACCTGGAAAACGGTCGCTCAGTGATCGTGCGTGTCAACGACCGCGGCCCCTTCCTGCACGGCCGCATCATTGACTTGAGTTATGCAGCGGCCGTCAAGCTCGGCTATCAGAAAAAAGGCACGGCCCGCGTGCGAGTGGAACGCATCACGCGCCGCGATATTGCTGCGGGCCGGATTCCGTCCACAACGGCCGATAATGCCGTGCTCGTTGCATCAAGCTCCAAAAAGAGCACTACGGCTCCGGCTCAAACCCGCACGGCTTCAGCCGCTCCTCGCCAAACGCAGACGACCACCTATCGTCAGAGCACGACGCAGCTGACGCAAACCTATGAACCGGCACCAGCCCCGGCTGCCGAGCAAACGGTAACACCCGCTGCAAAACCGGCTCCTATTCCGTCGGCTCAACCCCGTGCCGTTGCCGCCAATGAAGGCACTCTCGTCAGCGACACGACCGCGCACAACTCCAAATATGACGATCAGGTCTACGTGACGCTCTCCATTCCGGTCGAAAACGCCGAGACGCCGCCCGAAGAACAGACGCCGGTTCAGAACGATGCAATGGGCGCGCTGATCGCTCAGCAAGAGACCGCGCCCGCTCAAGCTCCGGCCGAAGTATTGCCCTCCGCCATCCCCGCCGCTTCAACCGGATCTTGGTCCGTGCAGATCGGCGCCTACGGCGTGCAGGAAAATGCCAAGCAGGCTGCCGCCCACGCCGAAATGATGCTTGCCTCGGTACAAAACGCTCAGGTGCGTGTGGTCGATACGGGCAAAGTGTGGAAAGTGTTGTCGGGCAATTTTGCGTCCAAGGACGAAGCCAGTCAATTCGCCCGTACCGTGACGCAGGCACTCGGCTCACCGGCTTTTGCCGTCGCGCAATAACAAAGGAAACGATATGAGACGCGACCTTGTGGTTCAGGTCATCGTACAGTACGACGACTTTTGGGAAAACTTCGCTACGCCTTTTGAAGCCGAAAGCTTCATCAACAGCAATCTCGATGAACTCGATCTGCCGGTGATGGTTCGCCTCGAAGACATGAAAGGCAACGTCAAATGGTACTACGACCTCGTTGAGGACGAAGGCGGCGTCTACCGCCTGGTCGATCGCGAGTGCGAGTCACCGCACCTCATCCGCGTGGGCTCCAACTGAAAACGGGACGCCCGTGCGTCCCGCCCTCGTTGTCAGTTTGACCTGTCAGCTTAAGAAGAACCGGCAGGCCGGATTGTCCGTCTCATCCCAATAGCGATAGCCGAGCGTCTTTAGGAACTGCTCAAAGAGGTCGTTGTCCTGAGGCGGCACTTGGATGCCGGCAAAGACACGTCCGAAGTCCGCACCGTTATTGCGGTAGTGGAACAAGGAAATATTCCACTGCGGCGCAAGAGACGTCAGGAACTTCATCAATGCGCCCGGTCGCTCAGGAAATTCAAAGCGATAGAGCTTTTCGTTGACGGCCAGTTTGCTGTGTCCGCCCACCATATGGCGCAAGTGCAGTTTCGCCAGTTCGTCGTGCGAGAGATTGAGCGCCGGGAACCCTTCGGTTTTGAGCGCCTTTTCGATTTCTTCCACGTCGTTGGCATTGGTTGTCTGCACGCCCACGAAAATGTAGGCGTCTGTGTTGTCGCTCATGCGATAGTTGAATTCGGTCACGGCGCGGTTGCCGAGAAGTCCGCACAGACGGCGGAAAGAGCCTCGCTCTTCGGGAATCGTTACGGCGAACACAGCTTCGCGGTCTTCGCCGAACTCAGCGCGTTCGCAAACAAAGCGCAGGCGATCGAAGTTCATGTTGGCGCCGGACGTGATCGCCACCAACGTCTTATTGGTCACGCCCTCTCGGCGAGCCCAGGCCTTGAGACCGGCAAGCGACAACGCACCCGATGGTTCCACGATCGATCGCGTGTCTTCAAAAACGTCCTTGATGGCCGCACAGATTTCATCGCTATTGACCAGGACAATGCCGTCGAGGTTTTCGCGGCACAAGCGAAGCGTTTCGTCGCCCACTCGCTTGACGGCCGTACCGTCGCTAAAGAGACCCACGTCGTCGAGCGCAATGTTTTCACCGGCTTTAAACGAGCGATCCATAGCGTCGGAATCGACAGTTTCCACGCCGAAAACCTTGATTTCCGGATAAATGGCCTTGATATAGGTCGCCACGCCCGCCGCAAGACCGCCCCCGCCGATCTGAACAAAGATCGCGTCGGGACGCGTGCCGTCGGAGGGCTGATACTGGCGCAGGATTTCCATGCCGATCGTACCTTGACCCGCAATCACGTACGGATCATCGAACGGATGCACAAAGGTGAGTCCCTCTTCGACCTGCATCTTGACGGCATGCGCAGCCGCATCCGAAAAGCTTTCTCCAACGAGCACCACCTCGCCGCCCAGATTGCGGACAGCCTCCACTTTGAGCGCAGGTGCTGTCACCGGCATCACTATCACCGCGCGGCAGCCCAGGCGCCGAGCCGCCAGGGCCACACCCTGCGCGTGGTTGCCCGCGGAGGCGCAAATCACGCCGCGAGCGCGCTCTTCGGCGCTCAAATGCACCATCTTGTTGAAAGCGCCGCGAAGTTTGAAAGAAAACACCGGCTGCGTGTCTTCGCGCTTCAAAAGCACTTTGTTGCCTATTCTCAGCGAAAGCCGTTTAGCTTCATCAAGCGGCGTTTCGCGCGCCACATCGTATACGCGGGCCGTGAGGATTTTGCGCAGATACTCCTGGCGATCCAATTCTGTCTGTGTCATGCCTATCCCTGTTTTTTGTTTGTTTTTATTCGCTTCTGACAAAGCGTCCTTCAATATACGACTGTTTTTTGCTTTTTGCCGCACCGCATCATTCGGCTTTTTGCTCAAAACCACCGCTTTTCCGCAACCGTTTGTTGCGTTTCCTAGTCACTCTTCTTTAGCGAACAATCGGCGTCAGCCTATACAATGGGAGAACTTATTATCTTTTCTGCGCCCTTTGTCAGACGGCCGTACCCCGGGATAATTCCGGCCGCCCTCCGAGGGCCCTCCGAGAACAGCCTCATGCAAATCGAAAACAGCGCGGCAGGCATCGAAGCCAAACCCGACGCCGTCGAACGCATCCGCGAAATTCCGTACAACTACACCTCGTTTTCCGATCGAGAGATCGTATGGCGTCTGCTGGGCAAGGAAGCCGCCGTCATTCTCGATGAATTGCGTGACGAGCGCCGCACGGGCCGCAGCGCCCGCATGCTTTTTGAGGTGCTGGGCGACATCTGGGTCGTCAACCGCAATCCGTATCTGCAGGAAGACCTCCTGAAAAACGCCTCTCGCCGCAAACTTCTCATCGAAGCGCTTGAACACCGACTGCGCGAAATGGACAAGCGCCGTAATCCGTCGGCTGCCGAACGCGACGTCAAGGTGCAAAAGCTCATGGCTGCCGCCTATAAGGCTGTGCGCAAATTCGAGTCGAGCTTCGAGCGCACCAAAGCGCTGAGAGCCCGCTTTAAGCGCGCGCTCAAAAACTGTACGGCAGCCGACAACATTCGTTTCGATCCCTTCATGCGTGCCGCGCACGTCACAGACGCCACGGACTTGCGCATCGAATATCCGTTCGTGGTGATCACACCCGACAGCGAAAAGGAAATTCCGTCGCTCGTGCGCACCTGCATTCAGCTCGGTCTGGTGATCATTCCGCGCGGCGGCGGCACCGGTTACACGGGCGGTGCCGTGCCGATGACCGAAATGAGCGCGGTGATCAACACCGAAAAACTCGATTCGATCAGCCGTGCACATCAGGTGCATCTACCCGAATGCTCGCTGGGCCTGGTCCCTGTGATCGACACGGGCAGCGGCGCCGTGACGCGCCGCGTGACCGAAGCCGCCGCGCTTGACGACTACATTTTCTCCGTGGATCCGGCCAGTGCCGACAGCTCCACCGTCGGGGGCAATATCGCGGAAAATTCCGGCGGCAAGAAGGCTGTGCTCTGGGGCACGGCCGTCGACAATATCGCCAGCTACCGCATGGTCACAGCCGACGGCAATTGGATGGAAGTCGAGCGCCTGGATCACACCTGCAGCAAGATTTCGCCCCAAGCTGACGTCCGTTGGCGCATCACCGTCAAGGACGGCCGCACGGCCGACCCTGAAAAAGCGCGCGTGTTGAGCACTCGCGATCTTGTCACACCCGGCAGCATCTACCGCCGCAAAGGTCTCGGCAAGGATGTCACCAACAAGTTCCTTGGCGGGCTGCCTGCGGTTCAGAAGGAAGGCACCGACGGCATCATTACTTCGGCGCGCTGGATTCTGCACAAGATGCCGCCCCTGACTTACACGGTCTGTCTGGAATTTTTTGGCGCTGCCACGCTTGCGGGCAAAGCAATTTTGGAAATTTCCAACTTGCTCGGCAACGGCTACAAAGGTTGTATGCTCGCCGGCCTCGAACACCTTGACGACCGCTATCTGAAAGCGGTTCACTATCCGGTCAAGAGTAAGCGCGGAGACTATCCCAAGATGGTGATTGTGGGCGACATCGTCGGCAGCGACGAAGCCGCTCTCGAAGAAGCCGTCGGCCGCGTAATCGACCTTTGCACCAAGGTCAACGGCGAAGGTTTTATCGCCAAAACACCCGAAGCGCGCTTTGCCTTCTGGCACGAACGCAGCAAGACGGCAGCCATCAGCGCACACACCAACGCCTTCAAGCTCAACGAAGACGTGGTGATTCCGCTCGACAAGATCGGCGAATACACGCTCGGCTGCGAAACGTTCAACATCGAGTGCTCGATCGACAACAAGCTTGAAATGCTCGATGCGCTCGAAAACTACCTGCACGGCTACATTTCGCTCGGTAAACCTTCGCTGACGGCGGGCGTTCCTAAGGAACTTCTGTTGGAAGCAACCGTTCCGCAGGCGCTCAAACTGGTGCAGTCCGTCCGCGCACGCTGGCTTTACCTGCGCCATCACTTCGACGACAAGGTTAGCGAACAAACCGAAAAGCTTGCCGCTTTGGGGCTCACGCTGCCTGCCGCCGTGCTGCGCAAATACCGCAGCAAGACGGTCTTTGACCTCATTTACGACCGCACGGTACGCGTGTCCTGGAAAAAAGAGGTGCGCGCCGAACTCTTTCAGATCTTCCCAGGCGACGCCTTTGAAAAAGTACGCGCCGAAATTGACGCCATTCACGCCCGCGTACTGCGCGGACGCGTGTTCATTGCGCTGCACATGCACGCCGGTGACGGCAACGTGCACACCAACGTGCCGCTTAACTCCGACAACCAACGCATGATGCAAAAGGGCGTCGAAGCCGTTCACCGCGTCATGGCTCTGGCCAAGTCTTTGGGTGGCGTCATCAGCGGCGAACACGGCATCGGGCTCACCAAGATCGAATTTCTGGATTCCGAAAAGCTCGTACCCTACACTGAGTACGTGCATCAGGTGGATCCGCAGCGGCACTTCAACCGCGGCAAGCTGTCCAAAGACATTGATCTGCGGATGCTCTACACACCAAGCTTTAACCTGCTCGGCGCTGAATCGCTCATCATGCAGCAGACGCAGGTCAAGGAGATTAGCGACGCCATCAAGAACTGCCTGCGCTGCGGCAAGTGCAAATCCAAGTGCACGACACACGTGCCGCGCGCAAGCCTTCTGTTCTCGCCGCGCAACAAGATCATCGCTACAAGTCTGCTGATCGAGGCGATTCTCTACGAAAGCCAGACGCGCCGCGGTTTGTCCGACCTGCATCTCGAAGCACTCGAGGATCTTGCCGACCACTGCACATTGTGCATGAAGTGCCGCACCCCCTGCCCCGTCAAGATCAACTTCGGCGAAGTGACTATCCTGTTGCGTGCCCTTCTGGAGCGCTCCGGCAAAGCTTCCATGCCGATGGCCAAACGCGCCGGCATGAAGTTCCTGGAACTGAGCAATCCGCGCACAGTGGAGTGGGCCCGTAAAGGTCTCGTCAACATGGGCTTTAAGGCCGAACGCATGGCGCACGACATGCTCGCCGCCGCGGCACGTGCGCAATTGAGTCATCCGACGCACACGATCGGCAGACCCGGTATCGTCGAACAGACCGTCACGCTCGTCAACCGCAAGCTGCCCTCGCCACGCATGAAACAAACCATGCGGGCCGTGCTGGGCATCACCGACTCAGCCGTTGCGCCCATCATT
>UMHG01022273.1_pt1 | contig 26761 bp, 17 predicted proteins | sample 1965471 | NCBI WGS metagenome assembly UMHG01 (sample SAMEA4836092, study PRJEB28245) | human gut metagenome | biome: gut microbiome; material: fecal sample | place: Denmark | collected 2008
AAACCTTCGCTGTACTCGAAGTTATGTCGCTTACGCTCGGTGTAGCAATTCCCGGGGTAGGGTCTGGGGAAGGATTATCGCCTCCCCCTTCTCCCGAGTTTCAGTTGATCGTGATGGTTTTAATCATCAACGACTTGCCGCCCGATTCGGTGTTTAACGTAAGGACGATCTCGCCGGACAGCGGAGTTTCCGATTCGACGACATACTCCTGGTTATTCTTTTTTGCCAAGGAGATCGTTTCGCCGAGTGCTTGTCCACCGACGGTTGCATTCACGGTACTTAAGTTTGCCGTATTTGCCGACATAACCAATGTGATTTTTTTGATTCCTCCGGTATAATCGGACGTTTTTATGGTGACACCGCTGGGTTTCGACCAGGAAAGACCACGATTGTTTTGATCAAATGCAGTGGGCGCTTTGCTTGCAGTCCATGTCAGTCCGGTTACTGTTAAGCCGGCAGCGATCTTGTCTTTATCCGCGCTTTCGAAAGTGTAGGTCCAAGTTTCTCCGACACCGCCTTCCGGCTTGCTGTTCTGGGTAATGAGCAATGTCGCGTTGGCTGTACCCAGTGAAGTGGTAGCGGTAAGAACGATGCGTGCTGTACGAGGTGTTGCGACCGTATTCTCTGTGGCTGCGACTTCGAGGCGATTTTCGCCGCCGTTGTAATCACCTGTGGTGATCCAGTCCGGCTGTTCGGTTCCTTCAGTGCCGTCGTAAATAGCGACGGAAACGTCTTGCGTTTCGGCGTTCTTCAACGTAACGGGGATGTAGTGTGTTTCCGTATCGTTATAAGACAGTGTCAGGGTGGACGGATCCAATGTGATTTCAGGCAACTTGACGTATTCGGCAGGGATCAGAGTCAGATCTTTTGTCTGGGAACCGGTATAGAATCCAAAACCGTAAGTTGCCTGCGTGTTTTTCGCCAAAATACGGGAAGGGGTCGCTGCCGATGCGATTTGGTAAGTGCCTTCGGACTTGTTCTTGGTAATTACCAGTTCATAAGGAGTCGTAGAGGTCGTAGCGCTGTTGCCGCTTTCCCAGGAGAGGTAGTTCTCGCCTTGACTGATCGTGTAGTTGTCACCCGATTTGGTAATTGTCCAAATGAGGGTTTCGTCCCCGGTTTTGTAGGGATTAGACGGCGTAATCACTACGGGAGCCAAACGGGAGCCTTCAGCTAAAGAACTCATTGCATAGGTTGTTTCGGATTGGGTCGCCGTGATGACGTAGTCGCCGCTCAATGTTTCGTTCTCCTCTTCCGTAGCGCCGGTCATATCGACCGCGAAAGTCGAACTGTCGCCCGCTGCGAAAGCCAGGGCCCGCCCCTCCTGAACGGTTATCGTCTTGGTGAAGATCTTCGTTGCGGTAGTCACGGTAACGGTGAATGTTTCACCGGTTGCCACTTCGAACGGGAAGCAGGTGAAATAAGCCGTCATGCCCGCTTCGCTATTGGCCGTGATGTTCATCTCCGAAGAGTAGTTCAACGTCACGTTATCGGCGAAATTGTTAATATAGCCATACTCCTTGATGGTACCTGCCGTCATATCGACATAGCTGCGGCCCGTGACTTTTTTGTCGGGAGCCGTAAATTTGACGCCGAGGACACTTTCCGCAGATGCGAGGTTCTTGACCGTCATCTTACCGATGGCGACGGCACGGCCGAAACTCATTTGCAGTTCGGTCGGCTGACTCTCCATCGAGATCGATTTGGCGATCAGCAGGTCCGCGTTCGAATCGAAGCTCGTAGCGGTCGGCTGTTGAGATGTGCGTGTGACGACTTTCATATTGGTAACATCCGTGTTATTGGACGTAACCCATGCCGAGGCGGGATAAACCGCGTTATAAACGAGCGGGGTGTTCGCATTCTCGGAGAACGATACAGCGAATTTTGCAGTGCCGTCGCTTACCGTGCCCTCCTGCGAGGTGGCATATATGGTCTTGGAGGCAGCCGTTTCGAACACCTGAAGGTATTCGCCGGTTGCATTCCACGAGATTTTCCCCGTCAGGGGATCATACGTCGTACGGGAACCGGATGCCGATTCGAGTTCAGACGATGCGGTGACCGTCATCGTTACTTTACGACCGTTCGACGGGTCGGAAACCGTGTCGTCTTTGGAACAGGCTGCGAACAGAGATGCACACACTGCGACAGCCAAAATGGATTTGAAAAAAGTTTTCATAGTCGTAGGATGTGTTTGTTAGTATTCTCCGTAATCGGTGTCATTAACGCTGCCGCCTGCTTCGCCCGATCCTCCATAGTCCAGGACGGTGCTGTTGGCAAAACCTTTTTCGATCGAGATGTTAAGGATCTCAATCGAAGGAGCGGAGTACGAAGTTCCCCCCCCCTTAACCGTAGATTCGTAGTGTTTTTTCATAATCATAGAGGTATTATGTTTGAGAGTTTTTTCTCGCCCTAAAATGTTTACGCACAAATGTAGGGAATATTTATGTAAAAGAGTAGGAAAAAACTAAATTTCACAGAATCTTTATATTCCGGGGGTAGAAGGGAACGACGCGGAAAATCAATACAGGTTGTCGAACATGCTCTGGCTTTTGTCGTATTTCAGGTCGGCGAGGGAAGCCGCTTTGACGCCGATGTTGAAACTCCAGCTCTGATAGTGGCCGAAGGGGACCCACGCGAACGACATTTGCCAGCAATGCAGGTCGCGTGTAATGGTGATGGAGGCCGGAGTCAGCTCTTTGGCCTGGAAGTCGTAACCGCCCTGGATTGTTACACCCATTTTTGGCAGAATCGTAACGCTGCCGTTGATGCCGAGCGTTTGGGTGATGTTTTTCTGGTAGCCCGTCGTGCCGTTGTTGGTCGGTGATGCGGAGTAGCTGACCGTATAGTTGAATCCCAGGTTCCAGGGTAGCGAGAAGTCGTAGTAGGCCTGGGTCATGTATTGCCGTCGCAGGGCCGGGTTCATTTGCCCGTAAGGGTCGTAGAAAGGATTGGCGTAGGCCGGATCGACCGGGGCGCTGTTGATGTCGTTGATCGCCGGGGTGGAGTTGTCCTGGCGGGATTGGAACGTATAGCCGAACGAAGTGCTGGCCGATACCACACGGCCCGGGAAAAAGAGTTTGTTGATACGCTGGCCCTGCGGGGTGACCCGGTAAGGGTCGAGCGTAGCGTTGATATTGATGCCGAAATTCTGGAAAACGGTCGTGCGCAGCGAAATGGGGATGTTCGAAAGTCCCATGGAGTCGGCCAGGAAGTTATAGGATACCTGTCCGATGCGGAGTTCGTCGATCAGTTTGATCTTCTTCATACCCGAGGTATCGCGTTTGCTGAGCACCTTCATTTCGAGCGTCTGCGAGAGCGAGGCGTTGATGGCCATGGACTGACCGGAGCTGGGCACGCCGAAGATGCTCCCTTCGAAAGGCGAGTAGGTCTTGAAATTACCCAGCGTATCGCTCTGCACGGTCTTTACGTAGCCGTATTTCTGCTTGGAGAAGTCGGGGGCGTAGGAGAAGCTCACCGTCGGGGTGATCGTGTGGCGGATCGCCTGTATCTTGCGCGTTTTCTTCTTGGCCTCGTAGCGGCCATAGATGATCGTCGAGGCCTGCAGGCTGAAGTTGTAGTTGTACAGACGGTAGAACCCGTACTCCGGGTCGAGTTTGTCGATGCGGTTCAGCACCGGGTTCCAAACCTGCTCCTGTTTTTTGAAATACCACTTTTCGGTGTAGTTGATCGTAGGTCCGAAGTTGATATAGTTGAAGATGTTGTACGTCGCCGAGATGGGAATGCTATGCTCGAAGCCGTACTGCATGTTCTGGAGTGTTTCCTTGGTGAAGATTTCGGACTCTTTGGCGTTGGCCTTGTTGTTGAACTTGCCGGTGTAGCGGAGCGAAATCTTTTCGTACCATCGCTGCTTGCCCATCGCCTCCTTGCGTTTGAAGGGGTAGAAGGTCGAAACGTTGAAGACGACGTTCGGCAGGGCGATCGAGAGCGTTCCGCTCTGCGAGTTCTGCGAAACGGACATGTTGGCCGAAAGGGAGAACGGTGTGCCGAGCCAGCTTTTCGAATAGGAGATCGTCGAACTTGTCTGCGTCTGGAGCGCTTCGTTCAGGCTGGTAGCCGAATAGCGGTTGTAGCCGCTGGTACGGAAATCGACCGATGCGGAGAAGGTCGATCCCGGATTGGCTTTGGGGTCTTGCGTATGCTGCCAGTAGAGCTGGAAGTTGTTCTGCTGGAGGAAGTCGGGTTCGCCCTTGTCGCCGACACGGACGTTCGAGTAGTTGAAATTCAGGGTGCCGTTGTACTTGTAACGCTTCATATAGCGCGACATCGCGGATGCCTCCCACGATCCGAGGGTGTAGATACCGCCCCGGATGGCCAGGTCCATGTGCTCTCCGAGCGTGAAGTAGTAGCCCAGGTCACGAATGTAGAATCCCTTGGTCGATTCCTCGCCGAAAGTCGGCATCAGCAGACCCGACTTGGGGCCGGAACTGAGCGGGAAGAAACCCTCGGGCAGTAGCGGAAAGTAGATGGGAACGTCTTCCAGGACCAGGTAGGCGGGACCCGTGACCACTTTCTTGCCGGGAATCACCTTCGCCTTGGTCATCGCCAGGTAGAAGTGGGGGTGGTCCGTCTGGTCGCAGGTGGTGTATTTGCCGTCCTGGATGTGGATGGTGTTGTCGTCCATCTTTTTGACGTTGTTGCCGATCAGCCAGCCGTCGCCCTCCTGAGTCGCCACGCCTTTGATTTTCGCCTTTTTACTGCCGATGTTGTAGGTGATCGTGTCCATCGTGTAGGGATTGGCGGCTCCTTCGGTGAAAGTGGGGTTGGTAACTGTCGGTTTGCCGTCTATCGTGTCGCGCTTGCCGTGGGCGTAGATGATCTTTTCGTCCATATTGACCCGCATGAAATCTCCCTTGAGATTCATGTTCTGGTAGTTGATATCGCCCTGGTTGTAGATATAGACCGTGCGGTTGCGTACGTCGTAGTAGAGCGAGTCCTGGTTTTTGCCGCTGATGATGTCGTCCAGGAAAGATTTTTTCCGGGTCGTATCGCGCCGGGTCGTGTCCTGACGCAACGAATCGCGTAGCAGCGAGTCGTTGCCGGTGGGAGCCGTACTGTCGGCGGGGGCGATCGGCGAGAGGGGAGGCGCTCCGAAGATCGAGTCGATCTTGGTGTCGAAAAGCGAATCCTGCTCCTCTTCCGTACGTGTTTCGGCGGTCGGGGGGCGGTCGGCTTCCCGTTGAAGGCGCCGAATCTCCCGGCGGGTTTCGCGGCGGGATTTTTGTACGGCTTGTGTCGGAGTGCTGTCGGGCGGTGTTTGGCGTTCGGGTGTCGCGGGATGCTGCACTCCGCCCGGCAGCGCCATGCCGAGCACCGGAAGCAGGAAGAGCAGCAGGAGTGCTCCCGAGAAGATATATTTTGCCTTTAGCCTGTCCAAAATTCCAAAAAAAATCATACCTTTGCCGACAAGTCGGCAAAACCGCCCGAAAATGGCTCCGAAAGCCTCAGTGCGGGGGTTTTAACATCCGGCAAATATAGGTAAAAAATTCAGAACCGTTAAATTTTCAGCCACTTTTGCTATGCGGAAATCGCTTTTTCTTGTTGCCCTGTTTTTGATTGCGACACTCTCTTTCAACGGAGTTGCCGCGCAGAATATTGCACAGGGCGTGCGGGTCGTCGTAATCGATGCCGGGCACGGGGGGCCGAAGTTTCCGGGAGCTCATTACAGAGGAGTTTATGAGAAAGATCTCAACCTTCAGATCGCTCTGAAGCTCGGGGCCTTGATCGAGAAGGAGATCCCCCAGTTGAAAGTGGTTTACACGCGTAAGACGGACAAGCAGTTTTCCGAAAGTCTGACCCAGGATTTGCAGGCTCGGGCCGATATCGCCAACAAGGCGGGCGGCGACCTGTTCATTTCGATCCATACCAATGCTGCGGCATCGGCGTCGGCACGGGGAGTCGAAACCCTGATTATGGGTGAGAGTCCGCTGGAGAAGAACGCCAACGAGAGGGCCCTCTATTATAACAACCAGGAGGAGCTGCTCGATATGTCGAACGAGAAGACGGCGGCGATCGTCCGGGCTTATATCCAGAACCTGCAGTTCACCTATGGTGAATACAGCGAAGCGATGGCCCGTCTGGTGCAGAAACATTACGTCAAGTCCGGGCGGCACAATCGCGGTGTGAAGCGGCAGCCGCTCAAAGTGCTCTACGCTACCGATATGCCCGGTATCCTGACCGAGATAGGTTTCCTTTCCAATTCGGAGGAGTATGCTTATATGAATTCGGCGAAGGGGCAGGCTCAAATCGCACGTGCGCTGTGCGATGCGGTGAAGGATTACGTCGCTTTCGTTCGGGGTGCGCTGCTTGTCGATGACGATGCCATTTACGAACAGGCCGATGCCGATGTCGCAGAGCCGGCTTCGGCTGCCGCTTCGGACAAAGCGGATAAGGGTAGTGTCAAAACCGGGAAAGCCGAACAGGAGAAGACGTTTTATGCCGTGCAGTTGATCGCCAGCGCCAAGCGCGTGCCGCCCAAGGACCGGCAGTTCAAAAGTTACCGGGGAAAAGTCACTGAGTTCGTTACCGGCGGCCGGTTCAGGTATAAGTATTGTGTGGGGCGTTTCGATACCCGCAAGCAGGCCGAAGCCAAGTTGGCCGAGGTGCGCAGGGAGTTCCGCGATGCGTTCGTGGTGAGTTGTCGGGGCGACCGGATCGTACAGTAAATAAAACGAAAAAAACAGGTATATGAGAAGAGAAGTTAAGATCGGCATTTTCGCCGTGCTGATGATCGGCGCCCTCTGGGCGGGTATCCGCTTTCTGAAGGGGTTCGACATCTTCAGTCGCAACGCGGTCTATTATGCCGCTTACGACCAGGTCGATGGCGTGCAGAACGCTTCGCCGATTCTGATCCGGGGCGTGAAGGTGGGAGCCGTGACGGATATTTCGTTCGATCCTTCGATCGGTAACGAGGTCGTACTTCAACTGACGATCCAGCGGAAATACCGGATTCCGTCCAATTCCGAAGCCCGGATCTACAGCAACAGCATCATGGGCGCCAAAGCGATCGAAATCGCTCTGGGCGATGCCGGGACCTACCTGCAATCCGGGGACACCCTCTGTTCGAGCCGCAGCAAGGGCCTGATGGATATGGCGGGTTCGGAACTCGAATTTTTCAAGCAGAAGATGTCGCAGGTCGTGGGGGATTTGAGCCGCACGATGGATAACCTGAATCTGATTATGGAGCAGAACGCCGCGAATATCGAAGGTACGATGTCGCACCTGAATTCGATTACGGGCAGCGTAAACGGTATGTTGCTGTCGCAGCGTGCGAATCTGGAGAGCGCCGTAGCGAATTTGACCCGTTTTTCGGAGATGCTCGGCGAGAACTCTCCGCGTATGGACAGTATTATCCTGAATTTAAGCAATTTTACCGACCAAATACAGCGTGAGAATCTGGCCGGGGCGCTCGATTCGACTCTGATGAACCTCAATGCGATCTTGGCCCGTGTCAATGCCGGGGAGGGGACTGTCGGGCAGCTCGTCAGCGATCCCCGTCTGTACGAATCGCTCAACGAGGCGACTGCGAACTTGGCGTCGCTGCTGGCCAACTTGCAGGCCCATCCTGCTCGTTACGTCCATTTCTCGCTGTTCGGCCGCGATCCCGAAAAGGCCGACCGCAAGCAGCAGAAAAAAGAGGCGAAACATGCCCGGCGCGATTCGCTCAAGGCCCTGAAAGCGGCCCGATAGTTTCGAATGTTTTCTCTGTGCGATGATCTATCCGGCGAACTTTGAACAGAAAGTCGGTTTCGACCGGCTGCGTGAGCAGGTCGCGGCGCTGTGTACGATTCGCGGCGGCCGGGAAAGGTTGTGCGCCGAACAATTCAGCACTTCGCAGGCCGATGTCGAGCGGCGGCTGGCGCTGGCGGACGAGATGCGCCGTCTGCTGGAGATGGAACGGGACTTTCCGGACGACGAGTTCGTCGATGTCGATTATATCCTTTCCAAACTGAAGATCGAAGGCAGTTTCCTCGAAGTCGAGGAGGTCGTGTTGCTGCGCCGGGCGCTGGCTTCGGCGGGGGCGATCGCCGGTTTTATCCTGGGGCGCGGTGAGGAGCTATATCCCGAACTGCGGCTCCGCAGCCGGGGGATCGAGGCTTTCCCGGAGATCGTTCGGGCGATCGACGGTATCGTCGATCAGTACGGCAAGATCCGGGACGACGCTTCGCCGGAGTTGCAGCAGATCCGGCGGATGATCCGCGAGCGGGAGGGGCAGGCCGCCAAACGCCTGCAGCAGGTGTTGTCGAATGCCAAGAAAGCCGGTATCGTGGAGGCCGACGCGATGCTCTCGATCCGCGACGGCCGGGCGGTGATTCCGGTCGCAGCGGCCAATAAACGCAAGTTGCAGGGTTTCATCCACGACGAATCGGCCACGGGCAAGACCTTCTACGTCGAGCCGGTCGAGGTCGTCGAAATCAATAACGAACTCAAGGAGCTGGAGTACGCCGAGCGGCGCGAGATCGTGCGGATCCTCTCGGCCTTCACCGACTCGATTCGCCCCGAAGCGGATCGGATCGCGCTGATTGGCGACTATCTTTCGGATCTGGATATGATCCGTGCCAAAGCCCGCTGGGCCGTTGCCAACGGAGCGGTGAAGCCGATCGTTTCGACGGACGACCGGCTGGTGCTGCGCAATGCGCGGCATCCCTTGTTGCAGCAGACGCTCCGGGCGCAGGGCAAGCAGGTGGTGCCGCTCGATCTGCAACTCGACAAACGGCGTCATATCCTGGTGATTTCGGGGCCGAATGCCGGCGGCAAGTCGGTGTGTCTGAAAACTACGGGCATCATCCAATATATGTTCCAGTGCGGATTCCTGGTTCCGGCATCGGAGAATTCGGAGCTGCCCCTGTTCCGCAACCTAATGATCGACATCGGGGACGAGCAGTCGATCGACGACGATCTTTCGACCTATTCGTCGCACCTGCTCAATATGAAGAACATGCTCGCCGGAGCTTCGAACCGGACGCTGGTGCTTATCGACGAGTTCGGTTCGGGTACGGAGCCTATCATCGGCGGGGCGATCGCGGAGTCGATCCTCGAACGGCTCCGCAGTAAAGGCTGTTACGGGGTGATTACGACCCACTATGCCAACATTAAGTATTATGCGTCGAACACCGAGGGAATCGCCAACGGAGCGATGATGTTCGACGTGCAGAATATCCGGCCGCTGTTTCGGCTCGAGATCGGCAAGCCGGGCAGTTCGTTCGCGGTGGAGATCGCCCGCAAGATCGGGTTGCCGGAGGATATTATCCGCGATGCGGGCGAAAAGGCCGGCAGCGATCATATCAACCTCGAGAAACAGTTGCGTGAAATCGCCCGTGACAAACATTACTGGGAGCAGAAGCGCGACCGCATCCGGATCGCCGACCGCAAGGTCGAGGAGCTGGAACAGACCTATGCCGACCAGCTTTCGCGCATCCGGCAGGAGCGCTCGGAAATCTTGAAAAAGGCCAAGGAGGAGGCGCAGCGGATGATCGCCGACGCCAACCGTCAGATTGAGAATACGATTCGGACGATCCGCGAAGCGCAGGCCGAGAAGGAGCTTACCCAGTTGGCCCGTAAGGAGTTGAACGATTTTCGGGACAGGGTGGAGAGGACGGATGCAGCGGATGCGGCGCACGACGAACGGGTGGCCCGCGAAATGGAGAAACTCGAACGCCGCCGCCAGCGTCGTGCCGAGCGCAGACAGCAGGCCGGCGAGACTCCGGAGGTCGCACAGCCTGCCGTGCCGGAGAAACCCCGCGAGGCGGAGGTCGGCTCGAAGGTGAAGATCGCCGGGCAGGACATTCCCGGCGTGGTGCTTTCGATCAAGGGCCGGAAGGCGCAGGTGGCATTCGGACAGATTCTTACGACGGTGGATAGAAGTTCGCTCGTCGTGATCTCGGGCGCCGAATTCAAGCAGGCGACCAGGCCCGTGCAGCCGCGCACGGTGGTATCGGTCGATGTGTCGGCCCGCAAGCTCAATTTCAAGGATCATATCGATGTGCGGGGCCTGCGTGCCGCCGAAGCATTGGAGGAGGTGCGGGATTTTATCGACGACGCGATCATGGTTGGCGTCGGTACGGTCACGATCCTGCACGGCAAGGGGACGGGGGCGCTCAAGGAGGAGATCCGCCGTTATCTGCGCACGGTGCCGGAGGTCGAACGGGCTGCGGACGAACACGCCGACCGGGGCGGAGCGGGGATTACGGTGGTGACTCTGCGTATGGATTGACGGCAGTTATGTAAAGGAAAGATACGACATGAAATACATGTTATCGGAAATCGCCCGCATTTGCGGGGGCGAACTCATCGGGGAGGATTTGCCGGTGGCACGGGTGCTTACCGACAGCCGCAACTGTTCGTTCGGCGAGGAGCCGCTGTTCGTGGCCATGAAAGGTACCAATCACGACTCCCACGCCTTTATTGGCGAGATGGTTCGCCGGGATGTGAAGGCATTTCTTGCGGAGCGGAAGACGCAACTTCCGGCCGGTTGCGGCTGCGTGGTGGTTCCGAGCGCCATCGCTGCCCTCCAACAGCTTGCGGCCCATCACCGGACTCGGTTCAAGGGGCGCGTGGTCGGTATCACGGGTTCGAACGGGAAGACCGTGGTCAAGGAATGGATCGCCCAGCAGATTCCTGCCGGCGTCAAATATTTCCGGTCGCCGAAAAGTTATAATTCGCAGTTGGGCGTGGCGCTCTCGCTGCTGATGATCGAAGGGGACGAGGAGTTGGCGTTGATCGAAGCGGGGATCTCCTGTCCCGGGGAGATGGTGCGTCTGGAGCGGATGATCCGCCCCGATACGGTGATTTTCACTTCGATCGGCGAGGCGCACCAGGAAAATTTCACCTCGCTCGAGGAGAAGAGTGCCGAAAAGTTGGTGTTGGCGAAGGGAGCGCGAACCATTATTTATCATGGTGGCTCCTCCCTGCTCGAACGGATGATCCGCACGTTATACGGCGGCCGGCAGTTGCAGGACGCTGCGGAATATCCGCTGCCGGAGCAGTTGCCCGCAGGGGTTCTGGAGAGCGGGGCCGGGCGTGTCGATGCCCAGTTGGTCGGGGCGTTCTGTCGGGTGATGGGCTTTCCCGACCCCGATTTCGGCCGGATTCGGCCCGTGGCGATGCGCCTCGAGTTGAAGGAGGGAATCAACGGTTCGCTGCTGATCGACGACGCTTACAATTCGGACATCAACTCCCTCTCCATTGCGCTCGACTACCTGCATAATATGGCCGCCGGCCGTCCCATGACACTTATTCTTTCGGATATCGAGCAGAGCGGCGTCGAGGACGGAGTGCTTTACGGCGAAGTGGCCCGTCTGGTGGCCGCCGCCGGAGTGAGCCGTCTGATCGGCGTGGGAGACCGTATTCGAAATGCCGGGGCGAATTTCGCCTGCGACAGCGCCTTTTACCGCACGACCGACGAGCTGCTGCGCAACCTGCGCCGCGACGATGTGGCCGGGCGCGTGGTGCTCATCAAGGGCAGCCGTGACAGCCACTTCGAGCGGGTGAGTCATGCGCTCGAACGCAAGAGCCATACGACGGTATTGGAGGTCGATCTCGATGCCATGATCCACAACCTGAATTATTTCCGTGCGCGGCTCCGTCCCGGGGTGCGGCTCGTGGCGATGGTCAAGGCGGCCAGCTACGGCGCCGGGGATTTCGAGGTGGCCCAGATGCTCCAGCATCAGGGGGTCAATTACCTGGCCGTAGCTTTCGCCGACGAAGGGGTGCTGCTCCGCGAGCGGGGAATTAGAATGCCGATCGTCGTTCTGAATGCCGACGAGGGCAGTTTCGATCTGATGGTCGCTCACCGGCTGGAGCCCGAAATATACAATTTCCGTTCGCTGGCGTTTTTTTCGAAAGCCGTCGAACGGGTCGGAGAGGAGAGTTACCCGATCCATATCAAGCTCGATACGGGCATGCACCGGTTGGGTTTTATGGAAGGGGAGTTGGATATGCTGACCGAAACGCTGGGCGAAACTCCGTCGGTGAAGGTCGCTACGATCTTTTCGCACCTGAACTGTTCCGATATGCCCCAGGAGGATCGTTATACGCGGGAGCAGATCGCCCGTTTCGACCGTATGAGCGGCCGTCTGGCTGCGGCGCTTCCCTATCCGGTGCTTCGCCATACGGCCAATTCGGCGGCGATCGAGCGTTTCCCCGAGGCGCAGTTCGACATGTGCCGTCTGGGGTTGGGACTTTACGGTTTCGGCTTCGAGCATAACGACGAGCTGAAACCCGTTTCGACGCTCAAAAGCCGTATCGTGCAGCTCAAGCACCTGTCGGCGGGCGAAGCCGTCGGTTACGGCCGGGCGGGGAAGCTGACGCGTGACAGCGTGACGGCCACCGTGCCGATGGGGTATGCCGACGGACTGGACCGTCATCTGGGGTGCGGCCGGTGGTCGATGCTGGTCGCGGGGCGGCCCGCGCCGATCGTGGGCCGCGTCTGCATGGACAGTTGTATGATCGACGTGACCGACATTCCCGGCGTGGAGGAGGGGGACGAGGTGGTGATCTTCTCCGCGGTGCCGGGCAATACGCCCGAAGATATGGCCCGCGTACTCGATACGATCCCTTACGAGGTGATGACCTCCGTGTCGGGCCGTGTGAAACGGATTTACAGCAAAGAGTAAAAAAGAGAATCCCGACGGAGCCGGATGCCGGGGCGGTGGCAGAGGCGGGGTTTTCGATAAATGGAATGAAGATATGTCGCAGGAACGAAAACCGGGACAGCCGGGTACGCTTTACCTGATTCCGTGTCCGATCGCCGAGGATACGCCCGTGTGGGACGTGCTGCCGGCGGCGAACCGGGCCGTGATCGACTCGCTGGATTATTTCATCGTGGAGAATGTCCGCTCGGCGCGGCGTTTTCTGTCGAAGGCGGGCTTCGGCCGTCCGATCGACAGCCTGGAGTTCCGGGAGCTGAACGAGCATACGACCGATGCCCGGGCTGTGGACGAGATGGTGCGTCCGATTCTTGCGGGGCGTTCTGCCGGAGTGATCTCCGAGGCGGGTGTGCCGGGAGTGGCCGATCCCGGGGCCCTGGCGGTGGCCCGGTGTCACCGGCTCGGAATCCGCGTGGTGCCTTTGATCGGTCCTTCGTCGATCATCCTGGCAGTGATGGCGTCGGGGTTGAACGGACAGTCGTTCGCCTTCAACGGCTATCTGCCGGTCAAACCGCCCGAACGGGCCCGGGCGATCCGGACGCTGGAACGGCGTGCGACCGGCGAGAGGCAGTCGCAGGTTTTTATCGAGGCTCCTTACCGGAATGCGAAGCTGCTCGGGCAGTTGCTCGAGGTATGCGCCCCCGATACGCGGCTTACGCTGGCCGTCGATATTACCTCGCCGCAGGAGTATATCCGCACGCTGACGGTTCGTGAGTGGCGCTCGGCCCTGCTGCCGGAAATGGATAAACGGCCTGCAATTTTCATTTTGGGCTGATGCTTCTGCCGGTTGGTATATATTTTGGACAATAGAGGAGTGGAAAATCAAATAATACATCAGATATGGACAAGGAAAAGGTTTATAATGAAGCGGTTGGCGGCGACGAAGGCTTCGCGGCGGGCGATGGGTATCCCTCCTGCGACGGGGAGCCGTGTGCCAATGTGACAGATGAAAGCTCTGCCGATGCTGACACAATGGCAGGGGATAGGAATACACCGAAAGCGGCTTCGGAGGAGTTGCCTTCGCGCGACTGGGAGGCGGAGATTGCGGAGTGGCAGGACAAGTACCTGCGTTTGCAGGCCGAGTTCGACAATTTCCGCAAGCGCACGCTGCGGGAGAAGATGGAGCTGGTGCAGAGCGGAAGCGCCGAGTGCGTGAAGAATTTCCTGCCTCTGATGGACGATTTGCAGCGGGCGTTGGAAGCGATCGAGAAGAGCAATGACCTGGAGGCGCTTCGTGAGGGTGTGAAATTGATCGCACAGAAGTTCCGGGAAACGCTCAAGAAACAGAATGTGAAGGAGATCGAGGCGCTCGGACTGGAGTTGGATACCGATCACCACGAGGCGGTGGCCCGTTTCGATGCCGGGAAGGAGAAGAAGGGCAAGATCGTCGATGTGGTACAGCCCGGTTACAAGATGGGCGACAAGGTGTTGCGTTTTGCGAAAGTGGTCGTCGGAGAGTAACGGGCGTTTTCGTTTAACGGGCGCAGAGTTGCTCCGTCGCGCACTATTGTGCCGAGCGTAGAGTGTGAAAATACGACTATTGAAAAAGAATATTGAGCCGGAATCGAAGTCCGGCATTCGAATACTATGGCAGAAAAGAGAGATTACTACGAAGTGCTTGGCGTGGCGAAGAACGCCAACGCGGATGAGATAAAGAAAGCTTACCGAAAGGCGGCTATCAAGTATCACCCGGACAAGAATCCGGGGGATAAGGAGGCCGAGGAGAAGTTCAAGGAGGCGGCCGAGGCGTACGATGTGCTCTCCAATCCCGAAAAGCGAGCCAGATACGATCAGTTCGGCCATGCCGGAATGAGCGGTGCGGCCGGAGCCGGCGGCGGGTTCGGCGGATTCGGCGGATTCGGCGGCGGGTTCTCGATGGAGGACATCTTCTCGCAGTTCGGCGATATTTTCGGGGGCCATTTCAGCGGCGGAAGTTATCGGACCTCTTCGAGCGGCGGCCGTCGCGTAAGCCGTGGTACGGATATCCGTGTGCGGGTGAAGCTCTCCCTGGCGGAGATCGCTGCCGGAACGGTCAAGAAGCTCAAGATCAACAAGCAGATCGCCTGTCCTAAATGCGGAGGTACGGGAGCCAAGGACGCCAACTCCTATTCGACTTGTTCGACCTGCAACGGAGCGGGGTATGTGAATCGTGTCGAAAATACCTTTTTCGGTCGGATGCAGACCCAGAGCGTGTGTCCCACGTGCGGCGGTACGGGCAAGGTGATTACCAATCCCTGCGACGAGTGCAAGGGCGAAGGGACGATCAAAGGCTCCGAGGTGGTGGAGATTCGGATTCCGGCCGGTGTGGGCGATGGAATGGTATTGACGGTGTCGGGCAAGGGAAATGCGGCTCGTCACGGCGGTGTGAACGGTGATTTGCAGGTGGTGATCGAGGAGGAGCGGAATCCGGAATTGCTGCGCGACGGAAACGACCTGATCCATAATCTGAATATTACGGTTCCGACGGCTTTGCTCGGCGGTTCGGTCGAGGTTCCGACGGTCGATGGCCGGGCGCGGATCAAGATCGCACCGGGTACGCCTGCGGGCAAGGTGCTGCGGCTGGCCGGCAAGGGCTTGCCCGACGTGAACGGTTACGGACGCGGCGATATACTGGTCGTGGTGGATGTTACGGTCCCCGCCAAGCTCAATGCCGAGGAGAAGCGGTTGGTGGAGCAACTGGCCGCACAGCCTTCCTTCCAGCGGGCCGAGGCGTCCAAAGGACACAACATTTTCGACAGGATGAAGAGTTTCTTCCGGTAATTTCCGGTCGAAAAGTGAGAGCTCCCGGAGTGACATGGCTGGTTATTCCGGGAGTTTTTCGTATCTTTACCGAAGAAATAACCGGTTTGGACGGCTGCATTCCGATCGGGCGTAACACGACGTGTTGCGGGCCCCGTATTTTTTGCGGATGACGATGAAGCGGGCCGATGCAATTCGTCTGTTCGGAGCCTCGCCCGGGCCGCTGCTGTCTTCACCTTAAAAAACAGAATTTTATGTCCGGTTTTACGCCGTTTAAGAAACACGCCAATAAATTCAACTACCTGCCGCGCTACTACGATCCCGAGAAAGAGGAGCGCGACCGGCGTCGTGCCGAGCTGCGCGGCGAACGGGCCGAGGATGCGGGCAAAGAGTATAAGCCGGGACAGTATATCCGTACGCAAAGCCAGGCCCGGGCAGCCCGCCGCCGCGAAGAGATGTCGCGAGGCTCCGGCCGTATGTGGATGATGGTCGTACTGGTCGTGCTGGTGCTTTTGTTCTTGGTGTTCGGCTATCCGCGTGTGGTCGCGTTCATTTCCGACATGCAGAAACCCAAAACCCCGCAGACCGAGGAGTTCAATCCCTACACTCCGATTACGGTCGTCCCTAACGATTATGAGGAGTAATGGCTGATCGTATCAAATTACTGCCCGAGGTCGTTGCGAACCAGATTGCCGCCGGTGAGGTGGTGAACCGTCCGTCGTCGGTGGTGAAGGAGATGATGGAGAACGCGATCGATGCCGGAGCCCGCAGCGTGAAGGTCAATTTCCGAGACGGCGGCAAGGAGCTGATTCAGATCGTGGACGACGGTTGCGGCATGTCGCCCATCGACGCCCGCATGGCTTTCGACCGGCATGCTACCAGCAAGATCTCTTCGCTGGACGATATTTATGCGCTCAAGACGTTCGGCTTCCGGGGCGAGGCGCTCGCGTCGATCGCCGCCGTGTCGCAGGTGGAGCTGCGTACGCGCCAGGCGGAGGATGAAGTGGGTACGCTCACGACGGTCAATGGCGGTGAGTTCGTTTCGCAGACCCTCGCGGCTTGTCCTGTGGGGTCGCAGTTTTATGTGCGCAATCTGTTCTACAACGTGCCTGCCCGCCGTAAGTTCCTCGAAAAGAGTACGACTTCCACGGGGCAGATCAAGTCCGAGTTTCAGCGGGTCGCGCTCTGCAATCCGCAGGTGGGGTTCGAATTGCTGATGAACGATCAGCCGCTCTATCGGTTGCCCGCTGCTTCGCTGGCTTCGCGGATCGTCGATGTGGTGGGGCGTCATATCAAACAGAACCTGCTGGAAGTCGATGCCGACACGTCGATCGTGCGGGTGACGGGCTTCGTGGGCCGTCCCGCTGCCGCCAAGAAGAGCAATAGTTCGGAACAGTATCTTTTCGTGAACGGGCGTTATTTCCGCTCCCCCTATTTTTTCAAGGCGATCCTGAAGGCTTACGAGAAGCTGATTCCCGATGCCTGTTCGCCCTCCTATTTTCTCTACCTGACGATCGACCCTTCGCGGATCGACGTCAATGTCCATCCCCAGAAGACCGAAGTCAAGTTCGCTGACGAAGAGGCCGTGTGGCAGATCATCAACGCTGCCGTGCGGGAAACTCTCGCCAAGACGGGAGCGGTGCCGCTCATGGATTTCGATCAGACGGACAGCGTCGAGATTCCGGTGCTGACCAAAGGGGCCGTTTACCGTGAACCCAAGGCGATGTCGAACGAGAGTTACAACCCTTTTCGTGCGGATTACGCTTCCGATGTGTCGGAACGGATGCCCGACGTGGATTTTTCGGGCTTCGACGCTCCTTACGACGGGGAGATGCCTGCCGGAAAGGGTGTGGGGGCGGAGGATCGATACGACGAGATGATCCCTTCTGCCGGGTTCGCTCCGACCGAAATGGAGTTCATTCCTTCTGCCGGGGAACCGGTGCAACAACGGCTGATGGACGATCCTGCGGCTTGTTTCAGCGGTGTGACGGTGCTCGGCAACGGGTATGCCTCGGCGCTGTACGGCGGCAAGTGGGTGGTCGTGGACCTGCGCCGGGCGCGGGAACGGGTGTTGTACGACAATTACCTGCTGCTCCTGACCAACGGATCGTCGGTCAGCCAGCAGCTCCTTTTCCCGGAGCGTCTCGCGTTTTCGGAAAACGAATATGCGTTGCTCGAGGAGAATGCGGTCGATTTCGCGGCGTTGGGTTTCGACCTGGAGTTTTGCGGCGGCGGAGCCGTCGAGGTAAAGGGCGTTCCGGCCGACATTCCGCACGATACGATCGACCGGTTGATTTACGAATTGCTGCAGGAGTTCGCCGTGCCTGTGGACGTTCAGGCATTGCGGCGCGAGAAGATCGCCGCTGTCATGGCTTGCAGCGGAGCCCGCAGCATGTCCCGTACGATTTCGACGGAGGAGGCCGAATCTCTGCTGGGGCAGCTCTGCGAAGGCGGGAATGTCAGCTTCACGCCTTCGGGCAAGGCGGTCATGGCCGAAATCACACTGGAAGAAATCCGCAATAAACTTGGTTGAGAGGTTGCCGGAAGGGATATAATCGTTACATTTGCATCTAAATCTTACTTTGTCTATGAATAATAGCCGCTATTTTTCTTCGACGCCTCCCGTAGTGCTGAACCTGATTATCATCAATGCGTTGATGCTTCTTGCGACCGAGCTGCTGCCTGTCGGGAACAGAATCGTCGGGGCGCTGGCGCTTTTCAACGTCGAGAGTCCGTTGTTCCATTCCTACCAGTTGGTGACTTATATGTTTCTGCACGGTGGATTTTCCCACTTGTTTTTCAATATGTTCGCCTTGTGGATGTTCGGTCGTACGCTCGAATACGAGTTGGGGTCGAAGCGCTTTCTGACCTACTACATGGTGTGCGGCGTCGGTGCCGGGGTGTTGCAACTGTTGGTCGGCTGGCTGGAATACCGCTATGGCAATGTCGGTATGATGGCCCTGATGGTGCCGACGGTCGGAGCTTCGGGTGCCGTGTTCGGTCTGCTGCTTGCTTTCGGCGTAATGCACCCCAATGCGGTCATCATGCTGCTCATTCCGCCGATTCCGATGAAAGCCAAGTGGTTCGTGGTCGTGTATGGCGTGATCGAACTTTTCTTCGGCATTTCGGGCCGGATGGACGGTGTCGCCCACTTCGCCCATGTCGGCGGTATGTTGTGGGGATTCCTGCTGCTCTATTATTGGAAACACAAAGGGGTGATCCGCTATTGATCGATGAGCAGGGAGTATTACGACGATTACAGACACGGTGCTTCCCGGAAACGTCGGAAAAGTTTGCCGGGCAGCGTGTTCAACGGGGTGATGCTGATCCTTTCGGTCGCGACGGGTGCGGCCATGATCGTAACGCTGCTGGCACCGTTCGTGCACCCGGGGCGAACCTGGATTTTTCCGGTGCTGGGGTTGGTCGCTCCGGCGGTTTATGTAATCACCCTGCTGGTGACGTTGTACTGGATCATTCGGTGGCGGTGGCGCATTGCCCTTCCGCTTGTCGTACTGTTGCTGGCGGGCCTTTTCAAGGTGCCGCTCTTCCTGAAGCCGGAGTTGCGCCGTCATTACGGCGAAGAGACGAGCTTCGGCCGGGGGGTGATCACCCTGCTGACTTTCAATGTTCGCAGTTTTTATAACGACCGGGGACAGTGGAGTTTCGACGGGGTGACGGAGGTGATCCGCCGTGTGAATCCCGATATTGTCTGCTTACAGGAGTTCAACCGTACCTCGAGCAAGGCCGAAGAGTTGGATTCGCTGTTATCCGATTACGATCGTACGGTGGTTATGGAGGGGAACAGACGGGATCCTGTATTTCCGCTGGCGCTTTATACCAAATACCGGATCCTCGGAAAATCTCATTCGATATTGGGTCCTATGAAGCAGGACGGGCAGTCGGTATGGGTGGATCTGCTGGTGGGGGACGATACGATTCGGATCTTTAACAACCACTTGCATTCGACCGCAATTACCGTGCATGACGATAAGTATCTTTCGGAGCATCAGTTTCTTACGGATACCGCTGGCGGAGCGAAAATCAAGAATATCTTCCGCAGGTTCCGCGACAACAGCATGTTGCGGGCGGCACAGGCGGACACGATCGCTCGGGCGATCGCTGCGACTCCGGGCTGTAAGATCGTTTGCGGTGACTTTAACGATACGCCTATGTCCTATGCCTATCGGGTGATGGCACAAGACCTCGACGATGCTTTCCGGGCGAGCGGTAAGGGGTATTCCTATACTTTTCGCGGATTCATGGATGTTTTGCGGATCGATTACGTCCTCTATTCCGAAGATTTGGAGTGTCTCGATTACCAGGTTTTGTACGATGTGGATTTGTCGGATCACTATCCGGTCGTAGTCCGGTTGAGGCCGGTTAAAAAATAGTTGTTGTTATGATTTTGGATTCATTGAGAAACTGGGCTTTTTATTGCGGGGCCGATTCCCGGTTGAAGCGGGCGTTGGAATACCTCGCAGCGGCCGATTTGAATACTCTTGAGCCGGGGCGGTACGAGATCGAAGGAGCTGAAATTTTTATGAAAGTGACAGAAGGGGAGCTCAAACGGGAAGAGGAGGCTTCGCTGGAGGTGCACGATAAATATATCGACGTACAGGTATTGATCGCCGGCGAAGTCGAAACGATGGGTTGGCGGGAGCGTCGGGAGTGCCGTGTTCCCCGGGGGCCTTTCGATGCGGAAGAAGACATTCGGTTTTTTGCAGACCGGCCGCAGCTTTTCGTCGGGATCAGGCCTGGACAGTTCGTCGTTTTCGGTCCCGAGGACGCCCATGCTCCGATGATCGGTCGGGGACGGATCAAAAAGGCGGTCGTAAAGGTGATGAAATAGGGGCTTGTGCCGCGTGTCGCAGGACTCGGAAAGAGATAGAAACTAAACAGGGACGGTGCCAATGACGGCACCGTCCCTGTTTATTGCGGACGAATCGGGATTTTCTACCGGATTTTTTCGGCAATGGCTTTGGCAAGTGCCGTGCAGCATTGTGCCCCCTGATCGTCGTATCCCTGTTTCATTTCTGTCGGCTGGCAGATGGCCTCCCATTTCATTTTCTGGGCGAATTCTCCCAGCAGGCGTACCGCTGCTCCAGCCCAGGTATAGGAGCCGAAATAGGCGAATTTCCGGCAGGGAATGCAACGTTCGCTGATTTTTTGCAGCAGGGACCCGACTTCGGGGAAGAGTTCGCCGTTGTAGGTCGGAGAACCCACGATCAGCGTGTCGTATTTGAAAATGTCGCGGATGACATTCGAAATGTCGGCATACGAAAGGTTGTAAACGATGATGTTTTTTACACCCTGTACGGTCAGCTCCCGAGCGATTTTCTCGGCCATCTGGGCCGTATTGCCATACATCGAACCATAGGCGATCACCACACCCGGTTCGCCTTCGTAGCGACTCAACTGATCGTAGATACCTATTACGCGCCCGATTTCCTGCTGCCATACGGGGCCGTGCGTCGAGCAGATCGTTTCGATGGGAAGGCCGCTCAGTTTTTGGAGGGCTTTCTGTACGGGGGCGCCGTATTTGCCCACGATGCAGGCGTAGTAGCGGCGCATCTCGTCCCAGAAATGGTCCAGCGAAAGCTGGCTGTCCAGGATACCGCCGTTCAGGGCACCGAACGTGCCGAACGCATCCGCCGAGAAGAGTACCTTGTGTTCGGGGCAATAGGTGACCATCACTTCGGGCCAGTGAACCATCGGCGCCATATAGAACGAGAGGTTTTTTTGGCCGAGCGAAATGCTTTCGCCCTCTTTGACTTCCCGGGTGAGGGTATGGATGCCGTAATATCCGTCGAGCATCTGAAGGGTTTTGGCATTGCCCACGATCTGCATCTCGGGGTAGAGCAGGCGCAGGGTTTTGATCGAAGAGGAGTGGTCCGGCTCCATGTGATCGACCACCAGGTAATCGATCGGCCGGTCTTTCAGGATCGCGCGGATATTGTCGATGAACTGTTCGCCGAACGATACTTCGACCGTGTCGATCAGAGCGACTTTTTCGTCGATGACCAGGTATGAGTTGTAGGAAACGCCGTAAGGAAGCGACCACAGCGATTCGAAACGGGTCGTGGTGCGGTCATTGACGCCGACGTAGTGTATTCCGGGTAATATTTCTGTAAAAGCCATAAATTGTTTAGGTTTTGATTCGGCGCGAAGATACGAAAAAAATCGTTTCGATCCATTGCTGCCGAATTTTATATATTATAAGGTGTCGAATAAGAGCGGGGTGTAAAACCGGTATTTTTCCGCTGCTTTGTCGGGCAAATGGCTTTTCCGCGCCGGTCAGATCTTAAATTGGTCAATATGGGATTTGAAAGGAGATAAATCCGAATATACGTGCTTTTTTTGATTATTTTGAATACGGTTATTTGCTTATGAAGCAATTAATTTCTATATTTGCTCGGAACTTTTATTTCAAACTCAATTTTTAAATTAACGCTTATGATTAAGAAAATTGTACTATCGTTAATTACTGTACTGAGTTTCTGTTCGTTGGCTCTTGCGCAAAACAAGCAGGTGACGGGTACGGTTACCGATGAGAAGGGAGAACCTATCATCGGTGCTACGGTTGTGGCAGAGGGTACGTCTGCCGGTACGACGACCGGAGGAGACGGGCAGTTTACATTGACGGTTCCCGCCAATGCGACGCTCTCGATCTCTTTTATCGGTTACGAAACCCAGAAGGTGAGCGTAGCCGGTAAGACGCATATCGACGTGACTCTCGGGGAAGAGGCTACGGGCATCGAGGATGTCGTGGTGATCGGTTATGGTACGGGTAAGAAGATCGGTTCGGTGATTGGTTCTGTAGATCAGGTGAAGTCCGAGAAGATCGAAAACCGTCCCAGCACCAACGTCGTGGACGCTTTGCAGGGTCAGGTAGCCGGTCTTCAGATTATGACCGGTAACGGTGAGTTGACTTCGACTTCTTCGATCCGTATTCATGGTCTGGGTTCTATGGGTGCCGATACGTCGCCGCTGATTCTGTTGGACGGTGCGCCGATTCAGGCTTCGACGCTGCAGACGATCAACCAGAACGATATCGCTTCGGTGAACGTCCTCAAGGACGCTTCGGCGACTTCGATCTACGGTTCGCGTGCTGCCAACGGTGTTATCTATGTGCAGACCAAAACCGGTCGTCGCAACCAGGAGAGTGTCGATGTGACGCTTACGGGACAATACTCCATGTCGAGTGCCGTAGCGCCTGAATTGAATATGATGAGTGCGAACGAGATGTTGGATTATATCGGTGCGGCTGTTGCCGTTCGTTTGTCGGGCGATGCCTTGACGACTCCTGATAAGATTGCGTCCGGCCGTCAATATTTTATCCGTAATTTCGGTCTGGCTAAGTTCATGGATGAGAACTATAATCCTATGAATGACTACAAGTGGTGGAACGAGATTCTTGAGAGAAATGCGCCGATGTATCAGGTCGATCTGTCGGTTTCGGGCGGCTCGGCGAAGACCTCTTACTATTTCTCGGGTAACTATGCCAATAAGACCGGTATTCTGCCCGGTTCGGAGTTGGATCGTTACAACTTCCGTACGAATATCGATACCAGGGCTAACAACTGGCTGCGTTTGGGCTTGAACCTCGGTTTGGGTTATCAGCACAGTTCGGTTGCTGATACGGATGAATCGATGGGCGGTCTGTATGTATCGAACCCGGTGATGGCATCGTTGATTACGCCTCCTTACCAGCCTCTCTATGACGATAACGGTCAGATGCTCAATTTCTTTGATGCTACCCAAGCCATCAACCCGTTGATGACTGCAGACTATATGCCTCGCTGGCAGAATCGTATTACGATGAATGGTATGGCTTTCATTGAACTGACTCCGGTGAAGGGGCTGACGATCCGCTCCTCTCTTGCTGTGGATGCTTTTGACTGGCGTTCACACGGTGCTTCCAGCCCTGAAACTCCTACTCCTTCGGGTAAGTTCGGTACTGGTAGTGCCAGTGAACTGTTCCAGCGTTTCTATGAATGGACTTGGACCAATACCGCCGAGTACAAGCATACTTGGAATGAGGTTCATAACTTTACGGCGCTGCTCGGTGAGGAGACTCTTTATCGGAATAACAACAGCTTCGCTGTAACTTCGACCGGTATCACTTCTTCGCGCTTCCTGAATATCGCGATGGGTACGGAAGTTTCCGGCGGTCTGCCGACCTATAGCATCGCACAGTCAGCTTCGAATTCTGTATTCGGCCGTCTTGAATATAACTTCGCAGAGCGTTATTTCATCAGCGGTTTGTTGCGTAACGACGCAAGCTCGCGTTTCGGTGAGAACAACCGCAATGCGCTTTTCTGGGCTGTCGGCGGTATGTGGAATATCAAGAATGAGACGTTCCTGCGCGACAATCAGACTATCAGTGATTTGAGTCTGAAAGTGTCTTACGGTACACAGGGTAACTCCGGTATCGGTGACTACAACCACCGTCAATATATGGCTGCGGGTTCGGCTTACGGCGGTTACACGACTTGGATGGTATCCGGTATCGGTAACCCCGACCTGATGTGGGAAAGCCAGAATACACTGACCGTGGGTGCCAATATTGAGTTGTGGAAAAAACTCTCTCTTTCGATTGAATACTATCGCCGTCAAACCAACGATATGCTGATGTCCATTCCGTTGGCTCCGTCAGGTGGTTACAGCGGTCGTGCCGGTAACGTCGGCGGTATGCGCAACTCCGGTATCGACCTTTCGTTGAACTACGATATTTACGCTTCGAAAGACTGGTTCGTGAACTTCCACGCGACTTTCAACTACAACAAGAACCAGCTGACCGATCTTTGGGAACCGGGTCTTGAATTCGCTTATATGGGCAACGGTCTGCAGGCTTACAGCGTAGGTGATCCGTTCCCGACTTGGACAATGCAGGAGTGGCGCGGAGTCGATCCTGAAACCGGTCTGGATACCTGGACTACGGCAGACGGCGGCATTACTTCCGATTTCAACCAGGCTGCTTTGGTGAATCTGGGTACTTCGCTTTATGCGCCTTATACCGGCGGTTTCGGTGTGACAGCCGCATGGAAGGGACTCAGCCTGACGGCAGACTTCTCTTGGGTTCACGGCAACTACGCGCTCAACAATACGATGTATTTCGTTGCTAATGCCGATATGGGACTCTCTTCCCAGTTCAACCAGTGCGACCTGGCATGGGACTATTGGCAGCAGGAAGGCGACCAGGCGAGATATCCCCGTCTGGACCAGGCGATCAATTTTGACAGCCGTATGCTTGAGAAGGCTTCGTTCCTGCGTCTGAAGTATATCCAGTTGGCTTATACGCTCCCGAGCCATATTATGGAGAAGACGAAGTTCATCAAGGGCCTTAAGGTTTGGGTCGGTGGCCGTAACCTCTGGACTGTGACGGGCTATAACGGCCTGGATCCTGAGGCTGCAGAGAAGGGTGTCGATGTCGATACTTATCCGAATACGCGCGAGTTCACTTTCGGCCTTGAGTTTAAGTTCTAATTTTCAGTGTTCATTATAAAAAAATAAATACAAGGCTTAGACTATGAAAAAGATAATAAATTCGATTTTGGCATTCGTTACCCTCTTTTCTGTGACGTCGTGCGACTTGGATATGGACCCCGAAACGGCGATCCGGCCCGAGGATGCGTACACCATGGAATATTGCGAGGGTGTGAGAGGTTACGTTTATGTGGACCTGAAAGCGCTCCTTTCCGGTGGTTTCTACTCGACACCGGACCTTTATGTGGATGTTCTGAATGTTTGCATCGGTAGCGGTAATCAGGGTATCTATTCTTTCAACTGGCGTTTGTATCCCACTGATCAGGATGTAACGTCGTTCTGGTCCAGTTATTATACGACGATGATGCATATCAACTATGCGATCCGTCATATGGATGCAGCTTATGAATATCTTACTCCCGACGAGCAAAAGAAAGTGGATGTTTACAAAGGCGAGATGTATTTCTTCCGCGCCTATGTAATGCACCGTGCCGCGCTGCTTTTCTGTGAGGACTATGATCCGGACAAGGCCGCTGATCAGTTGGGTCTTCCCTATCCGAAAGAGTGGGAGCCGGAAGCGAAACTGGCTCGCGGTACGTTGGCAAAGTTGTATGAGAACGTAGAGGCAGACCTCGTAGAAGCTGAAAAAACCGTGACTGCTCAGGGTACTCCGACGGATCAGATTTACCTGACCAAAGATGCCATTACCGCATTCCGCGCCGAGCTGGCACTGCATCTCCACCAGTACACGGAGGCCAGCCAGTATGCCCAGTCTCTTTATGGAACTTATCCTTTGGTGACAACGGCTGAAGGTCTCGAAAGAATGTGGCGCGAGGATACTTCTACCGAGAATATTCTGCAACTGGAGGTACTTCGTACGACCATGACGACTGTGAACTCGTTCGGTAGCTATCTGAACAGTAGCTGGGAGCCGAATTCGGGGGTATACTTCTATGCTCCTACCTATATTCCGGAGCAGCATATTGTCAAGTTGTTCAAAGATGCCGATTTCCGTACGGATATTTTCCTTGTTAAGAATGCCAATGTTACGATCAGTGGAAATAAGGGGGTCGGAGTTCTTATTGGTAAGTTCCGCGGTAACAAGAATTTCCAGACCAATACGACTACGTTGGTTTATCGCAACAGACCTAAGATGTTCCGTATCTCCCAAATGTATCTGGTCGATGCCGAGGCGCAGTATCGTTTGGACCCTGCTAAAGGTTTGGATCCGCTGAACCAGTTGCGTACGGCCCGTGGTCTGACAGCCCTTACGGCGGATGATGTGAAGGATGATGTTACGTTGCTTGACGGCACGAAGATATCTGGACTTTTCAATGCTATTCAGGAAGAGCGCGGCCGCGAGATGCTTGCCGAGGGTACGCGTCTTTTCGACCTGAAGCGCTGGGGACAAGGTTTCAAACGTGATATCAATGCCAAACTTGCTCCTTTGGTTGACCAGGTGTCTTATTTGCAGACTATGAAACAGACTGCTGGTAGCCCGAAGTTCGTATGGCCGATTCCGAATAGCGAGCTGACGCAGAACCCGAATTTCGGTAGCCAGAACCAGGGATATTTGTAATAGATATCTTTGATCTGACAAGATATGTGAAGGATCGACCCGTTACGGGTCGATCCTTTTTATTTTGCGATCATATTGAATGAATGGGTTGGTATGGATTCTCCTTTTTCGTTGAGAGGTTCAGCTTCTCTTTTCTGACGCGGTTTGGAAATGGATTCGGGATTCCGGATATACTGTCGCAGGAGGATTTTCGGACCTTGCAGTCTGATGCAAATAATCCGGAATAATGCAATATGCTTGTTTTTTCTTGGTGATAAGTGGGCTCTTTATCGGTCGGGATATTTTTGTCAAT